>Ga0209187_1000158_pt1 | contig 147483 bp, 138 predicted proteins | sample BantaG_FD_187430 | JGI IMG/M metagenome (GOLD analysis project Ga0209187, IMG submission 187430) | Marine algal microbial communities from Bantry Bay, Ireland - BantryBay_4 metaG (SPAdes) (version 2) | ecosystem: Host-associated > Algae > Red algae > Unclassified | place: Bantry Bay, Ireland...
GCTATTTTGTGCCATAAGCCTGAACCCTTCTTTGGAAAGTATTTTTTTGCAAAAACCTTTCTATCATATAAGAAATTCAGGCTCTTATATTTTTTACTCACCGCCCCTAACCGGACGGCAGTGGGTTTAACCCGAAAGTGCCAGACTAAATCTAGATACCTGGCACCGTGATCTACGAGCCTTAAAGTTCTTGCGTAGCTCTAAGTGTTTGAAAATTAACAATATTACAAAAAATGTACCCATGTGGTGATATTTACGGTATAATTAAACACATAGTGATCCATAGAATTATCCAAGAAAGAATTCAAAAGTCTCCCAAATCAATCCTGCTTCTTGCTCCGAGGCAATGCGGTAAATCGACTCTTATCAATTCGCTAAAGCCTGATTTTTCGGTCAACTTAGCCCGTGAAAGTAGTTTTCTGCAATATAGTCGTGATGCAGATCTCCTAGAAAATGAACTCAGTGAAAAAAAAGCAAAAACTGTTTTTATTGACGAGGTCCAAAGACTTCCTTCTCTGTTAAATACAATCCAATATCTTGTTGATGAAAAATTTCCAGAAACTAAATTTTATCTAACAGGATCAAGTGCAAGAAAGCTAAAAAGAGGGAATGCAAACCTTCTTCCAGGAAGACTTTTAAGTTTTGAAATGGGCCCACTGATAGCATCTGAGCTTGAATATAATATCAACCTCAAAAAAGCGCTCTCAACTGGAACTCTTCCCGAAATATATCTCAGCCAAGATAAAAGCTTAGCTCAAGATATTCTTTTAAGTTACGCAGCCACTTACTTAAGAGAAGAAATTCAGGCCGAAGCTTTAACTAGAAACATTGAAGGATTTTCTCGTTTTCTGGGAATTGCAGCCGCCTCAAACTCTCTTGTTTTAGATGTTTCAAAGCTCTCTTCAAAAGCACAAATAGCAAGGCAAAGTGCCTCAAGGTACTTTGACATTCTAACAGATACCCTCGTTGTGCATAAAGTCCCTGCTTACTCTAAGTCTGAATACCACGCATTAATCAAGCACCCACGCTTTTTCTTTTTTGATGTAGGGGTCCTCAACGCTTTATTGGAAAATTTCACGCCATCAGAAGATAGAAAAGGAATGCTTTTTGAAAACTTTATTTTTAGCCAAATTTACTTTAGTGCTAAAGCTAAAGGAAAGATTTGTAAAATATTCCACTATCGTGATCGCTATAACTCTGAAATTGATTTTATCGTCGAGCTTGAAGGAAAAACTTGGGCAATTGAAATCAAGGCCAACAATAACCCGCCTAAAAACGCTGCAAAGACTCTGTTAAAAATTCAACAAAAAAAATGGAATAAAGTTGTTTGCCACACGGGAAAAATTGAAAAAAAAATCGTAGACGTATCCTTTCTGCCGTGGATTTCATTGTTAAAAAAAATGAAACTTTAAAAGAAATAGGAAGGAATGAGAGATGGGGTTTAGCCCGAAAGTGCCAGACTATAGCTAGATGCCCGAGACCGTGATCCATGAGCTCTAAAGCTCTTGCGTAGCTATAAGTATATGGAGACAACTGAGGGCGGAGCAATGTCTCTCTTTTTAGCTCCGTTCCCGTGGTCTTTTTATCCTAGAGTTGAGATAGAGGAGACTAATTCAATAAAACTACAACTCAAGTCTCTCTAAATGAGTACAGTTAGCCAATGGAGAACGAGTAAGTAGCATTCGCTCACCGTTTTCGTTTAAAGCAGTTGAAGTCATGTAAATTTTATCTTTCTTAGAAAAGTTCAATTTTACCCTTAAGTCATGAAACTTAGAGTCAGAATCCAACCCCCACCAGCCGGTAATTTGGATAGAATTTTTTGATTGCTTTGCAATAAGCCCCAGTAAAGACAAATATTCTTCTTTACTGAGATCTTTTTTAAAGCTCTCAGTTCTTTGAGTGGAAAAAAATAAATGGTGCTTGATTTCTTGTATACTTAATTTCAAGCGATAGATTGTTCTTTCAAAAGCATGGTCCTGAATGATTCTTATTGTACAAAGATCAGTTCTATTAAATGGGACACTTTTGGGGATGCTATAAAAAACTGTCTCCTTATCGTAAAATGAGTTCCGAGCACTTTTAACTAACTGCTCATATTCAAACTGATGCCGATGCCAAAAATAATTATGATCTTTAGAAAATAAAGAGAAGTGTGGAGCAACTAATAGAAAAAGAAACAGAAGTTGAATTAATTTTTGCATACAAAGTTTTATAATTTATTTATTTAAATTTTGTCAAAGCAAAAATGAGAAGGAGTTTAGCCCGAAAGTGCCAGACTATAGCTAGATGCCCGAGACCGTGATCTGCGAGCTCTAAAATTTCTTAGGGGTAGCGGCTCCATTTTTTAGACGTTGAGTTGTATATGTAGGTTTTATTATTGTAGTTGAAATAAAAATAATCCCAAGAGTTGTTCTTTGGGTTTTTCATCCAGATGCCTTGAGTTGTTCCGTCACTCTTTACTTTTTTGTATTTGGGCTTCGTCATATAGTTGATGTTCAATTTTTTTAAATAAATAAAAACTTGCTGATTTTGAGAATTGTTTTCTTGAAATTGGTCAGCTAAAAATTCACCAAGTTCTTTGTGCTCAAAACTTTCTTTTCCCTTTGTCATGACAGAGCCTATCCAAGTGTTTTTATATGACGATGCTGGTGTCTTTGTTTGTACGGGTTTTTTTTCTTCCGCAGGGGCTTCTTTCTTTTTGGACGTGTTATTTTTAATGGTTTGAGAAATCCATGAGCTAAAGAGACTCACGCGTGTATAGTTAGAGGTTGTTTTTTGTGACTGAGTCCAAAGAAAACTGGCGACACCAATTAAGCGTTCATTGCCGTTTCCATCCCAGCTAATCAGTGGACCTCCACTGTCGCCACTTTGAATGGCGTTAAATGAATTATAATATCTGTCTTGGTTTTCTAAAATTGTGCCATACTGAGCAGTTATTTTTGTGGTTAAACTTCTCAAGACATCTTCATTAGGTCTTTTGGTCGTCTTGTTTGTTTTCCATAAACTTGTGCCCCATCCAAGTATCTTTGTGTACATACCAGTTGAATCATAACGACTGGAAGTTGCAATTGATATTGGCTTTAAATGAGTCATCTTTTTATCAAGTTTTATGAGTGCAATGTCGTGCATGTTACTCAAGTCTTTCAGTGTCGAGCTTGTGGCAAGTTTGTATTTTGGGTGAACTATTGTTTGTGAAACGTTGACACGAGTTCCTTTTTTTCGATATTTAGAACCAATCCTTAGATACAATTTCGTTTTTTTATTTTTTGGAATACAGTGAGCGGCCGTTAACGCCCATTGCTGATCAATCAAACTGGCTCCACAGCTTGCACCACTTGGAAAAAAGAGAGCGGCCATATAGGGGTGATCGTCTGTCTGTTCTCCTCCAGAAATGGCAAGTTCTTCGCTGTACTCATCTGGTGTGAAGCTTTGATCTAAGAAAGAAGTGTTCTGATCGCTTGCTTTCTCTGTAGATAAAAAATTAGAGCAAGAAATAGAAAAAAAGAGAAGAAGGGCTACTAATAGAGTGTTATTTTTTTGAACGTTCATTTTTTTCCTTTATTTTACATAAAAAGTTATTTCAGCAATTAAAACGTTCGGGATTAACTTTTTATAGTTTTATTGTATCATTGATATTTCATGATCATCATTAATTTATTGCCGACTCAAGGTTAGCTTTTTGTTAAGATCCATGGGTAATCTTTTTCTTCTTCAGCATGGAAAAGACTTCTTGTTCATAGATGAAGAATTGTTTATTGTGGGGGCTATGGAGCTTAGCTTTTACGAATTTAAAGACTTTGTGTTGAACTTTTCTCAGAGTTATTTGTCCTCAGGTGGGCCGGTTTCTCGGCTGGAGAGAAGGATGGAAAAAGCAGGGAGCTTACATGGCTATGAATTGCAGCTTTTTGCGACGCCAAGTTATTTGAACCTTTCAATTGTCAATGATTCTGGTGATAGTAAAACATATTTTTTAAGGATTAAAGACCGTGGCCGGAATTTGTCGGACTTGAGCACCTTGGACGTCTTGCTCGATAATTTTGCATTACAAAAGCAAGGCTTAGAGGAGTCTATTCTTCATTTAGATAATTTTGAGAAACAAAGAAAATTATATTCAGATTCATGGTACTTTACTGTAAACTTGCTCATTGGGTTTATTGTTGCTTTTCCAATTGCCTCTTCTTTTTTAGCCGCATGTATTAGTGGGATCATGACCGCTGTTTTTTTTAAACTTCTTTCACTCATGAGAAATCGTTTTCAATTTAGTGTGTTTTTTTCTGAGTTCTTTGTCTGTTTTCTGTGTTTTTTTGTTTCTGCTTTTATTTCCGACTACTTAGAGGTCCCCTTTATTTCGATGTCTGTTGGGCTCATGATCCTTCTGGTTCCTGGTTTAAGTGTGACCACTGCGATTAGTGAATGGGCAGATAGAAGTATTTTGTCAGGTTTGATTAGGATGTCACGAGCATTACTGACGTTGCTGTCAATGGGGGTAGCTTATTTACTGGTGATTGATTTTGTAAAATTATTTCAATTAAAAATAGATACCTTGACTCGTTTCGAAGGAGTTATTTTTTCGGGCTTGGCTTCTCTTCTTGTTTTCATTTTAAGTTCTTTTGTGCTGACTTTTTCTTTTGCAATATTTTTTAACGCTCCTAAAAAATATTTAAAAGAAATTCTTTTGATATCAGTTTTGGCCGCAAGTCTTCAATGTTTGGTGATGCATTTAAAACTTTTTGTTTTAGGGCCTTTCGCGGTGTCTTTTTTGGTAGGGCTTCTAAGTTTTTATTTTTCTAGAAAAAGAAGAACTCCTTCTCAGATTTTTAGCACGGCAAACATTCTCATGCTCGTCCCAGGGATGCTGGCCTTTTCATCTTTTGAAATTTTTTCAAACTCTTCAGCGGAGTTTGCGACAAAATCAATACTTTTTTTAGTCTTTTCACAGGCTGGAGCTATTGTGATGGGGTTGTTGGCTTCTAGAGTTTTTGTCAGGAAAACGACAAGGTTTGAAGAGGGAGAGGCGCTTGTTTAGCGGCAAGAATAAAGATAAGTTCTTTTAAAACCGTTATGGAGTTTTTTCCATAAGCTGACTGATGTTTTTTTCAGCCTTAGCTCCAAGCTCTTTAAGTTTCTCTGTAGAGCTAATCAGGTTTCCTCTGCCTTCTTTTAGTTTGTTAATCGCAGAATGATAAGACTTTTGAGAATCTTCAATGCTTTTTCCGATGCGTTGAATATCTGCAAGAAAGAGAACGAATTTGTCATAAAGCCTTCCAGCTTGCCGAGCAATTTCTATAGCATTTGTGTTTTGTTTTTCGTTTCTCCATAAAGAAGAAACGGTACTGAGCGTGGGAAAAAGCGTGCTGGGTCCGACAAGGACAATTTTCCTATCCCAAGCTTGAGAAAAGATTTTATTATCGGCACGATTGATCTCTAAGAAAGCTGCTTCAATGGGGAGAAATAGAAAAACGAAATCTGGGCTATTCATGCCAACGGCGCTTTGATAGTGCTTTGAACTTAAGTCCATAATATGTTTTTTAATTGATTTTAAAAAGAGGTTCAACTGTTCCTTTTTATCTTCGCCTTCTGAGTTCACATATCTCTCATAATGAACAAGGCTCACTTTGCTGTCGACAATAATGTTTTTTCCACCTGGTATGTGAATGACGACGTCTGGTTTTAATGTTCTTCCATCACGAGTTTTTAATTTGAGATCTTTTCCTTGAATAGTGTATTCGTGGCCTTCTCTTAAGCCGGTTTTTTCAAGAAGAGATTCTAAAATCATCTCTCCCCAATTTCCTTGAACTTTGTTGTCACCCTTGAGCGCGCGAGTGAGGTTCATGGCCTCTTGTTGAATGTTTAAATTACTTTGAGCTAACTTTTCGACTTCTTTTTTAAGGTGAAAGCGTTCCTGAGCTTCGCGGTTATAGGTTTCTTCAACTTTCTTTTCAAAGTTGAGAAGTTTTTCTTTGAGCGGGGAAAGTAGGGTGTTGAGAACTTCGCTTTGCTCTTTCTGGGCAACGCGGGACTGCTCTTTGAGAAATTCAAAATTTTTATTTTTTTCGCTTTCTGCCTGTAATGCCTGTGTCGACTCAAGTTCTTGAAGGAGTTGTTGTTTTTCTAGTTCTAGTGATTTTTTTTCTACGAGCCACTGCGTTCTTTGCATAAAAAAATAAATTAGACAGAGAATAAATCCAAAAATAAAAGCACAGAAAATGAGTGTGATTTCAAGGCTCTGAAGCTGATCCATTGCTACACTTTTATCTATTCTGTGGAGTTTAAAAAGGAAGAAGCGAGAAAAAACGTAAGTCATTGATTTTTAGGAGTTAATTTTATTAAGTTTGTTGTTAAATCGTCCGATAGAAGATTATACATGAAGGCTCCAGAGAATCTTGTTTTTGTTTTTCAATCCTATTCTGAAGTCTATGCTGATCTCTTTAAGTTTTACTCAGAAAAAGCAGCCTTGGATTCAGACAATTATCTTTTTCTAGTTTCTTCATTGAGACCTCGTTTTAAAAGTCTTCATAAGTGGGTTTCTTTGAGTGTTAGTGCGGAAGTGGCTTCAGCCTATTTTTCTGAAGAACGACTTTTAGATTTGAGTTTGAGGTTGACGAACCTGGAAGATGCTTCAAAATTCTCATTTGTTGATTTGGTTTTAGCGGCATTTTTTTATAAAACACATCAGAATGCCTTTGAGTGGATGTTGCCGGCTTTAAAGATAGACGAAACTTTTCACAAAGCCTTAAAGCTTTCAGGGCATTCAAGTCTTGTTGATCTTTATGCAGAAAAAATTGAAATTAATAAACAGAAATTTAAAGAAGCTTTTTTGATTGAGGATTCAAAGATAAATTTAAGACAAAAAAAAGCCTGAGTTCTCAGCGAGAACTCAGGCTTTTTTAGAAAAGAAATTAACTGTTATTGTTATTTGTTTTTCTTAAAAATGCTGGAATTTCCAAATCTTCATTACTCGAAGAATGGAGGCCAAGTTCCTTTGCAATTTTCTTAGCTCTTTGAAGAATGTCTAGAGATTCAGGGCTCAATTCATCAGCTTTTTGATGAATTGCTTTTACGGTCTGCTTCTCATGAAGACGAATTTCTTGAGTTTGTGCTTCTACAGTTGTTGAAGTGCTTTCTACGGTTGGTTCAACTGTAACTTCTTTTTGATTAAGAAGAGAATTGTTTTCACCATTTTGAGGCTCATGAGTAGAAGTGTTTTCGATATTTGAAAAAACATCGTTCTTTTCTTCTGAGTTTTGAACTGTTTCAACGGAGGGCATCTGAGTTTCTGTTGCCACCTTTTCTTCAACTGTTTTTATGTTTTGGGCTTCGTCGTTTATTTGTGGTGTCGGTTCAGTTCTTTGAAAAGTTTCAGTTGAGTTTTGAGTGACTGGTTGAACTGTCGTTGTGCTTTGCACAGGAACTTCTGTCTGCGCCGGTTGTGCTTGAACCTGAACCTGAACCTGAACAGGAGCTTCTGTCGGTGTGACTAGTGGAGAAAATGTTTTTTCTTCTTCTTTTTCTTTTGATTGTTCAAAACCAGTGGCAATAACGGTTACTTTGACAGCGTCGCCAATTTCAGAATTAAAGACACTTCCAAAGATGACTTCAGCTTCTTCGTCGGCTTCTTCGGTAACGAGCATGACAGCTTCGTTAATTTCATGAAGTGTCAGATCCTCAGGACCGGTAATGTTAATGATAATTCCTGTTGCTCCTTGAATGGAAACATCTTCGAGAAGAGGACTGGAAATTGCAAGATGAGCAGCAGTGATGGCTCTGTTTTCTCCTTCTGAAATACCAGTTCCCATGAGTGCTAATCCTCGAGAATCCATGACAGTTCTTACGTCAGCATAGTCGAGGTTGATGTGCCCTGAGATGTTGATCAAATCACTGATCCCTTGAACGGCATTGAGCAAAACGTCATCGGCTTTAGAAAAAGCCTGAAGAACGGTGGTGCTTTTGTCGACAATCGAAAGAAGTCTTTGGTTGGGAATTTGTATTAAAGTATCGACGCTATTTTTAAGAACTTCGAGTCCATTGTTGGCAACGCGAGTTCTTTTTGGTGCCTCAAATAAAAATGGTTTTGTGACCACAGCAACCGTCAAGGCTCCAATTTCTCGTGCCACATTAGCAATGACTGGGGCGGCTCCAGTTCCGGTTCCTCCGCCCATTCCGGCAGTGACAAAAACCATGTCAGCGCCATTAAGGGCGTCTTTGATTTCGCTGAGGCTTTCTTCTGCTGCTTTTTGCCCGACAGTTGGGTTTGCTCCGGCCCCGAGACCTTTGGTGAGTTCTTCACCAAGTTGAATTTTTACATGAGCCAGGCTTTTAGCGAGAGCTTGCCGGTCGGTATTGGCTGCAATAAATTCAACGCCGCCAAGTCCAGATTTAATCATCGCGTTGATCGCATTACAGCCACCGCCACCAATTCCAACTACTTTTATTTTAGCTCCTAACATATCTTCAGCCTCAATACTTTCTTTGATTTCATCCGCTAAAGTGTTTTCATCTTGAGGCACAAGAGCTTCGAATTCTTCTGTTTTTGTTTTATCTGTTTTCATATTTATTTCTTCACTATCTGAAACTTCATCAGCGCTTTCTTCTTGAGAGTCTAGCGCAAGCTTTGCTTGTTGAGCTTCTGGCTCTACTGGTGTTTCAATCTTTGCCTCTACCTGTGTTTCTTTGTTGTTTTCAACTTCTTTTGTTTCGTTTTCTATGACTTCAAATCCCATGTTTTCCTCCTAAAAAAATTTTTCAATCCAGAGAGAAACTTTATTGTTCCCCCAGATCTTTTTTGATGTTTTGTGAATGTTCCCATGTTGCTTCGACATTCTTTGCAAGATGAGATTGTTAATAGAAAGACAGTTTAAGTTTTCCTCTTTAGAGAATTCTTCATCAAATAACACAAATGGAAGGTCTTTGTCTGGTTGAGTGATGGGGGCCTCGAGAATAAATTCAGCTAAAGCTTGAATGCTATATAGTTTTGAAGCTGATCCACAGAGAATAAAACCACCACCTAGTTTTTCAAGACACCTCGATTGAATTAATTTTCTTTTAGTGATTGAAAATATTTCTTCCATTCGAGACTCAATGATTTGTTGAATAAGGGTTGTTTCGACGTGATGAGACTCATTGTTGTTGATGTTCGCGACGACAATTTTTTCATTTCTGTTTGCAGCGAGGACATGCTTCTCATAATTTTTTTTAATATTTTCAGCTTCGTCAGTAGTTGTCCTCAGTCCAATAGCAAGGTCTTGAGTGATGTGCCCACCTCCAATTGGAATGTTGACTAAAAGTTGAATCTTTCCACCAATGTAAACAATGATCTGTGTGAAAAGCTCACCAATATCTACGACGCAAGAACCGAGCTCTTTTTGTTCTGAATTAAGAATGGACTCTGATCGCGCATAAATTTGAGACAAGTAACTCATCTTTTGAATGCCAGCTTTTTTAAATACTTTGTCGAAGTTATTAATAATGGAGTTTGAGCAATGAACGAGAAAGCTTTTCACTTCAAGTCGATTTCCGTCCATGCCGCTGGGGTCTGAAATTTCTCTTTGATTGTCGACAATAAATTCTACTGGAATGTTGTGAAGAACTTTATGGTCCGCATTGTGAATAGCATGGGTTGATGCTTCAAAACATTTTTCAATATCATTTTTATTAATGTGCTGCGATTTAATGGCACTCACGCCTGCTGCATGTGTTCCAGAAACGTTGAGATTCGATAAACTCACGTGGATTCTTTTAATTTTGAATCCAATGTGTTTTTCAGCTTCAAGAATAACATTTTTAAAGTCTTCAGAAACTTCATCAACACTGGAAATTAAACCTCGTTTAATACCAGCAGATTTTATTTGGTGGATAAAGAGAAGTTTGTGGTTCCAAGGGTTGTTGGAGTCTTCCGCTTTAGTCACAGCAAGTGTGAATCCGGTGCTTCTAATGTCTACCGAAGCAAGGTAGTCTTCTTTTATCATATGTATGGCCCTCCCATTGCCAAGACATTGCGACGCTAAGCGCAGTGCGCTATAACTCTATCTTCATCCGAATTTTTATGAAAATCAACTAATTAACGCGCGTAGCTAGAATTCTGCCTTGATCAAAAAATTTTAATTGAGAAGGCATTTTATTAGTTTTTTTTATCAATTGATGGAACCACCACTGAGAGACTTCCTTATGCTGAACAAGTGGAAAGCTAATTTCCGTTGCATCTTTTTTAATATTTAAGAAGGTGTTTTGGTGGAGACGAATGCTTTGAGCTGACTCAAAAACTTTCAAGCTCAGACAAAGCTCTTGTGCGCTTTGTTCGTTTAAACTTTGAAAAATATTATTGGAAAGTTTTGAATTTTTAATGGAGCAGAGTTCTTTTGATTTTTTTTGAATAGAAAGAGTGTTGGGGTAGCTTTTTATAACATTAAAAGTATAGTTTGGAAAGCTGACGTGAAGCTCTTTTTTAATTCGTTTTTCTTGAAGCAGAAAAATATTTTTGCCAAAAAGATTTTTTTCGAAAAACTTTTTCTTATTGAGTAAATCGAGAATCTCTTGAGAGCTTTCAATTTTCTTTAAAGAAAAAATATTACTGCGACTAAAAATCCAAAGAAATGAAAATAAGAAAACATAAAAAGATAAGTATTTTTTAACTTTCATAATTCTTAATTTTTTCCTGAACGATGTGGTCAATAAATTCTTCATAGTTCATGCCAGCAGCTTCTGCTGCTTTTGGAACAAGTGAGGTTGGGGTCATCCCTGGGAGGGTGTTGATTTCAAGAAAATAAGCAATGTTTTTTCGAACAAGAAAGTCACAGCGAGCATAGTCCGAACAGCCCAGTAATTTAAACACTTTCTCAGAGTAAAGCTGGATGTTTTTATAGGCCTCAGCAGAAATTTTTGCGGGACATTCATAGTCTGTGGCACCTGCAGTGTATTTGGCTTGATAGTTATAAAACCCACCGTTTTTAGGTTGAATTCTCGTCACAGGAAGAGCTTTTTGGTGCATGACTGTGCAGGTGCATTCATCGCCAGAAATATTTTCTTCAATAATCATGTTTCCAAATTTTTCTAAAAATTGATGAACTTTTAAGTGGTCTAATGAATTGATTCGCTCGCTACCTACTGAAGATCCATCTGCATTAGGCTTCATGAAGAAGTCGTCGGTCCCACTTTTTTCTTTGAGAATTTTTAATTTTTCTTGAATCGAGTGATGAGATTCGCCTTCTAAAACTAAAGTTGAGTGCGGCATGGGAATCTCTTCACTGTTTAGTAATTTTTTTGTTGCATTCTTGTCCATTGCAACGGAGGAGCTAAAAACTCCGCTACAAATAAAGGGTATTTGAATGCTTCTTAAAAATCCTTGAAGGGACCCGTTTTCTCCAAAGCCACCATGTAGAGCTGGGAAAACAAGATCGACCTCACTCCATTTGAGTTTCAGAACATCTTGGCCTTCACGAACGTCAAAAAGTTGGACATTGTAATTGAGTTTTTTGAGGGCGTTAAAAATACCTTTTCCACTTGAAAGACTGATTTCTCTTTCTTTTGAGCTCCCGCCGTTGAGTACCCATATTTTTAAACTCTTATTCATCTTTATATTAGTTTAACGGTTTTTGTTTCACCTGTCTTTGTTTCCGAGGAGCGTAAAAATGGCGCTTTTTATAAGTGACGTTTTGGGTGGCGCTGCATTAATTGAACTCTTCACCATCATTGTTTCTTTGCTATTTTAACAAAGGCATTCTCAGTTAAATAAAAATGAGTTAGTCTAAGCTTGCGATGCTTCCAGAAAAAAAACTATTTAAAAATGCATATTTGATCCTTGGCTTATCTTTTGTGGGATGGATTCTTTCTCTTTACAGTCATTGGCACCGAGCAAAGCTTTTATCTGAGGGAAGTGTCGGCGAAGCTTTTTGTAATATCAGCTCTAAGATTAGTTGCGATACCGTTGCCATGTCGTCTTATAGCGAATTTATGGGAGTCTCTGTTGCTGTTTTTGGTTTAGCTTTTTTCTCGTTTGTTATGTTGCTCAGCGTTCTGAGACTCTTTTATTCTTCTCATGATTCTTTTCGTATGACCTTAAAGTCTCTAAATTTTATGACCTTGCTTGTGGGCTCTCTTCTTTCTGTGGCGTTGGCTTTTGTTTCTTTTTTCATGATTGGCTCCTTGTGTATTGTTTGCATCGGTGTTTATCTCATGACTTTTCTGGCATTGTATTTTTCTTATAAAGATTTTAAGGGTGAGGGGTCTCAAATGAATTTAAATGTATCGCGTCTATTAACGCCTTTGGTTATTTCTTTATTGGTTGCTTTTGGTGGAAGTTATCTTATTGCTCAAAGTGTTTCAAAGAACTATCAAAGCCTGCCAAAAGAGATGTTAAATCTTTATGTCAATGCACATTTTTCTGCACAAGACAAAAAAGCGAGCATCAATCCAAATGACGGCTCACCTTATATTGGCCCAAAAGACGCCAAGGTGACCATTGTTGAATATAGTGATTATCAGTGCCCGCACTGCGCTAAGTCATCAAAAATTATTCCTATGCTCATCAGTGCGCATTCAAGTGATGTGCGAGTTGTTTTTAAAAACTATCCAATCGACCCAAAATGTAATCCAAAAGCACCTCCCGGAGGACATGCCCATGCTTGTACTGCCGCGAAAGCTTCCTTGTGTGTTTTTAAGAAAAAAGGGTTAGATGCTTTTTTGAAAACAAAAAAAGAAATTTATCATCAGCAAAAAAAGCTCAACACTTCAGTCATAAGAAATATCGTTCAAGCTCAGTCAGCAATGACCATAAAAGAGCTCGATCAGTGTCTTGCAAGTTCTGAGATTAACAACATGCTCGCCGCTCAAATTGCTGAAGCTGAGCTTATTGGAATTGAGTCGACACCATCACATTTTTTAAATGGAAGACTTTTTAAAGGAGCCATGAACAGAGATGTGATGAACGCTGTACTCAAGAAGCATTTGAAGAAGTAAGTTACCTAAAATAAGAAATCGTAAACGCTGTTTGCGATGGCTCTCTTTTCTTCTGTTTTTAAACTCTTAAAAAGTGCAAAAAATTTATCTTCTTTAATAATGATTCTTATAGAATTATTATTTTTAAAAAGTTTTTGAAGTTTTTCTTTAGTTTCTTTTGCAATACTTTGATTAGAAAATAGGCTGACGCAGGTGAGTGCATTTTCATTTTGAATCTCACTTTGATCTTTAATAACACTTAAATTTCTAAAGTAGAGGGAGTCCTCTTTCTCACAGTGAATGTGGAGTTCTTCGTTTTTATTGGTGGACTCTTCAAGTAGTGGGCTAAAGTTGAGGGTGAAGACCTGCTTTTTCGATTTGATTTCAGCTTTGTCTTTAATGACGCTTCCTTCTAATTGTGGAGAGGATGTTTTTTTGCAGTAAACAGAATAGGATTTTTTCTTGGCATGTCGGATCGCTCTTGGGTGAAGGACTCCTGAGCCCCAAAGCGCAGAAGATTCTGCAAGCTCATAATCAATTTCTTTGATGAGAAAACTTCTTTCGCAAATTCTAGGGTCGCAAAAATAAAAGCCTTCGACGTCTGAAAAAATACATATTTTATGGGCTTCAAGTTTATTGGCAAGAGCAATGGCAGAGGTGTCGCTGCCGCCTCGACCAAGTGTCGTAATTTCTTTTTCTTCACTCATTCCCTGAAAGCCGGCAACAATGACTATTTTGTTTTGAGAGAGTTCTTTTTCAATTCGGTAAGGCCGTATGTCTAAAATAATAGCTGAACTGTGTTCGGTGCTAGTAATAATGCCAGCTTGTGAACCCGTGAAAGAAATGGCGTCAATACCAATATCTTTTAGGGACATGCTTAAAAGGGCCATGCTAATTCTTTCGCCAACACTAACGAGCATATCGAATTCTCTTTTATGGCTTTTTTCCTGAAAGTTGGGAGAGACTTCGCCGGCAAGTTTAATGAGGCCGTCGGTGCTTTTTCCCATAGCACTCACAACAACTAGAATTTGGGAGCTTTCACTTCTGTTTTTTATGATCTTGGCAACTTGATGAATCTTTTCAGGTGAAGAAAGGGAGGAGCCTCCAAATTTAATAACTTCTAAGTTTTTAGTCTTCATAGAGTAAGTAGCTTTTTCTTTCTTCTTTCCATTCTTGGTGTTCTTTTATCATAAGTTTTTGCAGGTCTTCAAGACTTGAGTGACTCTCTTCAACCCAATTTCTAAGTTTTTTCGTTCCGGCAATGAGGTCAATTGCGAGTTTGTCTTTTTCGTATTCGTATTCGTTGTTGTGCCAAAGTTTTTGGTCTGGATGCTGTTGGTGAAATTCTTTCAAGAGACAGGAAAAAATGAGAAAAGCGTCAAAATTATGAATATTGAAATTTTCATAATCGGTATGAATAAAAATTCCCTCGCAAAGAGTTCCCTGATGTTTTTGAAAAGTGGCTTCAAAGAAAAAGGGTCGGAATAAAGCCTGAGAGAAAAGTGAAGGATATTTTTTTTCAAAACTATTTAAAATCTTTTCAGCGTCAAAAATCGGATTGCTGACTGATTCAAGGGGTCTAGTGCTTCCGCGGGCTTCACTAAGAAAAGTTCCTTCAATGAGAACTGATCCTGGAAAAACTTCTGCACTACTGAGTCTGGGAATGTTTGGACTCGGGTTGACCCACGGCCTTTTCCCGTCAGGCCAAGCTCTTTGAGAGGTGTCAAAATTATCGTATTTAATGATTTCCAATTGGAGGGCTAAGTTTTTAGTTTTTTTAAAGTAGAGTGCTAGTTCGGCTAGACTCAAGCCATGTTGAAAGGGCATTTTTTCTTGAGCACCAACAAAGGAGATGAACTCTTTTTCTAGTTGGAATCCGCCAATTTTTCTTCCAATCGGATTTGGTCGATCAAGAATAAGTACAGATTTTTTAGCTTCAGCGCAAGCTTCAAGCATGTAAAGCAAGGTCGTTTCGTAGGTATATATTCTACAACCAAGGTCTTGAAGGTCAATAATTATGAGGTCAATTTGGCTAAGCAAGTCTTCACATGGTCTTCTGTTTTTTCCATAAAGACTAAAAACTGGCAGTGATGTTCTTTGGTCAACATGGTCAGGAGACTCAATCATGTTGTCTTGCTTTTCTCCTCGAATTCCGTGTTGAGGTCCAATGAGCAACTTCAGGTTGATGCCTATTTTGACCAAGCAGTCCACGCTGTGAATGAGATTTTTATCAGTTGAGGCGGGGTTTGCAAGAAGGCCTATTTTTTTGTTTTGGAGTTTTTTTTGTAAATCTTTATTTAAAAGCAGCGTGTCGAGTGCAAAATTCATTAATTTTTCCCTTATCTATAAAGTTTCTCACGCATTCAGACGACTTGTCTAGTATAGGGAAATTAATGAATATGAAAAACACTTTAAAAAACATCAACCACTTTCTTTCTACTTTATTTGTCATCTTTTTTATCTTTGTTGGGGGACGTTCTTTCTCCATAGATGCGCAGGACTTGCAGGGCTTAGATTCTGGCTCATTTAATACAGATGTCCCTGATCTGGGGGAGCCTATTCAAGAGCTCAAAGCTGAGAGGGGAATTGCTTCTAATTCAGATTTTAATCAGCCGTTTTTTTCACCAATGATAAATGAAAATGTGAGAGATGTTGTTTTTCAGGAAAGACCAGTTAAAATTGAAAGAGAAATTCTTTCATATAATAGAGGAGCTCAAGAAGAACAATTTTATGACGCTCCAAGTTTTCAACAAGGTCACAGTGATGACTCTTTTGATACGAGTGTTCAAAGCTTTTCTAATCAACATGTTTTGAATGATGATCAAATCAGTAAAATTTTTAATGTAGACATGAGTGTCCCTGCTCAAGAATATTTTGAACCTCAACGTGAACAAGGAAGAGTTCTTTCTAGTGACTATAATGACAACCTTTCAAATGAAGTTGTTCAAGACTTAGCTGTCAGAGAAATGGGAGAAGAAAGAATTAGCAATTCAGAAGAGGAATATTTTAAAAATAGAGTTGCTGCTCCAGTTTCTCATGATACTCATTTTGAAGTAACAAGTTCAGATCTTAATCAACCGTTTTTTGACTCTCAAGCTTCCAGCTCAAGGCGTCCATTAAGTGTTTCTATTCCAATGCTGAAAACTTCAGATAGAATTACAGAAGATGAATATTTTTCTTCTCGAGAAAGACTTGGAGCTATAGATGCTTTTGGAGATCGTATGCCGCAAACTGTTGACGCAGGTTTCGTGGAGTCGAATGACAATGAGTTAAATTCTCCAGTGGTTGAAACTTACGATTATTCTCACACAGGTCATGCCAGTTACTCTCATCATAAAAAACACTATAGTAGACCCGCTAGAAAATGGAACGGTCAGCCTGAATGGATTGTCCAAAAGGGTGACACGCTTTCAAAAATCTCAAAATCAGTTTTTGGAACAATTCACAGATGGAAAGATATTCACAATATGAACGGAGCTTTAGCGGCGAATCCTCATTTGATATTTCCGGGCCAGCGATTCTCCCTTCCTGTAGATGGCCGTCAAAATATTGCCAACAGTAAAAAATCCTCAGAAAAACTTCCCCATCAAGCGCAAGTAAAGATGAAAAAAGAAATAGAGAAAAAAAAGGTTGTCGAAGATGCTTTTGACGAAAAAGCCTTTGAAGAAGTTCAAGTTGAACTTGAACCAAGCGAGATAAACGCCGAAATTGAAGAAGATATTCTTTCCGATGTTGAGGTTTTAGATTCTCAAGAGTTTGGCATGGATGAAGAAACGGAAAGAGACCCTTCTTCTCAAAACAAAGAAAAAAAATCAGGAATTCAGAAAGACTAGGCTCTTTACTTAAAAGAAAGGAATTGAAGAAATGAAGTCAAATCTAGCATTTATATTTCAAGGAAAATATAAAACAGCTTTATTGGCTTTAAGCTTTTTCGTTTTCTATTCTTGCTCTAGTAAAAAAGCTGTTAAAGAGAGTAGTGAAGACTTTTCTGAACTTTCTCGTGAATCGATCCCATCAGACGATTTTTCTTTTGCGTCCGGTGCTTTAGCTCATGACCTTGAACTAAGAAATAAAGATATAAACCCAGTAAACAGTTTAGAAAGTCCTTCAGAGCTAGCTAGTTTTACTGAAGATTCAAATTTTAATTTTACAGAAGAGGAGGAGCCATCGGTTCAAAGCCTTAGTTTTGACAATGCTCCAGTTTATCCTCACTCCTCTTACTCATACAGTCCTTCAAAAAAAATGATCATTAAAAAATCTTTTCTTGTTGATGGAGATAGAATGAATCGTTTTGGCATCTTAAAGAGTACCGAATTAAGCTGGTCAACTTTGTCAAAGTCAATCTACGGTAGTTCTGATTACGCTGAAGCTTTAAAATTATGGAACAATGGATCTGAGTTGAAAGCGGGAAGAGTTTTTTATTTTCAGTCTCCAATTCAAAAAGACACTTTAGAGATGAAGCATTATAGCTTTGACTATAACTCTACTGGGTATGAAGAATACACGGTTCAGCGAGGAGATTCGTTGTCTTTAATTGCCAAAAGAAATTTAGGAAGTCTTGATGGCTGGAAAGAGCTGTCTGCAATCAATCAAGACATTGAAAAGCCTGACTTCATTGAAATTGGTCAAAAAATTAACATCCCTTCTTCAGGAAAAGAAATTTCTAATTATTATGGATTTGTTGAAAGTAAGTTAAAGCAACTGGCTTCGAATGTAGAGTCGGTAGATAAAGGTATCAATAATGATAGTTTTGAGGATGATGAACAACATATTAGAGGAGATAAGATTTCTTTTCAGGGAGGGGTCGCGGATGTCACAAAAACAGTCGTAGACGAGGCGACGCTTGCTAATGAGTCTTTTACTCAAGAGCTGTCTTCTGCCAATAGTGATGGAGTTGAATTACAACTTCCTGAGCAAGTAACAAAAGTAGATTTAAATGCTGAATCAAGACTTGGCTTAAAACAGGCAACGTCCGTATCTGAGAAGGCGTCAGTCATGGGTACTTTGAGTAGTCAAAGTAACGAAAGTGTTGCCTACTCAAAAGGACCATCTTCTTTAAGAGCTAAGCTAAAAGAGAAGTTGAGTAGGGCAAAAGCTCAAGAGCAAAAGAAGATGAGATCAAAAGGCTTCTTCCTTTTAGGTTCCTTTTTACTTTTTCTTTCCTTATTTCTTTACTGGAGAAAGTCTGCTTCTCATTAAATAGAAATTTCTTTTAATATAATATTTGTAAATTCTTGAGCCTTTTCGGCGTGAACCAGGTGACCTGCTCCATGAACTTCTATTTTTTTGGTAAGAGGCATTTGTTTAAAAAGTATTTTTTTGGAGTTCTCATCAAGGTGCATCGAATTTTCACCATATATGAGAAATTTCTTTATGTGAGCAGAGGCTTCAATTTCGTTCCATTCATTCCAGAGGGGATTCTTGTGAGCAGAGTTAATGAGTTCAAGATATGTTTGAGTGTCAAATTGCCAACTCTGTCTCTTTTCGTCCTTTGCTCTCATGTTCGAAAGTAAAAAGCTGGCAAAAGCTGGAGCATATTTTTTTTGAAAGTATCTTTTGGCGTCCAATCGGTTTTCAAAAGACTCTGGTGTTTCTTGAAGTATTTTTGTAATTGAATGAAGCCCGTAGTCGCTCACCACTGGAGAGGTGTCTTCAAGAATGAGTTCATCTACTCTGTCAATATTTTGAGCTGTGAAGTGAATGCTAGGTTGAGCCCCAAAAGAATGAGCCACTATAGAAATTTTTCCAGTGAGCTTTAGCATCTCATTGTTGAAGTTCTTAAAAAGATCTTCAAGTGCAGAAGACACTTTTTTGGCATTTCGTTTTTCACCGTGAAAGAGTAAATCGATGCAAACAATATTTACCTGTGTTTTACTTCCTATTTCTTTTTTAAGGCGATGGACAGTTGGTAGCCAGTTTCTAGCAGACCCCATAAAACCATGAACAAAAACAATGTTTTTCATACAATTAATAAACGACGATTCTCTGGCCAAGTGTATTGCTGAGTGCAAAATTTTTCAAAGACGAATGGATCGTGACTCACGCAAATACAAACTTTGTTATCCAATTCTTTTGATGTCAAAATCCAGTCGATAATTCTTCCCTTGAGTTCTTCGTTGAGGTGGGCAAAAGCTTCATCCATGAGAAATGTTTTTTTATCAATAAAAAGCGATCGCAGTAATGAGATCCTTTTTTTTTCTCCGGTAGAAAGCTCAGAAATTTGAGAATTGATCTTGTCCTCTAGTTGAAAAACCTGAAGAGCTTCGTCGATTTTTAGAAGAGGTAGAGCTTGTTTAAGAATCTTAAATGGGAGTTTTATATTTTCTAAAACATTAAGGTGTTCAAAAAGAAGTGGATCTGAAAACAAATAGTTGACTGAGCGGAGAGCGGGAGGCTTTTGACTGATGGGCATTCCATCGAGGTTGATGCTTCCAGACTTTGTCGCAGCTAAACCAGCAACGCAATTCAAAAGAGTGGTTTTTCCGCAACCAGAGGGGCCGCTCAAGCCGACTCTCTCTCCTTTTTTAATGGAGCCATTCATTGAAAACTCTCCCTGAGAAGCTATTTGAAAAGTAAATTCATTAAATTCAAGCATGACGATTCTTTCGAGTAAGGCGTGTCGATAAAAGATAAAAACAGATCAAGGCTAAATTGACAATAAAAATTCCTTGAGTGGGCGAGCTGTTGTATTGTTGAGCGCTTTCATGAGCGTATTGAACGAGGCTTTTGTGCTTCGTAAAAAGCATCTTAGTAAAGACGAATTCACCGAGACCAAGAATTAGCGAAAGAAAAAAAATTTTTAATAAAGAAGTTTTTAAGTGGGGAAAGTAGAGATGTTTGAAAAGTTGTAGTCGGTGAGAACAATGACTTTTGAAGTATTGAGTCTCAAGTGGGTTGATGGATTTAAGGTCAGATTGAATCCATAGCAAATAGAAAGGAAAGCTGAGCAGTGCATGCGTGATTGACGTCGATAAAAAGAAATAGCTTAGATGGCGACCGTCAAAAAAAAGATCGTAAGAGCTTTCAAGCCATGATTGAGCCACAATAACGTGACTCAGGCTAAATAAAATTACAATGAGTGTTCTCGGGAAGGATTCTTTTAAAATAAACAAAAAGAGAATAAAAAGAATTGCCAAAGATGAGCATAAAGAAAAAACTAAACTGTTTTGGAGACTTTTGAGAAAGACGGCGTCCGTGAAAAGAGTTTGTAGTTGAGAGAAGTTTAGAAAATCTTTCATGAAAAACCAAAGCGGAAATGAGCACAATAAGCTAAGACAAAAGAGAAGGCTAGAGTGTAGAAAATGCTTTTGACTCTGAAGCTTTTTTGGAAGTGATTTTTTATTGGTTTGTATGGTGAAAAGTTTTTTAAAAATAATCAAAGAAAAAAGTGATTGAATCATCATGAGTAAAAAGGTTTTCGTGGGGTTCGCTTCGTAGCTGAGCTGTCTGTAAAGTAAAACTTCTAAGGTAGCGTCTTTGTTTGATCCGCTCAAAATATAAACGCTGGCAAAGGCTGAGCATGACCAGTAAAAAATAAGTTGAATCCAAATTTTAATTTTTTTTAAGAAAATTGGTAAAAAAATATATTTTGCTTCGTAGAAAGAAGAGCTGTGGAGCGTTTTTAAGTAATTCTTAAAGGAGCCCATTTTAGTGTTTTTAAAAGCCAGAAGCTCTTCAGAAACAATACTGGAAACAAAAAGGGCGTTGAGCAAAAAATGAACTAAGGCAATCGCTAAAATTCCACGTTCTGGGAGGATCGTGCTTCGAGAAAATTTAAAATAGAGCAGCGATAATATTGATGGCGGAGTTAAGAAGAGGAGGCAAGCAACAAAAGAGGAAAATTGCAGGGTTTTTTTTGGAAAAAAAGTGTCTTTTTGAAAGACAATAAAACAAAAAAGAAGTGAGAAAATTACAACGAAAAAACAACTCAAAAAGCTCATTTTTAAGCTAAAGGAAAAGCTTTGCATGAGATCTGGAAGGAAAGCTAAGGCGTCCTGCAAGGAGAGTTCAGGAGCTAAGTTGAGGCACCATTTCCCCAATGGGAATAGAATGAGAGCAGAGAGTGAACTGTAAAAAAGAACTTCAAAAAAAACAAATAAGTATTTTCTAAAAATCATTTTCCCATTCTTTAATCCACTCTTTCATTCGACCTCGTGGTAAAAGTTTTTTGTTGACGTCAAAAGTTTTGATTTTTTCACGAAAACATTTTGGGAGATGCTCAATTTGAAGGGGGATCATCCAGTTTTTTTGAGCAATATCTTTTTGAATGGAATGAGTCATGAGTATTTTTTTTAATTCTAAAAATTGAGTTTTGTTGCTGTGATTAAAGCTAAGAAGCCATTCTTTTTCAACTGGTGCGTTGGGCACTTGAATGCTGCGGTATTGGTAGTTTTTTTTGCAGTGAAAATAAGCTTCACTACTGGCATAAGTCCAGATGAATGGAGCGTCTCCTTGGGTAAAAGATTGAAAAGAGTCTGTCCAGGAAGGAAAGCTTTTAAAGCTGAGTTCTTTAATCCTTTGAAGATTTATTTTGTTTGAGTAGATGTATTCAACCCAACCTTTGCCGGGGTTACTGCTTCTGGGGTCTTGAAGGATGAGACTTTTTTTTAAAGGACTGGCGAGAAGCTCTTTAAAGGAGCGAATATGTTCAGGAGCTAATTTTGTGTTGGCCAGAATGCTATATGGGCTAGAGGCGTAGTGAAAACTTTCGGCAATTTCTTTTTCTGCAATAATTTCACTCAGGTCGTAGGAGTTGATTCCCAAAACAAAGTCGATGTTTCTAAGGTTTCTCCTTCTTTTTTCAAGTTTGATTTGAGCAAGAATTCCACCGGCACTTTTATTATGAACGAATGAAATTTTTTGTTCAGGGAATTTTTTTGTCCAGAGTTTTTCTATAGATGCAGCTAATGAAGATTCACCAGTCAGAGAAGAGTAGGTGAGAACGCGTATGTGCGTGATGCCGTCTTCAGGTTCTTTGACTGAGCATGAAAAAATTGAAAATAAAAGAAGGTAAAGAAGATGTTTCCCGAGAGGCATCATTTTTTTTTCTTTCTGAAAAAATATAAATAGAGAGAGACTGTAATTAACAGAAGAAACAGGGCCACGATGTAGGGAGAATATGTTTTAAAATCTGCACTGAGCTCTTGAATGTTTCCATTGCTTTTGAGACCAATCCAATAACCAAGTCCTACAAAAAGTGGAACCGAAAGTAAGGCGGCAAAGCCATCCATGACAAAAAACTTTAAAAAAGAGTATTTTAAAGAGCCGCCTGTAAAGAAAACTGCGGTTCGAACTCCAGGAAGAAATCTGGAAAAAAAGTTCACCCAAATGCCATGCTTCTTGAAGGCTTCAGCGGCATAGAGTTGTCTTTTTTCATTGAGAATGTATTTTCCAAGTTTTGATTTCAGAAAAAAACTTCCAAAATATTTTCCAATCAGAAATATTATACTGTCTCCAACCATGATGCCTAAGTAGCAAATAATTATTGGTGTCATCAGGCTATTGCCATATTTTCCAGCAAGAAATCCTGAGCAAAGAAGAATAATATCTTCAGGCATTGGAAGTCCAAAGCCACAAAGAATAAGAAAAAAGAACGAAGCCCAAACTTGAAATTGCGAATTTCTTAATAGCTCAACAATTTCTTCAATAGACATGACTGGACTCATGCTAATCTTTTGAATTCATGGAAACAATCTAAATTTTTATGAGCAAGAAGCTTTTTTACCAGCAAAGACTTTCAGGTCCATTCGACTCAAGACGAGTAAAAACATCAGAGCAGCAAGAAGTCCATTCCCACCAAGAGGATTTGTCGAGGTTTCACCTGTAGTAATCGCTCCACAACCGCCCCCGCCACTGCTTCCACCACTATTACTGTTGTTGTTTGTGCTTGGAGTCGCTGACTGATCGTCTTCTGTAAAGTTAGGATTTGAGTCATATGCGGGTCTTTCACCTGTGCTGACGCTTGAAAGAGCAAGGCTTAAGGCATTGCTCGCATGCAGAACTTTGTCGGACTTTGATCTATCTGTCAGCTTTTCTTCGCTCGTAGCGCTTTGAAGGATAATCTTTTTTACTTCATAATTTGTTAGTGAAGGATTGATGGCTCGAATCACGCCGGCGACTCCGGCAACAAGAGGAGCTGCCATGGAAGTTCCCTCTTTTGATTTAAATAAATTACTTGAAGAACTAAAGTCTGCATTCGCACCGCGGAGTCCAATGTTAAAACTACCGTTGAGCATCGAGCCAGGAGCCGAGATGTCGACAGACTTCTTTCCGAAATTTGAAAACTTTGAAAATTCTATAGATTCAAATTGAGATCCGCTAACACTGTATTTTGGACTGACTGAACCCACAGAAATAAAACCAGGAATTCCTCGAGTAAATGAAGATGGAAAAAATGGAACGCTATCGTTATCGTTGTTGTCGTTATAAGAAGAGTTTCCAGCTGCAGCCACAATGAGAACATCTTGAAGGTAAAGATCGACCATGATGTCATATAAAGCTTGAGAATAGTTGGCGAGTCCAAGGGCTCCCCAGCTGCAATTGATGACTTTAGCGCCTCTATTGTGTGCGTATTGAAGTCCTTTGATCGCTGTTGATGTGCTTCCTTGACCATTGCCATCAATAAACCGAATGGGAAGAATCTCAACTTTTTGAGCAACAGGATACTCAGAGATTGCTTGATCTCGAACAGATTTAACAAGAGAAGCCACGTGAGTTCCATGATCGGTTCCCTCGTCTTCAACATTACCCGAGTTGTTGATAGCGTTAATTCCATCAATGTCATCGATGTATCCGTTGTTGTCGTCGTCAACTCCAGGGCTTCCTTTTGCTTCGGCTTGGTTGACTGATCGAGCACTTGCTAAATAAGGATGTTCTGTGTTCATTCCCGTATCAATCACGGCAACAATCAGAGAATCAGAAAATGTATTTTCTTCGTCTGGAGAAGGGTTAATACTATCAAAACCAAGAGCATCTTCGTGGTAAGGTGCTTCATCAAGACTGGAGGCTTCGTTGTCGTAAGCCGTTGTTTTCCAGCGAACTACAGGCTCGACATAGTCAATGTTCGGATTGTTTTGAGTTAATCTTTTAATGGCTTCTGCACTTGCTTGAACATTCATAATTCCAAACTCTTTGAGGTGTAAGGCGCGAATAATGTCGCCTGAGTTTTCTATTTGCTCTTTCAGTAGTTTTGCGTTTTGAGCCCTAAAAAGCAATTTCTCAAATAGAGAAACATCTTTGGGCGTTTTAATTTTAATGAGATATCTATTTTCAACAACTTCTACTTCTGAATTGTTTGAAGCGTTACTTTGGGTTGTTGAGAAAAAGCCTAGGGAAAGAATCACAGCTAGAGATGTCATTCCTCGACAGAGCTTTTTTTTCTTTTGAAGACCTTCGGTGAAGGTTGTTGTTATTTTACGTACCACTATTTATAATCATATAGCGTTTAGATGCACTGCGTCAATGATTTGTTCCTTTAATTTTGTGTTAAGGAAGAATGGGGCTCGCTGTTCCTCAATCCTGAGTGCTTTGAGGAACTCTTCATTAAAAATTAACATGGTTATGGGCTTCAGAGCATTCAAGAAAATGCTTTTCAAAAACTTCAATATGAATTTATATGCAACTGAGCTTAGAAAAATTCATGACTGCGGAAAAAGAAAATCAAAAAAAATCAAAAAAAGTAAAACAACTTAAAAACCGAGCTAATGCCCCAGCGGCATCGCATATGCTTTGGTTTTTTGTCGTGCCTATTTTCTTTTTTATTGGATGGACGAGCTATCAGATCATTCAAGGCACCACCGAAAAGAAAGAAGAAGTTTCCACGCTTCTTAAAAAGATTGAAAAAATTGAAAATTCAAAAGACTCGGGAGCAAGATGGCAAAACCTATATTCTCTGGCGGAAAATCTTCAGAAAGAATCCTCTAAAAAAGATTTAAAAGCTTTGAGCCCTTCAGAGAAAGAAGAGTTTTTTAAGCGTATTGAAGTTCTTATGAAAAAGCATGGAGAGGACCTTCGCTTACAACGTTTTTTTATATTGAGTTTTGCCCACCTCAAGGAGCAGAGAGCTGTTCCAGTTATAGAAGCTTACTTAAATCATCCCGATAAAGACCTCGAGTTTTTTAGTGCGTGGTCATATTTAAAACTTTTGAGTGAGTTAAAGAATGAAGGTGTTGCTGTCCCGAGCTCTTCCTTGGAAAAAGTTTACACTTGGCTCAAAACAAAAGACGATGCCTTTAAAAAAATAGCCACGAGCTTTCTTGTTCAAGAAAGAGAGCCCTATCCAGAAAAACTCTACCAATATTTCCTTAAAAGTAAAGATCTAGAAATAAGCCCTGAAGTTTATTTGAACGCCATTGTCGCTTTTTCGAGTGTTGGTGACAAGAGGGTTGAGGCAGAGCTTTCCCGCTATTTGAGTCTCGATGAACTCAGAAAGTTCAATTTTAGAAGCGCAAAAGACTTAGAGCATTTCGTCGCCTCTTTGTACTCTGGGGTAAAAAAGCTCAATACAGATTTGTTAAACAGTAAGGTTGAGGAACTGAAATCGCAGCTGACGAATAAGACCATTGAAGGAGCGGCTATACTGAGGGCTCTTAAGGGGTAGCTGCTGAGTTATTTTATGAAACTTTTTTGATCAGTAAAAGACATCCATCGCATGAGCTTCAGGTCCTCGTTCGATGATAACTTCATTTCGCGAACTCCTCTTCGAGTAAACTCAGTTTCAAGTTCAATAAGTCGAGACAAGAACTCGTCGTATGTACTCGTTTTCATTTTTAAACTACGAACTAAAAAATGGCCAGTACTTTGAAGTTTAGGCTGAGCTAATTCAGTGAGCATTTGCTGCCCCCATTCTTTATAAATGCTTCGAATAAACGGGCCGTCACCAAAGCTTCGAATTGCCTTGAAGGCAGGTATTTTTAGTTTATTTCCAGGGTAAAGTTTTAAAAGTTTCAATTCATCTAGCTTTTTTAAATAGCGAAAAAACTGTTGAGGGTTGAGTCTTAATTGTGACTGAACACTTTCAGAAGAAGAGCGCTCAACTACAAGTTTATAATAAATTGAGAATAAGATTCGATCTTTTGTAAAAGCTTCTTGTTGTTCTTGTTTAAAGTAAACTTCAGTAAAAGAGGGTTGTTCAAGTTCAACAAGTAAGTCATAAATTTTTAGGCCGAGCATTCCAGTGATTTGGGTTAATCTTCCAAATGAAGCATCTTTGTTTGAAAATATCTTTTTAACTCCTGACTCTGTTAGCCCCATTTCTTTGGCAAGATCTTTGTAGGTATAACCCCGTTCCTTGAGAGCTCGTTTGAGTGCATTGATGAGCTCTCTAAATTCTTTATTGTCAGTATTTGTCATTGTATTTCCTTTAAAAGACCCTTAATCAGGTACTTTTAATGTAATCATGCCTTTTTATTGGTTGTCGCGCTATGTTTATTTTGTCTGAAAAGATAAAAAGAAGGAGCAATATGAAAATGAAAAAAATAATTCAAACAATATTCGCAACAAGCATCTTTAGTGGGGGCTTTGCGATAGCAGATGATTCAGAGTGCCTTCATCCTGAAGTTGGGACCTATGATGCTTTTCTATACAGTGAAAACTCTAGTGGGACAGTTCCCGGAAGAAATCATTCTGACTATGGCGAGCTTGATGAGCCTTGTACGGCAAAAATTGAACTTAAAAAGAGTAGAATTGGGCGGAAATATTATGAGTTCAGTTTAGAGTCTAACGGGCGAAAATTTGTTAAAACGATTTTGTTTGCTGATTTTAATAAAGGTCGAGACTTATCTTGTGATGAATCAGAAGATTATGGAGTAAGAACATGGGGTCGTGTTATGAGGCATAAAGACGTTTTTTCAGCATCCCCTTTTCATAGTAAGGAAGATATTGTTGAAATTTCCTATATGGGGCGTGACTTGAACTTAGATGCACTAAAACAGGCTCTGCTGAAGGATTTTATGGTCTAGAATGGACAAGCCTTACTTGTGCTAATTTTAAAAAAAGAGCAGAGCGCGATCTAGTAAAATAAGCTGTTTGAAGGAAAAAATCCATCCTGGAGTTTTTGGGCATTGGGGTGGATTTTTTTTGACGTATATCTATATGTGTACATTGTGAAATAAAAAGTAAATATATACATTTACATATTAAATAAAAATGTTATCATAAAAGTATATGAAAAAGTTAAAAGAAAGGCAAATCTTTAATAAATTAGAGTCTTTACGTGAGTATAGTCTTATTTGTCGAGATATTCCTTCGTGGGTTCGTTATTTGCGTGAGGCTCTAGGTATGAGCGCTGAGCAGCTTTCTAAGCGTCTTGGTGTCTCTAAGGTGAACGTGTATAGGGTTGAGAAGGCTGAGAAGAGTGGTGCCGTGACCCTTAAGAGCCTTCGTGAGATGGCAGATAAGATGCATTGCGATTTAGCTTATGCTTTTGTGCCCCGCGCACCAATTTCAGAAATCAAAGAAGATCGAGCACATACTCTTGCTATGGGGCTCTTTAAAGAAACTTTAGTGAATATGGAATTAGAGGATCAGGCTCTTGAAAGTGATGCGGAACTCAAAGCTCAATTTGAAGATCTTAAAGAAGAGATTAAATCTTCTAAAAGGTTGTGGGATTAAAAGCGATGATGAGTCAGATTTATTTTAACTCACGCAAAGGGCAAACCGTTCTTTCTCCAAGTGAAAAAAGAGGGTTACGTTTCAGTCATATTGTCAGTATGAAGGAGCTCAACCAAGCAGAACAGTCCAACATTCAAGAGGGGCTTTTTTGGTTGTCTGGACACAAGGGTGATTTTATTCACGATGCCTTTTTTTCAAAGCTCCATAAAAAATTATTTGGAAAAGTTTGGAAATGGGCAGGAGTCTACAGACAGACAGAAAAAAATATTGGTATTGATTATTTTAAAATTCCAATAGAAATAAAAAAGCTTTGTGATGATCTGGCCTTTTGGATTGAACATCAAACTTATGAGTCTCATGAGCTCTTGGCACGCTTTCATCATCGTCTTGTTTATATACATCCTTACCCAAATGGGAATGGTCGTTTTTCGAGAATTCTGACAAATTATTTGTCGCAACGGCAAGGCTGGGGAGCTTTAACATGGATGGGGAGTCTTGATCCAATTGCGAGAAGAGAACTCTACATTAACGCTCTTCGAGAAGCAGATATTAAAAACTATGAGCCACTGCTCGATTTTTTTAATCAATCGTTAAAAGAATGAAAGTCGCCTTTATTGAGCCTTTCTACGGGATTTCTCATCAACAATGGATTGATGGCTTTGCTAAAAACATTCTAGAGAAAAATAAAATTACTTACGATCTTTACTCTCAAAAGCCTCGCTTCTGGAAGTGGCGGCTTTTGTTTTCAGCTGAACAATTAGCTACAGAGGTCAATCACTCTGGCAATGTTTACACTCACTTTATTTGCAGTTCCTTTTTAGACCTTTGTCTTTTTAAACTACTTTTGAGTAAGGAAAATCAAAAAGCAAAGTTTATACTTTATTTTCATGAAAATCAGTTGTGTTATCAGCACGAAGACCATTCTGGAAGAAAAAACTTAAATGCAGAGCAAAGTTTTGGGTTGATTCAATACAAGTCATTGATTGCCAGCGACCGCGTTTGTTTTAATTCACAATTTCATAAAGAAAGTTTTTTTAAAGCTTTAAAGGTGATTTTCAAAAAAATGCCGGACTATAGAAAAATGGATTTTTTTCATAGCGCTTATGAAAAATCAGAAGTCCTTTATTGTGGCGTTGAGGAAGTTGGAACTTTAAAAAAACAGCAAAAAACAGAAGCTGCTCCCGTTATTGTTTGGAATCATCGATGGGAACAAGATAAAAACCCAGAAGAGTTCTTTAACATTCTAAAAACCCTTAAAGATAAAAATTACGCTTTCCAATTAAAAGTTCTTGGAGAGTCCTTTCAAAAGTCGCCAGAGATATTTAACTGGGCAAAAGAGTTCTTCCATGAAGAGATTGTTCACTGGGGTTATTTACCTTCACGTGAAGAATATGTGAAAGAACTTTTCTCAGGAGATGTTCTCCTGGTGAGTTGTCTGCAGGAAAATTTTGGTTACAGCGTGATGGAGGCTGCGGCCATGGGCTTGAGTCTCGTGTTGCCACAAAGGTTGGTTTATCCAGAGCTTTATGCTCAGAATGCTTTTTTCTACTCAAGTCTTGAAGAGGCTGAAGGATGTTTTCTAGAGAATTTATTTGTAGAAAATAAATTCAACGTAGAGCGGTTTTCTTGGGCTTCGCAAGAAGAGAGTTATTTACGATTATTAGCTTAAGGTAATCTTCTAGCGATGTTATTAATGTCATCAAAGTTAAAATTTCGAGTTTCTAAGATTTCTCTGATAATGTTGTCAGCTCTGTGGGGAGTTTTTTTTCTTAATTCATTTAATAAAACTGCAAAAAAGTATTCAAGAGTTGCTTCAAGTTGCGTATGATAATCGTTGTTGATTCTTTTTAAATAATTTGAATCATAAAAAATATAAGAGATATTTAAAGCATTGATGAGGGGAAGAAGGAGTTTTCCAAAATCCTCGACTTCCATTTTGTTTCTGAGTTCCCAGAGGGCTCCAGAATAAAGTAAGGATGTGTTGTGTTGAAAAGCCTTAATGGCTTGAGCGGAGGAGCGCATATGAAATGTCTCGTCTTTTTCAGCTGTGACGCTTTCTAAGTTTCTGATAGGTTTCCCGTCGACAATTGCATTGGTGGCAATTGTTGGGTCGTTGGTGAGGTGCGCGGCAAAAATGTCGGCAAAGGCCTCTTGAAGAGTAGAGTTTTTATTGATGAAGCTGTATCTGCTGAAATTAAAATTTAAAATTGAATGCGCTCGTTCATGTGTGATGACACCTTGATCGTAAATAACCTGAATGTTTCTTTTTATCGCTTGAAAGTAAAGAGTCTTTCTATGAGTCGAATCGTAAATTGTAGGAAGACTTATTTTAAAGAAAAATGGTCCAATTTTTTTGAAAAATGGTTTTTGTGAGTCAATGATTAAGCGAGTCTTTGGTGGAATCTTAAATCCAAGCTTTTTATACATCTTATCCGCATCTTCTAAAAAAAAGACGACGATATCACTTTGAGTTCGGAAAGCTCTTAAAGGTCCGAAAACAATATAATTTGATGTTTCAAATAATTTTTTTTTGGGAATTGCCGCAATCTTTATGGCCAATTTTTTTGTTAAGCTTAAATTAAAAGCCTCTGCTTCAACGTTTTGAGCTTCTTCTTTCTCAACGTCAACAACCCTAAAGTCAAAAAGATCTTCTTGAGGAAATGTGAAAAGGCTTTCATCATTATTTTCAAAAACAAAAGAAGCGCCATCTTCAGATTCTCCATGATAAGTGAGGAGTTGTGACTTCGGCTGGCCCTTAACGATGACACGAACGTTTTCTTGACCTTTTTCTAAGTTTCTTAGTGCACTAATACAGGCGTTGAATTCAGCAAAAAGAAGTGAGTGAGAAAAAGCACTTAGGAATAAAAGAACAAAGAGCTTTGTCATCGACGGCGATCTTAGCAGTGTTGACATATTGCGTCAACTAAATAGATGTCGCTAATCTATTGAAATCTATAGCCTTTTCAGTAGATTTTTATTTAAACGTCTAAGCGACTAGCAATAATCTCTGCAATATCTTTAACTTCAACCTTGTCGGCTTCACCTTTTTCAGTGACTCCATCTTCAAGCATGACTTGGCAGAAAGGACAACCGGCTGCAATGACATCTGGCTTGGTGTCTAAGGCTTCTTCCACTCTTTCATGATTGATTCTTTTTCCAGTGTCTTCTTCCATCCACATTCGAGCGCCACCAGCTCCACAGCAAAGCCCTTGAGTTCTGTTTCTTGGCATTTCGACAAGGTCAACTCCTGGGGTTGCTTTTAAGGCTTCTCGTGGGGATTCATAAATATCGTTATAACGACCCAAGTAACAAGAGTCATGGTAGGCTACTTTTTGAACTTCTCCGTTCACATCGCTGAGGGTAATTCTTTTTTCTTTCAGAAGTCGCTGAATAAAATCTGCGTGGTGAACAACTTCTTCAGCTTCGTATCCAAAATCCGGATACTCACTGCCAAGAGTGTTGAAACAGTGTGGGCAGGAAGTGATGATTTTTTTAACATTATATTTTTTTAAAACATTAATGTTGGCGTCGATCATTTGTTTGGCCAAATATTCATTTCCAGCTCTTCGCGCCGTTTCACCATTACAAAGTTCTTCTTTTCCTAAGATGGCAAAGTCAATGCCTGCACGTTGAAGAATTTTAACCGTCGCCGTAGAAACTTTTTTATTTCGTTCGTTAAAACTACCAGCACAACCAACGTAAAATAAATATTCTGCATTCGGATGATCTGCCGCACGTGGAACATTCATATCTTTACACCATTCGTCTCTGGTGTCCTGACTCATGCCCCAAGGGTTACTTTGGTTTTCCCAATTTTTCATGGTGGATTGAAGCTCAGGAGGCATTTTACCTTCCATCATGACTAAGTTTCTTCTCATGTCGACAATTTTATCGACGTGCTCAATTCCAACCGGGCACGCTTCAACACAAGCTCGACAGCTCGTGCAGTCCCAAATAGTTTCTTCGGTAATACCGCTGTCTGGCCCAATAAGACTTTCTTTAACGGCAGCTTCAGGGTTTTTAACAAGCTCATCACCAACTTTAAAAAGGTGATGCTTAATGTCTTCAATAAGTTTCATCGGCTGAAGAGCTTTTCCAGTTGTTGCGGTTGGACAAAATTCATTACAACGCCCACATGCCGTGCAACTATAGACGTCAAGAATATCTTTCCAGGTAAAATCTTGAACTTTTGAGACTCCAAAACTAGTGGCTGTTTCATCTTCAAAGTCGATAGTCTTAAAGGCGCCTTTTTTGTCGAGTCGAGAAAATAAAAAGTTTGGTCCAGCTGAAATAACATGAAGATGTTTTGAGTTTGGAATATAATGAAGAAAATAAAAGACAATGGCCATGTGTAGAGCCCAGCCTGCGTAAGCAATATTCAGAACAAATTCTTTGGACATACCACTAGCTGCAATTAAAGAAGACAGAAAGCTAGAGACTGGTCTCCACTCTGAAAAGATGTGAGCATGTTCGACGAAAACATAGCCTGCAAAAGTCACCATGTTGGCAACCATTAAGCTTGCTGTCAGAACAAGAATGAGAACTGCGTCGTTACGATGTTCTTTTCCCGAGTCGAGTCTCTTGGGAACTTTAATGAATCTTCTGTAGAGCCCAAAAAGACACGCGAGAAAAATGAGAGGATGAAAAACATCTTGAAGCAGAACAATGACTTTGTAGACAGGACCCAGGAAGCTAAAACTAAACCCATGAAAGAGTCCTTCAATGGTATGCTCTGCAGTTCCAACAGTAATAATAATAAAGCCCCAGAAAATGATGGCATGTTGAAGGCCGGGCCAAAAATCTTTAAAAAGTTTTTTTTGTCCGAGAACGTTTTTGGTAAAAACCGCTAGTCGTTCGGGAATGTTACTGAAAAGATCTTCTTTCTTGCCAAGCATCATGAGGGACCAAAGCCTTTTGAAGGCTAGTCCAGCTGAAGTTCCCGCTATGAGAATGCAGGCAATTGTGAAGAAAAAACGAATATCTGCTTTAAATTCCATCTCTTAAATTCCTTAGATATAGACTATCACGAGATTTAGCTTTTGTAAGTCTTGTGCTATATTCTCCTTAGTTTTGTTGGACTTATTTTTAGAATTCATGCTTCGTTTTTTGTGGGGATGGAATTTCTGCCTTTTTTTTATAGACCGGAAAGAAGTCTCAGAGCGCTTCCTCAAAATAGCTTACCGCTTTACCCTGGGCATCAGCCTCTTTTTGGCTTTTTTCTATTTCTCAAAAGAAGCTCAAGTCTTCGAAAATTTAACCAAGCTTTGGGTCATTCTTTTTGTAAACCTTTTGGCTGTTTTTTACCTCATTTGGAAAAACAGACTCTTGAGGGTTTTCTCGCTTTTAGGCTTTTTGGCAATAATGGGCTTTGTCTTTTATCGCTTAGATTTCAAGTATGGACTGAATTTTTTAAGTAGCTCTCTCATTCTGGGGACAGTTTTTATGGGGCAGTTCTTGGGGCATTGGTTTTTGAATGTTCCCAATATTCATATTCGAGAGCTCAAAAGAATCATTGTTTTGATGCTTTTAAGTTTTCTGCTCAAATTTTTACTTGTTTTCGCTGAGTTATTTTTTATTGGAAATAGGAGCTTTAAAGTTCAGGGGCTTTTAACGGATGGCGGAGAAAAGCTCTTTCAATTTCAAGAGCAGTTTGGAGACGGTCTCTTTTCGATCGTTGGTTCTCTACCGTGGTCTTTGGGAGTTTTTGGCATGCTTTTACTTGTGGCGAGAATTCTGTGGGGGCTCTTAGCGCCAATTTATTTGTCATATCTCTGTTTAAAAACAGTTCAAATTCGCTCAACCCAATCGGCGACGGGCATTCTTTATGCCATGTCTGTCATGGTATTGGTTGGCGAGGGGTGTGTTCTTTATATTCTATATAGTTTAAACTGGTATTTGTGAATAGCTACATTGCCAAGGCACCTTGTCGAATTGATCTGAGTGGGGGAACTCTCGATCTTTGGCCGCTCTATTTGTCTCAAAGTGATGAGTTCCATGTTGTGAACAACATGGCCATTAACGTTTATGCTTATGCTGAGCTGAGAACACAAAGAGCTCAGAGTTTTTCACTACAAATCTATAGTAAAGATTTAAAAAAGAAAAAAACCTATAAAAGTCTCTCGCAAATAAAAAAAGCTTTAATGAAAAGCTCCAAAGAGGAGCCCTTACGCTGGTTGTTGAGAGTTTTTTTTCATTTCTGGCACAAAGCTGGCTGTCCTCAGAAATCATTTTCATTAACGTCTTGGTCGGAAATACCTCCAGGTAGTGGTTTGGGCGGGAGTTCCGTTATGGCAGTTTCGGTGGCGAAAGCCTGTCTGGCCGTCTTTGACTTGCGTTATACACGTTGGAAATTACACTCGACTCTTTGCAACTTAGAAACAGTAGAAATTGAACATCCAGGAGGTGAGCAAGATTCCATACCGGCACTTTTTGGTGGCCTGTTGAGTTTTTCTCAGGGGATTGAAGAAAAAAAAGTTTTTAAGCACGCAGACCTTCTTGCCAAAAACATTTCAAAAAGAATTTTACTGGCTTATACAGGAAAACCTCATCATTCAGGAATTAATAATTGGGATGTTTACAAAGCTTTTGTTGAAAAAGATAAGCGAGTTCAAGCTGCGTTGAGGAAAATTGCTGAAGTCTCAAAGAAAATGTGTATAAGTTTTGAAAAAAACGACACAAAAACTTTAGCTAAATTACTAAAAAAAGAATACGAGAGTCGAAAATTACTCTCACCCCGAATTCATATTGCAGAATACGATCAAATTTTTAAAGCGGCTCAAAACTTTCAGTGCCAGGCCATGAAAGCCTGTGGTGCCGGTGGCGGAGGTTCTCTGTTGCTGTATTTTAATAACGAAAAAAATAAAAATCTTTTTTATGAAGCTTTTTCTTCTCAACATCACCTGATTAAAATTCAAGTCGCTCCGTCAGCGCGAGTAAAAAAACTATGAAAAGTCAAAAAAAACATTTTCTCGACTTTCGATTTAAAATTCCAGTCCTGCCTTACTACATCGTTTTTTTAGCTGGAAAAGACACTCGTCTAAAAGAAGAGCAGGTGCCAGGTGAGGCTCGTGCGAAACAAAGCGGTCTGGTTCAAGCTTGTTTCTATACAGGAATTCTTTTTTGGGTGTTGATGGCGACAGTGTTGTTACTACTTGCCATAGCCTATTTAGTAAAAACACACGCAGGAATTAATATTTTCAAGAACTCGAGCCCCATTCCAGAGTTTTTACAGTTCATTCGATTGTGCCATTAGTTAGGTAAGTTGTTGTTTGAAAAAAATACAAGTAGTTGTTCTTACGTTTGAAAATAGAGATTTCAATCCAAGTTTTAGTGGCCGTACTGAGGGGCCTTGAAAATTCTTTGTGAGTGGTTTAGTTTTGCTTTCACTATGTTTATAGATGTCACGAAATGTCTTTGTTCTTTATTGTTCTTGACTATTTCTTTGCAATCTCACTCGTCTCCTGAATACCTTTTTAAGGATTATACCGAAGAAGAGCTTCAAGCACTGCGATCTTTTGATGGAGTGTACTCTAGTCAAGATAAAACAAGTCACTTAAAAGTTGAGTTTAAGGCTGTTCAACCTCACGGACAGCTTGAATTATTTAAAAAAAATAAATTCATGTTTTCTGGAAATTTCGAATCTAAAAATTGGAGCTACCCCTCGCTTCAGTTCAGCTTGGATTCTTTTGAAAAAGAAGAAGAAAGCACGTATCAGTTTTCTGATGCTGATACTGAAGATGATTGTGATGATCCTGGTTGTGTGACTTATGAAGCTTTTTTTACTTTTAAGATGAACCCTGACGAGAGTGTTTCTGCAAATCTAGATGTCAATGTTGTTGTTGATGCAGAAGACCTTTCTTTGATTTATGAGGAAAACAATTCTCTCGAAAAAGAAAAGCTTGTAGAACTACTTAATAAAGCGTGCCAAGAAGAATATGGCGAAGAGGCTTATCTTGAAGAGTATATAGATGACTATAAAAATTCAGTTTATTGTGCTTATGAGTATAGTCTTTCTTTGAAAAAAATTAGTCCTTAATGTGGGTTCTTTGTTTTTTTAAGTTGCTGAAGTTTACTCCGTCTTTGTCACGCTAAAGTGAAGTTCTATTTGATCTCCGTCTTCGAGCAGTCCTTCTGCAATATTGATTTGATTGCCTTGAATGCTTACTTTTTCTTTCGCTAAAGAAATTCTTTGAGAGCCTCTAATGATAGCGGCTTCTTTAAGGTTTTCTTGAGTTTGGTCATTGCTGAGTGCATAAAGAAAGCTTCTGTTCACTTTTGTTTTAATAAAGTTTTCTATCCCCTGAAAGGCTTCACTGTAATTTGAATTACAAATTGGATGGGAATGAATTTGAGATGTGGCACCAGTGCTTTGAATGGCTTCTGCTAATGAGAAGTAGGTAGAGCCTTTTGAACTAGACACGTGTGTGCAAGAAGTATCAAAAAATGGTGAAGGATTTTGTGGGTCATCGAGGTTCATGATTAAAGAAAGTTGAAAGTTTTCTGGAGCCGTGTTCTTTTTAATTTTTTGAGCGATAGCATCGATGAGGTTTGGAGAATTCTGATTGAGCACGTCTATCAGTAGGGATTCGCTAACAAGTTCATTGTTGAAATCATAGCGTGCTAAAGTTCTTTCGTTAAAGCCTCTCCATTCTTGAGGAAGTATGGAGGCGTTTTGGGTATATTCATTGATCTTTTTTGCGTTTCTTTCAAGTTGTGAAGCGTCGTCTTCATCTGAAATAAGAATGACACTCACGATGTCACCTTCTTTGAAGATTGAGTTATTCGCTAAAATATGTCCAAGTGAGGCAATGCCTTTTTCGTGGCTTCTGCCTGATGTCCCAAGATTCATAATGCTATTTACCAAGAGATTTTTCTTACTTTGAAAGGTGATGTCTTCATCGGAGTCCTTGAAAGAAAGACTACCGTCAGGATTGGTTAAAAAGCTATTGATAAAGGAATTTTTAAGAGAATAAGAATACGTGGAGTCAGAGTTCAGCGTCCCTTTAGTTGTTTTTAAAATTCCGAGACTGTTTTCAATTTCACTGTCACTTCTGACATCAGTTGAGTAGAGATAAAATTTTGTATTATAGTTTTGCACACTATCAATAAGGTCTGGTAGCCCCTCAGCTAATATTTCCTGAGATTCCTGCATGGAACCAGAGTTGTCGACAATCATGATGATTTTCATTTCTTGTTTTTCACTCGATTCTTGAGCGTTTAATACAACGTTAGAGGTAGAGGTAGTTGTCACTGGCGCAACTTTATTCCCTTTGAGTGAAACGTTTTGAGTGCAAGAAAAAAAGAAGACAGGAATAAACAAAAATAGCTTTTTCATAAGACTATTGTCTCTTGTTTTCACCATAAACGGGATTAATTTATGGTTAATGTTAAGGTTCTATGAATTTGAAAAGCGCTTTCAGAGTCTAAGAACCTTTTTCCGAGAGTTCAGCCCAGCGGGCGTAAAGGGTGTCGAGGGCATCTTGTTTCTCAGCAAGTAGGGTGGCGAAGTGAGCTGAGTCTGGTGTGCTGACGTTTTTAGAAAAATTTTCAGAGGCAGCTTCAAATTCTTTTTCAGCAGCAAGAATGGTGGGTTCCATGTTTTCAAGTTCAAATTTTTCCTTGTAGGAAAGTTTTTTGCTACTGCCTTTGTTTTCTTTTTGAGTCTTTGGAGCGCTAGATTTTTTTTGTGGTTCATTGCTAGTGAGTTGCTGATACCATTTTTGCCATTGGTGAATGTCGGAAAAGCGCGTGAGCGATGCATCGTTTTTGTCGGGGTGGAAGGCGTATAGTTCCGTGCAAACCTGATCGAGGAGATATCGGTCATGACTAATAAGAATGAGGGCACCTGTGTAATTGATGAGAGCTTCTTCAAGAGCTCGAAGGCTTTCTAGGTCCAGGTCGTTACTTGGTTCATCGAGAATGAGGAGGTTCGAGTCATTGAGCATGAGCTGAGCAAGCGAAAGTTTTGATTTTTCTCCGCCTGAAAGTTTTGAGAGCTGAGTTCGAAAATGTCTTTCATCAAAAGCAAATCTTTTCAGGTAGGAGCGCGCATCCATCCAGCGTCCACAACAATTAATTTTGTAAGAGTCGCCTTCAGAAAAGTATTCAATAAGATTTTTATTGGAGTCGGGAAGGTTTTTTTCTTGTTTGTAGTAGTTTACCTTGAGGTGATCCGACCTTTTCACTTCTCCGGAGTCAACGGCCTCTTCTCCAAGTAAACACCTTAAGAGCGTGCTTTTTCCGGATCCATTTTTTCCTAAAATTCCAATTTTAGTATTCTTTTGAATGAGTAATGACAATTCTTTAAAAAGCTTTTTATCTGGGTAAGATTTACTAATCGAGGCAGCTTCAATGAGTTTTTTAGGCGTATTTTCACTTTTAACAAATTCAAAGAAAATGGAATCGGTCATGGAGTTTTTAATTTTATTTTTAACTTCGTCTTGGAGGGCCAGCGTTTGGTTTTGACGAGCTTTTTGTTTGGTTCCTCTGGCTCGAGGGCTTTTCTTCATCCACTCAATTTCTCTTCGGAGCCTGTTGGAGGAAGATTGAATGTTTTGCTCTTGGCCGGCAATAAATTCATTTTTAATTTCACAAAACTTTTCATAATCGCCATCAATCATGAGGTGGCCGTTGTGAAAAGCTTTGTTGAGTTCAACAATCTTTGTGGCAGTATTCTGTAGAAAAGAGCGGTCATGAGTGATCATGAAAACTGAAAAATGGGCTTCGTTAATGAGATTTTCTAACCAAAGAATGCTTTCAATATCGAGATGATTGGTCGGTTCATCGAGAAGAACGAGGGAGGGTTCTTTCATGAGCTCTCTAATAAGGGCAACTTTTTTCTTCCAGCCGCCTGACAGCGTTTTGCAAAGACTCTCATGGGTGATTTTTTCATCTTCGAATTTTAATCGAGAAAACCATTCCTTGGCTTTTTGAATGTGTTCTAAATTGTTAGGGTCACTTTTAATGAGAATGTTTTTTAGAATAGATTTTTCATTATCAAGAATAGGGCTTTGCTCTAAGTAAGCAATCTCAGTTTTATTATTTTTTGAAAGCATGCCTGAGTCGGGTTCTATTTCTCCTGCAATAATTTTTAAAAGCGTTGTTTTTCCAGCGCCATTGGCTCCAATAAGGGCCACGTTTGAATTTGATTCTAAACCAAAACTGAGGCTTTCAAAGAGCTCTTTGTCACCGAGGCTTTTGCTGACTTTACTGAGAGATACTAAAGTTGACATTCTTTTTGCCTTTCTTGAATAGATTTATGAAAGTTTTGGACTTGTGGGTCTGCAATAATAGACTTTTCGTCCCAGCCACTAATGAGTAAATCTTCGGAGCTTCGAACTCTGCTGACGGCTACATAGGCTTGACCAGGTTCCCAGAGTCCTCTGAGACTGACCACTGCTTTGTCGAGAGTTGCTCCCTGTGACTTGTGAATGGTGACTGCCCAAGCAAGGGTTATTGGAAAGTTTTTAGCGTTGGCGGCTTCGTTTCCTTCGGCGTCCAGTTGACTAAAGTTACTTTTATTAATTTCTGCAATGCCACCACTGAGAAGTTTAATGCTTAAAGCATCGTCTTTAATGTTCAGAATGTGTCCAAGGCTACCGTTGACCCAGGCTCCTCGAGGGTCATTTTGCCGAATCATGACAAAGGCGCCTTCTTTTAGTTTGAGACTCTCGCCAATTGGAGCACTTTTTTTGAGAGACTTAATGGCAGAGTCTCGGCCTCGGTAAATGGTTTCAAATTGCACGGTTTCTCCACTCAGCTCAGCAAGTTTTTTATTGTTAATGCGTTCCACGTCAACTTTTCTGGCAAAGAGAATGGAGGCTTTCACGTCATCATCTTCTGAAAGCATGGTGCGCCAATCTAATAAGTTTCTAAGTCTGTCGCTGAGTTTTCCAAGACGTAAGTCGTGTAAGGCGAGAGTGAATTCTGAATCTTGATCATTTTGAACTCGCATGAGTTCCTTGAGCTCAATGCAGTCAAATTGAGTTTTTTCCCAAACTGGATTACTAAAGGCCCAGTCTTTTTTTTGGTTGAATCTATTAATTGGAGGAAGCTGGGCAAAATCACCAACGGCAATTATCTTTAAACCACCCCAAGCGTCAGGATTATTCCTGGCGAGAGAAGCGATTCTTTCCGCAACCTGTAAAACCTCGCCTGGGAGCATGGAAATTTCATCAATCACAATGGCGTTGGCTTTTTTAAGTCTACGAAGAGCTCTTTTGTCTTTGAGGGCACGCTCAATTGTTTTCTCTGCGCCACCTTCCATAATTCCTAGTGAAAAGAAACTGTGAAAAGTTCTTCCGCCAATGAGAACGGCGGCAGCTCCAGTGCTTGCAAGAACAGGAATGCATTGAGGATCAGTTCCTTTGAGGTAATTTTTAATGAGATGGCTTTTGCCGGTTCCTGCACTTCCGGTAATGAAGACATTCCCGGGGGAGTGGAGCTTTTTCATAGCGGCGTGCTGTTCGGTGTTCAGGTCTTTATAGAGAGATTCAAATAGCTCAGGTAAAAGGGAAGTCATTGCTCGTGAGCATAGAACAGACTTCCCAGCTTGTCTTTATGGAATCGCTTAGTTGAAGTATCTTAAGAAGTTGTCACTCCAAGAAACGTTGAGGCCGTAAGATCGAATCGTCTGACTTGGAATCTCAAACAGATCTTTTACGAAGAGGTCAAAGCGAAGGGGAATTCTTTCGAATGGCGCAAAGGAAAAGCCTGTGTCGACATCTTGTCCTGTCCATGAAGCGTTAAAATGAACCCATCGTGCTAGGCCAACTGAAAGGCCTCCAAAAGGGCCAACTGAATCGATGCCATAAACGTCTTGACCGGCGTTCTTTTTAGCAATTTTTTTAATAAAGTTGTCATGGCCTGAAAAGTAGCCACTACCGACTCCTAAATGAAGAGCTATGAAGTGAAAAGCTTTGTAGGGTTGTTTCAATTGAAAAATCTTTGAAGCCGCTAAGTAGTAAGAGGGAACGTTTGAGTTCCGACCCCAAGGAGCAATCCCATTAGCGCCAATGGCAATTGAAGCGTTGTGGCCTTCAATGCGGCGGTGAATTTTAGCAGTAAAGCTTCCATCGGAAAATGGATCTCCGTAAGTGTCGGTAATCCAAGTTGAGATATCAATACCGACGTAGTTTACCGGGTCCCAAAGTGAAAATCCAGCAGCAGCCACTCCATCTACTTTTTTTCCATTATTTCTTCCCCAGCTGAGAATGGTAGCGCCTATAAAGTAATCTCCCCATTCTCCACCGAAGCCAGTTGGAATGGAGATAGCGGTAGCGGGTGTCACTGGTGGGAGTTCTTCTTTTTTTGATTTAAAGTATTCCACTCCATCTTGAGTCATGTCTTTTTCAAAAGCTGTTTTTTTAGAGTTTTGAAGAATCTTTGAAGAATAATTGTCGTTTTGGTATTGAGCAAAACTCAAAGGGCTCAGTAAAAGTAGTGTGATTGTTGAAAATATTATTTTTTTCATAAGTGATGTTGATTATGGCAAGTGGACAAAGAGCTTGTAAAGGCGAAATCAAACTAATTTTTTATAAAGAAAGAGTAAAGAAAGTTGTGCACTGTAAAAATCTTCTTCAATGTTAAGATTTCTTAACAATTTCTAAAGCACTATTTTTTAAAGGCTCAGAGGGCTTTTAGCTGCAAAAAGCTCTTGGCCTGTAAAATGCATCTCTAAAACTAGGAATTAAAATTATGAAAAATATAAAACTATTATTAACGGCTTCTTTTGCTTTATTACTTTCTGTGTCTTGCACGAAGAAAACAACGGGGAATGGTTCGTGCACAGGTCCAAACTGTGGGCAGGCTTATTACCCCAATAACCCTAACTATAATCCAAACTATATCCCACCAGCATACATGCCTCCAAGTTATCCAGTTGGCCCGGGCTATTCTCCACCACCAAATCATTGTGGTTTTGTTCCTCAAATCCCAAATAACCATTGTTGGGGATCTCTAGATGGTTATTCTTATTGTGGTGATAAATGGTATGGCCAGTATGAAGGTGGAGGTTACTATTCTTACGGATCTCAGTCTTACGGCTGTAACGGCGGTGGAGGAGTTCCTATAGTCTATGACTATGATTATGGACACGACCAAGATTACTTTTTTGACCCAATTGAGCCTTCTTGTTCCAGTCCATCAATTGGTAACGACGATTCTGGTTGGCACTCACTAGATGATGTGAATTATAATACCGCGGACGCCATTGAGGTGGATGTTCCTTATAATCAAAATTACTATTTAATCTACACAGGTGAATACGGACAGGGAACGACTGGAGTGACTAATGTTCCGGTTCAACAATATGAAAGAGCAACTATTCTTGTGAATGGAACTAGTGCAGTCATTAATCTTCCAGATTTATCTGATCATGTGAATACGACGACGGTGAGTTGTTACGTTCCACAGAAGCTTTGTTTGAATCAAGGTGCGAATCGAATTGACATTAAAGGGCCGGCTCAACCAAACGGAGCAACTGGAGTGAATAGTCAGGCGAGTATTCATAATGTGAAGCTTCGAATTTCGACTCAAATTCCAACAGATGTAACACAAGCTTGTTACTAATTAAATTGGCTTAGAGTAAAGATCCTAAATTCATTTTTAGCTTTTTACTTTATAAAGGTTGGGCTCCCAGGGGCTCATCCTTTTTTTTGTTTAAATCACAAACATAAATCAACTCTCTTTCGAGCTCAATCGCATGTTCTTGAAAAATTCTTTTTTGAATGTGTTCACAAAGTTTTTTAACGTCATCACTACTGGCACTACCAGTATTTAAAATAAAGTTTGCATGCTTCTCAGAAATCATGGCTCCACCAACTTTAAAGCCTTTAAGTTTTGAGGCCTCAATCAATCTTCCGGCACCTTTTTTAGAGTTTTCAGGGTTTTTAAAAACACTGCCGCAGTTTGGCAGTTCAAGAGGCTGCTTCTCTCCTCGGTAGCAAAGAATTTTGTCAACTTTTTTTGTGATGGCGTGATTGTTTTTTTCTTTTGTGAGCTTGATTTGAAGGCTTAAAACAACTGTGCCTTTTGAGAAAACTTTTTCTCCAAGTCCCCTATACTTGAAAGCAAGTTCAGCGTTTTTCACCTCATAAAAACCTTTGTCGGGATGATAGAACTCTACGAATTCAATGCATTCAGAATAGCTGCCCCATTTTGTTCCAGCGTTCATGTAAACGGCGCCTCCGAGGCAGCCAGGAATACCGGCACTAAACTCTAAACCAGAAAGATGATGTTCAATAGAGTATTTTAATAATTTGTGTTTTGAAATGGCAGCGGGAACTTTGAGGATCATGCTCGAGGCGCTTTCCTTGATGATTTGAATACTCTCAGTGGAGGCCAGTCCTGCATAAATAATCAACCCATCGTAGCCACTGCTTTCAAAGAGTAGGTTGCTTCCATGTCCTAAAACGAGAGAATTTATTTTTTTTTCTTGAGCGGTCTTAAGAGCTTCTTGAATAGACTTTGTGTCTTTTGGAACGATGAAATATTTGGCGGGGCCACCAATACGAAAGCTGACAAGGTCTTTCAAGGGTATCTTTTTATAAACGTCGGCGTTGAGAGAAGAAAAATAACCTTGAGTTAGTTTTGGAAATGAAGAAATGTAATTGTAAAAACAATTCTCAGTTAGCATAAGCGTGTCGTCATTTGGTGGGTGTTGCCAGCGCCTAGAATCAAAATAGAGGCTTTGTTGCTGCCTTCGCCTTCGTAGGAGAGCAATTTTTCATAACAATCATCAAAACCACTACAGTTTGTAGAAGCTATTCCGGTGCAATGTTTTTGAAAATCGTATTGATCATCGTAATAATTCCAGTCCTCTTTTTTCTCAGACCCAGGAAAGACTGGAAGGAAAAATACTTTTTCAGCACCCTGAAAAGAGTTTTTGAATTCATTCCAAAGATGAATAGTTCTAGAATATCGATGAGGCTGGAAAATGACTACTGGCTTTTCTTGGAAGCATGAAGTCGCGGCTTCAATGGTGCTTCTAATTTCCGTTGGATGATGAGCGTAGTCTTCAACGACAATCCTTTCTTTCCATTCTCCTTTGACTTCAAAACGCCTGGAAACGCCTTTAAAGTTTTTAATTAAATTTTGAATTTCAGCAACTGGAACGTTCATTTCGTGAGCCACTAAAATGGCCGCGGTGGCATTGAGAATATTATGTTTTCCGGGAACAGAAACCGAAAAAGCTGCCTTGTTGAGTGGGGAGTCTTTTTTCGAATGCAATGAAAACTCAGAGACCCCTTGATTCTTTTGAATGCTAATGAGGCAGTCGGGATTTTTTTCTTTTTCAAAGCCAAAATAGGTTGTTGGTTTATTAATTCTTTCTTTCAGCGAAAAAATTCTTTGGCAGTCTGAATTAAGAATGACTTTTCCATAAAAAGGAGTTTTGTTAATGAACTCAATAAAGGCGTCGTTAAGCGCTTCATCGCTCGCATAAAAATCACAATGCTCTTTGTCTATGTTGGTGACAACACTAATTTCTGGAGAGAGTTTTAAAAAGCTTCCATCGCTTTCGTCAGCTTCAGCCAGAAACCATTCACCTTTGCCGAGGCTTGATGTGCTGGAACCAATGCTGGCAAATCTTCCACCAATGACTACCGTGGGGTCTAGGGCTGTTTTTTTTATAATTTCAGTAACCATGCCGGTCGTTGTTGTTTTTCCATGACTTCCGGCAATAGCCACGCCTCTTTTCATTCTCATGGCTTCGGCAAGCATTTCGGCCCTAGAAATAACGGGAACATGGAGCTCTAAAGCTTTTTGAAATTCTTCATTCGATTTTTTAATAGCGGAGCTGTAAACCACGACATCGGGTTTATAGTGAGTAATGTGTTCTGGCGAGTGAGTGTCTTTACAGGCAATTCCAAGCTTTTCTAATCTTTTAAAAATTTCACCGACACTCAAATCTGAACCGCTAATGACGTGACCTTGTTGGTGCAGAAGTTCCGCAATTCCAGACATGCCGACGCCACCGATTCCAATGAAGTGAATTTTTCTTTTTTTAAGATCTAAAGGCATGGTGTAGTCGTCATTTTCTCACTTTTTTCTTGAGAGATCAAGGAAACTTCCTTGTCAGAAAATTAGCCTTCTTTAAGTATTTCTTGAACAATGAAGCCACTAGCCTGGGGTTTAGCAGTTGCGTAAAAATTTTCACTGAGAGTTTTTCTAAGTTCCAACGAGTTTTCTTGCAGGCAGAGCGCTTCTATTTTTTGAGCTAAAAGCCCTTGGAAGTCATTTTCAGATTCTTCAAGATATTCACAGGCATGGAGCTTCTTGAGGTAGTGCACATTTTTAACTTGATGGTTGTCGGCAGCATGAGGAAAAGGAACAAAAATACACACGGCAGCCGAAGCAGAAAGCTCTGCAATGCTCATGGCTCCTGCTCGAGCAATGACGAGATCGCAATTGGATAGGGCATCACTCATCTTGTCTATAAATGAAATGGAGCTTACCTGTGAGTTGAGTTCTTCTTTTAAAATTAACTTTTTAATTTTAGCGACATGTTTTTCTCCAGCTTGAATAGTCAGCTGAACTTTTTTTGTATGAAAGAGTTTTTTAAACACCGGAAGAATGTTTTCACTGAGAAAAGCGGCTCCTTGAGATCCACCGAGAACTAAAATACTTTGAAAATCTTGACGAACCGGGTTTTTTTGAAAGCCTTCGCGAATGGGGTTGCCGCTAATCATGACAGGGCATTGAAATTCTTGCGCGGCATTCGATCCTGGAACGCTAAAAGCTTTCCTTGCCCATCGCGATGCGAGAAGGTTGGCACTTCCAGCGTGAATGTTTGGTTCCAGTATGTAGATTGGAATTTGTAAAATTTTTGCCGCAAGAGTTACCGGGACGGCCGCATAGCCACCAACGCTAAAAAGAAGCTGTGGTCTTTTTAAGATGCCGCTTAAAATTACTTGAAGTGTCCCAATGCTGAGAATGAACAAACTTTTTATTTTTTTTAAAAAACTTTGGCCTTTCCAAGGACTCGCAAAAATTAACTTTAATGGAAATTTCTTAGCGACCAGGCTTTCTTCTAAACGGCCTTTCGTTCCAAAAAAAAGAAAAGAGCTTTTGGGCTGTTCTTTTTGAAGTTGCTTGGCAATGCTGAGGCCAGGAATAATGTGTCCGCCGCTTCCGGCCGCGACAAACCAAAATAAATTAGTTTTGCTCATCGTATAAAGTATGCTTTTTATTTTCATAAAAGGCAACGGATTGAATAATTGCAGCGGCTAGGAGGCTGGCAATAAGCGATGAACCTCCCTGTGAGAAGAAAGGTAGTGGAAGTCCCTTGGTTGGGAGCAGAGAAAGGCTCACTCCTAAATTAAAGAAACACTCTATTCCAATAAGCGAGGCGCAAAGCAAAGAAAGAAGCTTCAGCCCAAGGCGCTTTGAATTCACGGCAATACAAAAGCTATACCAAATAAAACTGAGAAAAAGCCCAATCAGCAAGGCAATTCCAAAAACACCGAGCTCTTCTCCAATGACAGAGCTAATGAAGTCGGTTCTAACTTTTGGTAAAAAGTAGAGTTTTTCTTGACTGTTTCCCAGTCCCTGTCCAATGACGCCTCCTCTGTAAAAGGCGTTGAGTGACTGGAGAACCTGATAGCCGCTCCCTGAGGGATCTTCCCAGGGGTTTAGGAAAGTCAAAAGACGTTTGAGTCTATAAGATTTTGTAGCTGCTAAAAAAAACAAAAGAGGGGCAGCACATAAAAAAGAAGCGAAAAGATAGGTTTTTTTTGCGCCACTAAGAAATAACGCGACCCAGAGAAGAGCTAAGACAATCAAAGCATTTCCAAAATCAGGTTGAAGAAGCAGTAGAAAAAAAGCCAGACCGGTGCCACCAAAAAGATAGTGATAATTTTTGACATCTTTTTTTTCTTCATTCCTGTAAAGCAGAAATGAAATAAAACAAATCAGAGCTATTTTTAAAAATTCAGAAGGTTGAACTTGAAAAGAAAAAAGCTGAAGCCATCGACTGCTCCCGCCAGCATGATGAGAGAGTTGAGGAATAAAGACCCCAATAAGACTGAGAAGTGAGATTACCATGATAAAATAAGCATTTTTTAAAAGAAAAAGGGGGTTGATTTTCCTTAAAAACAGAAAAGCGACAACACCAATACAAAGAAAAATCGATTGTTTTTTTACAAAAAAGAGGGGGTCATTGTGAGCGTCATAAGCCAGAATACTTGAAGAAGAAAAAAGCATGGTCATTCCATAAAAGCAAAGCGCAAAAAGAATGAGCGTGTGTTTCCTAATATAAGTATTGAGCACTCTTCTATTTTAACAACTAAGGGGCCTTTCCTAGCTTTTAAAAAGACATATTTTTTGACGTTATTATTTCCTTTCCAAAGCATGTGCATGACTATAAAAAGAATCTCTATGAAGGTGTTTTTTTTATCTTTGAGCTTCTTTTGGTGTGTGGCTAGTGCCTTTGGAAAGCCGTTGAACTCATTAGAATATTTTAATACGAAATTAGGTTATTTGAATGTTTTTAACTCCATTGAAAAGAAAAGCTATAACGGTTCTTTAAATTATTTAGAAAAAGGAAGCTGTTCTTTAAAAGATCAAAAAAATTGCTCTTGCTTAGTCTTCTTTCACGGCATGGGCGAAAATCCTAATTCATGGACCAGGCTTTTGAAGGAATCATGGCCAAAAAACTATCGAGTCTTGGCGCCCCATGTTCCCGAGTTTGAAGAAGTGGTGATCAAAGGGGTTCAAAAAAGTTTTTCATCAATTGCCGTGAAAATACAAAATTTCCTTGATCAGAGCTGTTCGAGTTATGTGGTTGTGAGTAATAGTATGGGCTCTTGGTTGCATTTGTATTTGATGCTTCAAGCTCCCAAGAAACTTAAAAAAAATATTCTTTTAAATCCCGCTGGTCTTCAAGCTGACTATTCAAAGGTCGTCAACATACTCAATAGCGCTCAGGCGCAAGATTTTAAAAGCCTCAATGATTTGAGCTATTTTGAGGTGCCTTGGGTGCCAAGCTTCGTTTGGAATCAAATTGAAAGTTTCGTCTGGAAAAGAAGAACCCTCAAGAAAATTATTCACAACAATCAAATTCCATACTTATTAAAAACAGAAGACGTCAAAAAGATTAAAAGCCCAGTGACTATTTTTTGGGGAGAGGCCGACAGGCTTCTTCCAAAGTCTATTGCTCTTGATTTGCAGAAATCTATAAAGAACTCGAAGCTTTTTAATTTAAAAGACTGCGGCCACTTAGCTCAGAAAGAGTGTCCCGAGAAAATTCTGCCTTATATTGAAAAAGCGTTGTTGGTTCATTAATCCGTCTGGTCAGGCATCCATTCTTCAAGAAAGTTATGTTGGTTCCAGACTTTTTTCCATGGAAAGAAAGTTTCTTTATAGAGAGTCGATAAGTTTCCAGTGTTTTGGGACCATTTGACTTCGAGAGCCCATTCTTTATTTTTCACAAAATCAATTTCACCTTTCTTGGTTTCAACGTATCCAAATGGGTGGTTAACGTGTTGAGCAATAGCTTCGTGAGCAACTTGTTCTGCAATGAGGGAGTGAACTTCTCTAGGGCTTTTTTCTTGAAAATAATCTAAGACCATCCAGTAAATTAAAGGGTCGCTAAAATAAAATTTTCGATTTGATCTTGTTTTAAAGGCTCCGGTGTCTAAGTCTACTTTATAGAGAGTTCTCAAGACAAAAGAGTCTTCCAAAAACTGAATATAGTCTTTAGCTGTATTGTGTGAACCTAGTTGAGCTTTTTGAGCAATGCTCTGAAAGCTTAAAGGGGTACTTAAACTTTTTGCAAGAACTCTCAGAACCTGAAAAAGAGAAAGCTCGTCTTTTCCCTGCTTAAGGGCTTCACCAAGAACCCATCTTTTATAAATATCTAAAATATCTTTTTTATGAATACCTTTTTCTCCGCAGTGAGCTACTGCTGTAGGGAAGCCACCCGTTTGAAAGTATAAATTTAAACTATCCACTTTGTTGAGTTTTTTCCAAGAGGCATCTTTTCTTGCCTTTAAAAACTCTTGAAAGTTCATTGGCCAAAGGTAAAATTCGCCACCACCTAATTGAAAACGTCCAGGCATTCTGTCGGCACCTTTTCGAAGGTCTTGAGCCCCAGAGCCAGTAATCATTAAATTTTCAAAATATGATGAATCGACAACATGCTTTATGGCTCTCCACCATTCATGGACAAAAGTCACTTCATCAAGACAGACATAATCATATTTTCCTTTCAAACTTTTAAGAAGCTCAGAAAGCTCTTGATAATCTTTAATGTTTTCACAGCTCAGGTAATAAGCCCTTTTTTTTAAAAGGCTGGCCTGCTGTAAAAGTTGCTTAAGAAGCGTGCTTTTACCGACTTGACGAGGGCCGCGAATAATAAAAAAACCAGGTTCTAAATATTTTGAAAAATCAAAATTTCGATTAAATGGGAGCTCTTGAAGTCTTTTGAGGTGGGGGTCATTGGCTTCCCATGAGCAATTTTCGTTTGTAATTTCCATGACTTAAGTATACTGACCAAATTTGGTCAGCGCAATGACAGAATTTGGTCAGTAGGGTGTCCAGAAAATATGTATGTGCCTTTTTTGGCTTTGTTTTTATAAAGCTCTCTCAACAAATAATGAATAAAATACTTTTATTGGCACTAGTCACAACTTTTTCCGCTCACGCAACTTCTGACGTTTCTTACGTCTGTCCTGCAAATGGCCTGCCTGTTGCTTTGGAATTCACCAAAGTCTCTAAGGGTGAAACTATTTCTTACGAAGACGTCACGTTAAAAAATTATGTAGAGACTAGTAAGACTGACTATATCGTTACGAATTTTCAATCAGCGATAAATGACCGTGGGGTTACTTTTTTAACCCTAGAATCCGACAACGAAGAGCCAGTACAAATGGTGATGGAAACTACTGAAAATAACTCTGAAAGCGATTTAAGAATTTATTTTCAAAACTTTGTTTTTGATTGTTCTGGAGAATAAGTTCTAGCGTTTGTTGAGTGCTTTCTTTGTTCCTAAGCCGCAAGCCTCACTCAGGATCATTTCAATTCCCATGGCTTTTGCTTCTAAAAGAATTCTGGGATTGTTTTCTATGTGGCTTGGGTAATAAATGTAGTCATACGCTTTTTCATCTAAACTAGAGACATACTCAAAATCTATTCCGTCGAGGATCTTCTCGTGTTCAAGAGCTCGTTTTAATATATATACTTTGAGGCGGTGCTTTTTTGCATGGTCTAAAAGTTCAAAAACACCTTTACGCGCCAGAGGAGATCCGGGAAATAAAATAGAGCCACTTTCTTTTTTGTAATTGTTTTTTTGAATACTTGGAGTTTCCCATGGGAGCAACTCTATTTTTGACGAGTAAAGTATTTTAAGTTGAGAATAAATTTCAAAGTGAGCTGTGCGTAGTGTTTTAGCGCTTTTGATGAGCTCTTCTTCAAATTGAATGATTTTTTCTGGGACTCTAAAATCTCCGAGGGTCTTACTTTGGGGGTATGTTTTGAATAAATTATCAAGTTTTTTTTGCATGATTCTCAGAGGCATTCTGCTGAGAAATAAATGAAGTTCTCTACCGGCAAGATCTTTGAGTGGCTTCAGGTGAATGGCAATTTCATTTGTCGTATAGAGTGCCTCTGAAAGTGGATTAATTTTTTCTGCTAGTGAAGAGTAAAGCTCTTGATTCAATTTAAAAAGCTTTTTTTGGAGGACGGGACCATTTTTTGGGAGACGTCTTGTTTTTAATGATCGTAGAACGCATTTTACAGTTAAGCTTTTTACTGTTTGGAAGGAAGCAGTCGTCCATTTAAAGTTATTTTTGTTCCACTTGAGGCCATCAATTGGAATGATCAGCTCACTTTCTTTGTTGCTCGATTGTTTTATAGAGAGGTCTATCTCAGGCCAATAGTTGTCAAAAAGAAAAGTGCGGATGAGTCGTCCCTCTTTTTTTTGGTGATGAGCTCTAAAGCATGTCGTCTCTTGGCAGCTGAAGCAATTTTTTAAATTTGCTAAAGCTTGTTTGGGTTGAGGTGGTTTTGTTTGAGGCGCCTCAATGACCTCTTCATTGGATGAAAAAGTAATTTGCAAGGTCTCATGGTTCATTAAAAATGAAATCATGGTATCGCATGTGACTCGAAATTTAAGATCAAGGTAATTCCAAAAAACAGTGGCGTCATAGGCTGTTGTTGAAACTTTTTGAGTGTGTTGATGTCTTTCAATAATTTCAAACTGAGATTTCAAAGCTAACTCATAAAGATGATTGGTGATGAGGCAGGTGCCTCCCCCAATTGTCGGTACAAAACAACCACTTCGAATTTCTTTTCCCAGTGTATAGCCTTTGTTACGATTCATTCTTCCAGCTTGCTTCCAAAAAGAAAAGACTACTCCTTTGGGTATAAAAGATTGATCAAGTCTAGAAGCCAATATTCGAAGGTTGTGAATTTTTCCTAACTCAAGTTCTTTTTCTCCAAAATCAACAATGGAAGGATTTCTTAATGGGTTGATGACCGTTAATTTTTTTTTAAGAGAGGTCTTCTTTGAGGCTGTCACCTGAGAATGTTTTTTGATGGTCCTGTTTTTAAAAAGGTATAGCAGTTGAAGTAATTTCGATTTTATAAAGAAAATAATACTCACTTTAAGTTGAGCTTTCGTATTCGTTGCTTGTCTCATTTGTAGTGAGTTCCTGAACTCTCCATTATGACGCTTTTTAAGAAAAAAAGTTACAAGAAAAATGTCAAAAAGAGTGAAGTAGAGTTTTTCTTAGGATTCAGAGTCAAATTATCTAGCTTCTTCAACTCTTAGTGTAGCGAGTGTATCTAATTTTGACTTTATTATGATCTTGAGAGCTCTTGATTATTTTAATTTTTAAAAAACTTTGCTTCTCACCATCATTTTGAACAAGTAAATGGTCACTGTTTTCTTTATGGGAAATCTTCACTTTTTGTTGAGCATTTTTTTTGTGTTCGTGAATATAGGTTTTTAACTGAGAGGCTTCTAAGTCTTTTTGCTGACTGTTGATCTCAATGAATTTAGCGTTCTTGTTGGCTTTTAAAATAATTTCTCCTGTTTGGGGGTCTATTTCTGCAGAAAGAGTGCTCTTGTTTTCTCGAGCATTTTCAGGGTTCATAAAAAGTCGAGACTGCATGGCCTCTTCAGCAGAGCTATTTACCTTTAAGGTCGTTAAGACCAGAACACTGCTTTTTTCAGTGAGTTGTGTTTGTTGAGCTCGCTTCATAACTTTAGTGCTACAAGCAATAAAAAACAAAACAGCGATCAGTAACGGCAACCCTAAATTGAATACTTTTCTTTCCATGATGGCAACTATTGTACGGGACTTTGTGCAAATAACCTAAGACAAAGTACGCGGGAAAGAGTGTCTAAGTTTTAGACACTTCGTGGCCTCACTTACAAATAAGTTGAAGTATGAGGGCGTGTCCTCGTTTCACTGTAAGGCTCTACAAAAATCCAACAGGAATTTGCAGAACTTCTGGACACAGCCATTCAATGTGTTCAGAGTTATTAATAACGATTCCGTATTGTAGCTGATGTTCCTTGATAAAGCGACGCAATGTATGGAGCGACTTTTTAGATGTCATCATTCCGTATTTAATTTCAATGGGAATGACGCCAAACTTTCCATGTAAAATGAGGTCAATCTCAGCCCTATTTCTTGTTCTATAGTAATGATAACTCCAAGCTGTTGCCATAGTCGCGTGAACTCCTTTTAAAATTTCTTCGACAACAAAAGATTCAAAAGAGCTCCCAACAACAGGATGCTGATCAAGTTGCTCTAAACTAGATAGCTTCAGCATATGATGGAGAATACCGCTGTCTCGAATATGCCCTTTAGGCATTTTAATGACTTCTTTTTTAATATTATGCTCAAAACTGTTTAAATTTCTCCAAATAAATGTTCCATGAGCTATTTCAATATAATCTTTTATGGTTGGCTCACTCACTTCAACTACCTGAGCAATTTCTCTTCTATTAACAATAGTTCCTGACAACTTAAAAAGCATCAGCAAAAACCTTTGGAACTTCTGAGTATTCAAACGTGGAAATAACTTCTTAACATCTCTATTGATATAATTACGAATATAATTATCGAACCAAAGTTCCTTAACCTCAACTGAGTCAGAAAGCACAACGTCTGGGTACCCCCCATAAAACCAAAACTTCAAGATTTCCTTTGAATCAATAGCGTATGAGCTTTCAGTCAGCGAATTTATTTCAGCGCCTTTAAATAAATTATAAAATGGACTTAATTCCTTATGAGCTTTTTCATTGTATTTAAACGTTTCCAACTCCACAATCGCAACACGACCAGCAAGTGTTTCAGAAATATTTTTCAACAACTCTGGGCTACTCGACCCGGTAACAATAAACCTGTTATTTTTCTTTCTATCATCATCGACAACCCCTCTTAGGGTATTAAAAACACTTGGTAGCATTTGTGCTTCATCAATGACAACTTGAGATGGATTTTTGTTAAAGAAAAACTTCGGATCTTCAGAGATCATTTCAAAAGTCTGAGGATCCTCTAAATCTACATATCTCCACTCAGGCCTCAACACTTTTGAGAGATGTGTTTTGCCACTCTGCCGAGGACCAACAATAGCAACGACAGGAAAGCTCTCCAATAATTTAAGAATTTTAGGTTGAAGATTCCTTTTTACACCACCCATATATAAACTTTAACCTTATATATGGGTGGTGTAAAGCCCTTCTGTAGTAACAATTTTGCTTAGTTAAAAAATGGTTAATAAAAACGGGCACAAAAAGAACATAGGGACGGAGCAAAGTTTTGTTTAACATTTCGAACAGCTTGGTTGCTCCGTTCCCAATTGTTCCTTCTTGTTCGCGGAGCAAAGTTTAGTTTAACATTTCAGATAGTTAGATTGCTCCGTCCCCAATTGTCTTTTATGGCCAGTTCGTAGCTCATAATTGACCCTCTGCAGCTAAGTGTCAGTAATTATGGCTCGATTCGTTCCTGATAGGCATGCGTTTTATAGTTTTAAAAACTTAACTCACTGTGCTAAACTCGTAAATCTATGAAAAGACAATATATAATTTTTCTTGTTGGTTTTATTTTATCAGCATTATCTTATTCAGGAGGTATAATAAATTCATTTAGCTCAGAAGAGAAGCCACGAAAAGCTATAAGAGACTGTCGTCCTATTTTTGGAAGCATTGCCAGATTTAGACATGGAAGTGTCACTCGTAAATTGCTTCCTCCAACTGTTGAAAAAGCTCCAGGGAGCCTAAAGGATGCTGAAACCTTTATTCAGAAAAGTCAGTGGCCAGAGTCAAATCTCTTTGTACCAACAGTTGTTACGCCTCTTGAAGAAGTATTGTTTAAAGAAGAGGCAGAATCTACTGAATCGAAACCTTGGTATGGTTTACTTCCTCATCAAGATTTTCAATTTTCTTCAATAAAAACAAAACACTTTAGCTTTATGGTGTTTGTAGAAACAATGCATACTTTGCATGAAAGTTTCACAAGCCAAGAAGCTAATGACAGATTTCAATTTTTAGAAAACGTTCCAAAGAACTGGTTTCAACCGAGAGGATTAACTTCTTTTTTTAGAAGAGGAGTAGTCTTTTCAGATAATCTTGATAGGTTTAAAAAATTAGAATTTCTGGATGAAATATCCGAGGATGAATTAGTCCAAAACTATTTTGAGCTTGCATTGATTTACAGACTTTCACAAATAAGAAATCCAAATGCTATTTTTGCCCCAACATCCATTGAATCTACGATTTTAGAACTATCCACTACTCATACATGGTCAGATGCAATGGGAGAAGAACTAAGTTCAAATCCCTTAGGAGAACTCTTTAAAATTTGGAAAAATGCTCATCTACTATCTGAGAAACAAAGAAACTCTCTAAAAGGTATACTTCGTTCTATTTTGGACAAGCTCCAAAGAAGAAACCTTATTGAACTTGAATAGGGAGAATGGGGATAAGTTTTCAAATAGAAACCCACCTCGGCCTGTTGACCATATTCTGTTTAAATAAATAAAGTCTGAAAGAGTAATCCACCAGTTTTACTGATGCGCGACTTGAAGGGCTTTGAGCGAAAAGAAAGTAAAGTCCCCCTAAGCAGTGTCGGACTGTGGAGAGACATTTGTGTTCAGATCGTATTCATATGAAAAGAAAATAGGGACGGAGCAAAGTTTTGTTTAACATTTCAAATAGTTAGATTGCTCCGTCCCCAATTGTTCCTCCTTGTTACGAAAAAATCAGTTTTTAGATAAAATTCAGATAGAACAAAATGGCCTGTATGTTTCTTAAATATACAGGCCATTTTTGTATTCAGAAACACTAACTTAGAAGTAAAATAACAAACCAGAAAACAAGGAACTTTAGAGAGCCACAGTAGATTTTCTCTACAGTGGCTCTTTGATACGTTTTCGCTAGTTCAAGAGAGCAGTGATCTACTCACTGGCTAGAGTTTTTTTCTAAAACATCCGAGCTCGTACTTGCATTCAGTACAACTTTTAAATCCAGTAGATGAAAACATTTTTTCAGAACCTGTGAATGCCCAATCTTTTTTTACATCATCAGGTTCATTATTTTTTACAGGATATGCCTCGAGTACCTCTGCACCATCCTCTTTTGCAGCAATTATTGCAGAGTCTAGTAAAGCTTTAGAAAGACCTTTTCCCCTATATTCTTCATTTATAAAAAAGCAAGGAATAGAAAAAGCACTTGAATCTAAAGATTTGAAATCAGGATGTTTATTAGCATTTGGGAATCTCACTCTAGGGCCATATGTTGTCCAACCGACAGGCTTATCACCACTGTAAATAATAATGCCATTAACTTTATTTTCAGAGACTAGAGCATTAAGAGCTCTTTTTGCCTCTGCCCCGGTTAGCTCCTTCGTTGAACGCCAACTCATGCACCAACAGCCATCAGAGCCACCATCTTCTCCCAAAAGACTAACAAGATCATTCCACATTGATTTTTCAAATTTTTTAGAATGTAAATTCATACCTCTCCAGATTTAAATAATTAACTCCTTATGTTTTCCTCCAAAACAGCAAGGCTTTCAATATTTACTCTAAAAAGTTGAGGTTTCTGAAATTTAGCAATTTTTCTGGTAGAGCTTCCGGCTTCAAACAGAAATGCTTTTCTTCTTGTTTTTGATGGCTCGAATGAGGCCTGAGAAGTATTTTCCGCGTTCGATTTCGTTGAGAAAAGGCTTTTCAGAAGGGCAGCCGGGACTAAAAATAACAACGTCACCATTTCTGGATTTTTGGTATGAAATAAGCGCGGCTTCTTCAAGGGTTCCGACTAGAAAAGTTTCGGTGCAATCTCCAATGTTACGATTGATCTTTTCTTTTGAGCTCCCAAGTAAGATAAGGTTTTTTACTTTTTGTCTTACTGAAGGTCCAAGTTGAGTATATTCAATGCTGTTTTCTTTTCCGCCCATGACTAAAATGATGGGTTGATCAAAGGAATGAACTGCTTGGTAAGAGGAGTCAGGATTTGTTGAACAGCTGTCGTTGTAAAAAGGAATATCGTTAATTTTTGTAATGTATTTGAGGCGGTACTTTGGAACTTTAATTTCTTGAAGAGCTTCCTGAATTAAGGTGGCTTTCACGTCAAGATTCAGACAAGCTGTAATCGCGGCCATCAAGTTTTGTTTATTGTGGTGTCCTCGTAATACAAACTGGCTCAAGTCATATTCAAGAGTGGTTTGGTAATTTCTTAATCGTAAATAAATGCGATTGTCTTTGAGCCAAACGCCTTCAAAGCCTTCAAGGACTTCTTGGTTGCCAAAGAAAATACAACGTCCAGGAATGCCCTGAACAAAGTTAACAATGTTTTCGTCGTTGGAATTAACAATCAAGAGGCTGCTGTCATTAACGTTTTTGAGAACTTCTCTGTTGGCAGCTAAGTAATTTTCAAAATTTGGGTAATGGTCTTTTTGATCCATGCTCATGTTCAAAAAGAGAATCATGTCTGGGCTAAAGTTCCGAGTGCCTTCAAGTTGAAAAGCTGAACAGCTGGCAATGTAGTGATCGTATTCTTCTGGATCGTTTAAGGCTTCAGCAAGAGCTCGTTCATAGTTTGAAAAAACTTTTCTTCCTGATTTCTTAAGAATTTCTTCGATGATGTAAGCCGTTGTCGATTTTCCGTTGGTGCCAGTAATGGCAATGAATTTTTTAGAAATTCTTTGTGAAACAAATTCTAGTTCGCTGACAACGGGTGTTCCCATAGCTCGAACGCTTTCGAGAATATTCAGATCAAGTGGAACGTCTGCTGCAACAATGACGAGACTGGTTCCGTTAAAGCTACCGGAGTCGAGTTTTTCAGCCTCAATGTTGAGTTTGGTGAGTTCTTCGCTATTAAAAAAAGTAGCCGCTTCTGTTTTGACATCGTCCAGTGGCCGCTGAGAGGCGAGAATGGTGTGGGCTCCATTTTTAATAAGGTATCTACAAAGGTTGTAGCCTTCAATGTTGGCGCCGAGAACGATAATTTTTTGAGATGTAAAATTTTCACTGTTCATAGGAATTTATGACCCAACTCTATAGAAGATTAATCTATACTTCAATCACTTAAGCGCGGGACTTTGCTCTCGGAAAATTATCGCAGTTTGAGTGTGCTGAGTGCAATAACAGCGAGGGCAAAAGAGATGATCCAGAAGCGGACAATGACTTTGGGTTCGCTCCAGCCTTTGAGTTCAAAATGGTGGTGAATTGGCGCCATGCGAAATATTCGTTTTCCGGTGAGCTTGAAGGAGGCCACTTGAAGAATCACCGAGACAGTTTCAAAAACAAAAATTCCGCCTAAAATGATAAAAAGAAGCTCGTTTTTACTGAGAACGGCTAGGGTTCCCAGAATAGCTCCAAGCGAAAGGGAGCCGACGTCGCCCATGAAAATTTCAGCAGGGTAGCTATTAAACCAAAGAAAGGCAATGGCTCCGCCGAGTGCAGCTGAGCAAAAAACAGTTAACTCACCGAGTTGAGGGACGTAGGGAATTTGCAGGTAATCCGAAAATTTTAAATTCCCTCCAAGATAAGTCAAAAGAAAGAAGCTGGCGCAACAAACAATGCAGGGGCCAATGGCTAAGCCATCAAGTCCGTCTGTCAGGTTCACAGCGTTTGAGCTAGCGACAATCACTAATGTGGTGAGCCCAATATACCAAAGGCCAATGTTGAGAGTGAAATCTTTTAAAAATGGAAAATATAAGATTCCTTGTCCCGACCAACCTTCTTGAACGAATTGAATGGCGATGGCGGTCATGAGAGCAAAAACAATTTGAAGAAGAAACTTCCAGCGACTGGCAAGTCCCTTGGGGTCTTTTCTAATAACTTTTAAGTAGTCGTCTAAAAATCCAATCGCAGTAAAAGCAATGCTCAGAAAGAGGATGGCAATGAGGTAGTGATTGCTCAGGTCGCCCCAAAGTAATGTTGAAAATACCAGCGCTCCAATAATCAAGAGTCCACCCATGGTCGGGGTTCCAGTTTTTTTAAGATGTGATTTCGGTCCGTCACTTCGAATGGCTTGTCCAAATTGCTTGGCTTTCATTCGAGCAATGAACTTGGGGCCGAGGAAGATGACAAAAATAAAAGCCGTCAATGCCGCCAGTCCTGAGCGAAAACTTTGATATTTGAAAACATTGGTAAAGCGAGGGTCGATTCCTAATTCAAAAAGCAGCCAATAGATCATCTACTGACTGAGTTTATCTGATTTTTTTTAATAAAGCGACTTCTTAAAAAAATCCATCCAACTAAGAGACAGGAGCAATAAGCTTGAAGGCTCATGAGAAAAAAAAGACTGAAGGTGATGTAAGTAGATTGTTGATGCGCAAGTTTTGAAGCTGACTTTTCGTGAATTTTTTTTAAAAGAAAAGCGGCGTAAACTATAAAAATTAGCAGCGTTAAAACGAGAATTCCTTGATGAGGAACTTGTTTAAAAAAAACTCTTAAAAAAGCCTCCCAAATACCAAACACAAAAACCACGCTTGTTGCATAAATAAGAGCTGCAGCTTTTTTGTTTGGAGATTTCTTCTTGTGTGCCCAAATGCGAAAGAGTTCAGAAAAGTTCTGAGGGTTCTTGCCGCTTTTTTTAATGTCTTTTAAAAAATAATGCAGCGTTGTGAATAAAATTAAAATGGCACTGATGATGTTCAAGTAAATCATGATGAATGCAACGCCATGTTCTTCTTAAATTTTTAAGAAACTTTTAATGTCATTAATTTTATCGCAGTTTTCCCAGGTCAACCCAGCGTCTTCTCTTCCAAAGTGCCCGTAACAAGTACTTTTCTTAAAGTTAGGTTCAGTGAGTCTCAGCGTTTTAATGATTTGAGAAGGTCTGAGTGGAAAGACTTCACGAATACAGCTTTCAATTTTTTCAAGCTCGACTTTTTCAGTGTTTTCGCAGTCCACAAAAACGCTCACTGGATCGCTGACACCAATGGCGTAAGCCAGTTGCAGCATGCACTTGTCGGCCGCTCCTGAAGCAACAATGTTTTTGGCAATGTAGCGAGTCATGTAGGCAGCTGATCGATCAACTTTTGTGGCATCTTTTCCGCTAAAAGCACCGCCGCCGTGGGGGGCATAGCCGCCGTAAGTATCGACAATAATTTTTCTGCCTGTCAGTCCGGTGTCCCCGTGAGGGCCGCCAATGACAAAATTACCTGTTGGGTTGATGTGGTAAGTAACATCTCCTTTGAGTAAGTTTTCCGGAAGCACTTTGTCGATGAGGTCTCGAATGAGGGTCTTTTTAATTTCTTCTTGGCTGACGTCTGGACTGTGTTGAGTGGAAAGCACAACGGTGTCTATTCTGAAAGGGACGCCGTTTTTGTATTCAACAGTCACTTGAGCTTTTCCGTCTGGTCGAAGCCATTTTAATTGATTTGATTTTCTGAGTTCACTCAATCCGTGACTCAGTTTGTGGGCTAGAGAAATGCATAAAGGCATTTTCTCTTGAGTTTCATTGCAGGCATAGCCAAACATCATTCCTTGGTCGCCAGCACCGGTGTCGTTACTTTTGTCGACTCCAGCGGCAATGTCTTTACTTTGCTCGTGGATGGCGTTGAGAACGGAACATGATTCTGCGCTAAAAGCGAGATTGTCGTGATCGTAGCCAATGTTCTTAATGGTATTTCGGACAATTTTTTGGAAATCGAAGTGAGCACCGCTATTGGTGGAGACCTCTCCGGCAATCACCGCGAGCCCCGTTGTGACTAATGTCTCACAGGCAACTCGTGCATTGGGATCGTTCTCCAAATAGGCATCCAAAATAGCGTCGCTAATAGCGTCAGCCACTTTATCTGGATGCCCTTCGGTTACAGATTCTGATGTAAATAAAAAATCTTGATTACTTCTATTATTTCCAGTCATTTCCTTCTAAGCAGCTTTACGAAGTTGTCTTCGAAAACTCATTTGCTTTTCCTTATGCTTTACGCACTGGTTTAGCGTTTTCTGGGTGACTTCGTCAATTGCTGTATAGAAGTTATCTGAGCTGGCACTCGCCTTAGCCTCAAAATCTCCACTCACAAGATGCATTTCGCATGAAAAGCCATTTTTGGCTTGTTTAAAAGTAATATTGCAGACTCCTTGATTGTGCAGATATTTTGAGATTTTTTGAGCCCTTTTCTCCGCAAATGCTTTAATAAGGTCCGTTGCCGGGATGTCCTTGAAGAATGTCGTTACTTTTAATTTTCCGTATCCAGGTATATATGATGCCATAGTCTTTTTTTCACTCCTTTGAAATTTGTTTCTAATATCAGTTTAATCGAAAGTGCCTTGAAGGAGGGTTAATTTATTGTGAAGGGTTTAGTTTTGGTTAAGAATTTAAGGGTGACTTTGTTCCGGCAAGAAAAAGCACGACATTAACGACAGGAGAAGTTTTAAAAATTTTAAGAGAAAAAATGAGTTCACCCTGCAGTATTAGTCTTTCCTGATTGGGTGAACTCCTCTGAGTTGTCAGCTGCTTAAGGGGGCCACGAGCTTTCTTTATTTTGGTCTTTGTTTTCTGAAATGTTCCTTAAACGATACAGTCCCATTACTAAGCAAATATAGAAAACAATACTTTCTAAAGCAGGAACTTATAAAATATCATGCTAAGCTCAAGGCTAGTTGTTGGCTTTTTTGAGGTCGATGACATTGGTTCATAAAGAGATATAATGAAAATAATTATTTTTGGAAACTCCGGTTCAGGAAAGTCTACACTATCAAAAGTCCTTGCCACGAAGTTAAGTTTAACTCATCTTGACCTAGATACTATTTCTTGGGAACTTGAAAAGCCCGAAATAAGGCTTCCAATTGAAGAAAGTAAAAAACAACTAGATGAATTTTTTCTAGATAATCACGATTGGGTTATCGAGGGATGTTATTCTTTCCTTATCTCTCATGCAGCAACTCAAGCGACATCTGTCGTTTTTCTAAACCAAACAATGAGTTCGTGCCAAGAAAATGCCAAAAGAAGGCCTTGGGAGCCACATAAGTACTCGACAAAAAAAGATCAGGATAAGAATCTCAAAATTCTTCTAGACTGGATCGCGGATTACGAAGTTCGCGGAGACGAATATTCCTTGAAACAGCATAGTGCAATCTATCAAAATTTTTTGAATGCTAAATTTGAATTAACGAGTAATCGTGAAATATTGGATTTTCAAAATGAAGTGATTTCAGGCTCTATTAAACTCTAAATTCTGATTAATTTCCCAATCCTTTGAGTTGGGAGGAAGAAAATAGGGACGGGGTAATTGTAAGCAATTTTTACTCATCTTAAAAATACTCCGCCACCTCTGATTCTGGGGAGATTTTTTCTAGGGTTAAAATAGTTAACAATAACAGTGGCTTGTCTTATCATTTGTCTGTACTCTGATATTCTATTAGAATATCAGAGTATGTACGAGAGATTGTGTAAACCATTAGAGTCTAAGAGTTTTTTTCTGTTTGGCGCTCGTGGTGTTGGAAAGAGTAGCCTTCTTGAAAAAATATTTAACAAAACACCTCAAAATGAAATTTTTTGGATAGACCTTCTTCTCCCAGAAGAAGAAGAGAACTATATTAACTCACCTCAAAGGCTTAGTGAAATGATCACTCAAAAAAAACCGGAATGGGTGATTATTGATGAAGTTCAAAAAGCTCCAAAACTTCTAGATCAAGTCCATTACGAAATAGAAAAAAGAAAAATAAAATTTGCTCTCACAGGCTCTAGTGCGAGAAAGCTCAAAAGAGGTGGGGCGAATCTCTTAGCCGGAAGAGCGTTCAACAACGAGCTTTACCCGTTGAGTTCGCTGGAGTTGAGCAATGATTTTCATCTTAATGAAGCTTTGCGGTGGGGAACTTTACCTGAAGTTTATAAACTGCAAAGTGAATTAGAAAAAAAAGAATATTTAAAGTCATATGTTCAGACGTACCTCAAAGAGGAAGTCTATCAAGAGCAACTCGTTCGCAATACAGTACCGTTTCGAAAGTTTTTGCCTATTGCCGCACAGATGAATGGAAAAATTTTAAATTTTAATAATCTGGCTAAAGATCTTCATGTCGACTGGGCTACTGTTAAAAACTATTATGAGATCTTAGAAGATACTCATCTTGGTTTCATTCTTCCAGCCTATAGTAAATCCTTAAGAAAACAGCAGCTCAAAGGAAATCGCTTTTACTTTTTTGATATTGGTGTACAGCGAGCACTAAAAAAAGAACTCAACCTTCCTATAGACTTCAATCAAAATATTGGAAATCTCTTTGAGCATTTTATTGTTTTAGAGTTGATGCGACTGAATCATTATTTTAGAAAAGATTTTACTTTTTCATACATCAGCACACAAGGAGGGCTTGAGGTTGATTTAGTTATTGAGAGACCCGGAGAAAAAACAGTTCTTTGTGAAATCAAATCAACAAACAGCGTTCGAGAAGACCATTTGAAACATCTTTTAGCTCTCAAAAAAGATTATCCCGAATACAAAAGCCTCTGCATTTCTCAAGAAAAAGAAGCTCGCAATGTTTCTGGCATTGAAGTTCTCCCGTGGAAACTAGCCTTTGACGCTTTAGGATTTTCAGGAAAATAAAAAAAAGGACAGAGTAAAAAAAGACAATAAAATGTCAACGATTTCAAGCCTTTGTTTTGATGGGAATATAGATCCTTGAGATTTCTGCTGCAAACTTTCTTTTATGCGAAAATGCAGAAGGTGTTTTCTCTTGTCAGCTAAAAGTTCAAGCCTTAAAACAACAGGCGTTAAAGAGGAGCGTTTCGTTTCTCAAGAAAGGAATTTTTCGATATGAAAAAAATTTTATTAGTAGCTTTTATCATGACAACATTTCAATCACAACTTTTTGCTTTCAAGGCTTGTCCTGAATTGGCAGGACTCTATGTAGGTGAAGAGGGTGGCGACTGTGAAGGTGGTGTCTTTCAATTTTACTTTGCAGAAAAGAATGTTCTTAGCATGAGGGAAGCTTTTCCGAGGCAGTATTATATGAGTAATGAAGAATATATTGAGTCAACGAGTACTATTTTCAGTTTTAAAGATGGAAAAGTGTATACTTCACTCATTGGTGAAACAGCTCGACAACAGTTCAAAGGTGCTAGTTATAGTAACTACCCACTTGCTTGTGGGTTTCTTATGACTGAGAAGTACCCTTCAGAAAAAATCACTTCAACAACTGTAAAAAACTTAAAAGATAAGACGATTCGTATGACAGCAAACGGTGTTCGGGGATTTTTAGGTTTAGGGCACAGGCTATATGTTGACTGTACCCTTCATCAGGTCGAAGATTAAAAATACTTCTTACGCTTACTAGAAGGAAGTATTCCTAAGGACTCCCGGTATTTGGCAACGGTTCTTCGAGCGATGTTGATGTTTGAGAGTTTGAGGATGTCGACGATCTTTTGATCGCTCAGAGGTTTTTTGGTGTTTTCAGTGGTGATGAGTTCTTTGATTTGAAGTTTTACTGAAGAACTTGCCATGTCGCCTTCGCCGTCGCTTCTGCGAATGGCGGAATTGAAAAAATATTTGAGTTCAAAAATTCCATGTGGCGTGTGAACAAACTTGTTGGTGGTGACTCTGGAGATTGTCGATTCGTGAAGCTCTAAGGCAATGGCGACATCCTTTAAGATCATTGGTTTGAGTGCCGATGGGCCTTCCTCGAAAAACTCTTTTTGTTTCTCAAGAATACATTCTGTCACTCTATAGATAGTCCTCTGTCTTTGATAAATGCTTTTGAGTAACCAGTGGGCACCTTTTAATTTGTCTCGAATATAAGATTTTGTGTCACCGGTAAATTTTCCCGAATCTAATTGTTGTTTGTAGTCGTCGGAAACCTTTAACCTAGGAATGCCGTCTTCGTTGAGAACGACTGCAAACTTGTCTGCAAGTTTCACAACATAAATATCGGGCACAAAGTATTGGGCGTCGTTTGTTTGGAAGGCTCTACCGGGTTTTGGCTCCATAGAGTGAACGACCTGACAAAGGCTGATAGTTCTGTTGAGAGGAAGCTCTAAAGCCTTTGATATGGCAACATAGTTCTTGGTTTCTAACTCTTTGAGGTGATTCTTAATGATGACTTCAACTTCATCGTCTTCGTCGAGCATTTCATATTGAATGAGCAGGCACTCTTCGAGGTCACGCGCAGCGACTCCACTGGGGTCGAAGCGTTGAATTTTGTAAAGAATGGCTTCGATGCTGGAAAGATCTTGTTTGAGTTCTGTTGCGAGGTCAGTGATGTCAACTTGAAGGTATCCATCTTCATTTAAGTTTCCAACAACTTCTTCGGCTATAAGGAGTTCTTCAGTGCTGGTAGAGAGCATGCGGAACTGCCACATCAGGTGGTCAAAAAGAGTCGAGGGTTTCGAGAGAATTTGTTCGTATTGGGCTCCACTATCGATCGGAGTATTTTTGGTCGTTCTAATTTTACTCTGACCCCAGTCACTATTTTCTAGCTGAGAGTAAGCCTGTTTTTCATCAAGAGTGAGTTGGTTGTCGGCTTCTTTGCTTTCTGGGCCATCTTTTTTTTCTGTATCGGAGCTTCTTTGGTTCATTTCATCATGAACTTCTTCGAGGGTTGGATTCTCAACAAGTTCGTTGTTCACTTCTTGCTGTAGCTCCAACACGGACATTTGTAAAATCTTAATAGCTTGTTGAAGCTGTGGGGTCATGGTCATCCCAAGCGATTGTTTCATTTGTTGTTTTAAAGCCATATTAATTCCTCGATATTTTCCTGTACTCTTATAATGATAAAGTACTTATCGTTTAATTGAGTTGAAAACTTTTGCCTAAATAGAACTTCTTTGCGTCACTGTTTTGGCTAATCTCTTCAGGAGTGCCAGAATAAAAAATTTGCCCCTCTTTCATGAGGTAGGCCTTGTCACAAGTGGAAAGAGTTTCTCGAACATTGTGATCGGTAATGAGAACGCCAATATTTTGTTCTTTGAGTTTGTAAATATATTTCTGAATTTCGGCAACTGCAATGGGGTCGACTCCCGCAAAGGGTTCATCGAGCAAAATAAAACTCGGATCAATGGCCAGACATCGTGCAATTTCACAGCGTCTTCTTTCGCCACCGGAAAGAGCTGCTGCTTGGGAATCGACAACTTTTTCAAGTCCGAAGCTCTCGACGAGCGCTAAGACTTTTTCTTTTTTTTCTTTTGGGGAAAGTTTTAAAATTTCTACAGCCATAGCAATGTTGTCATAAACACTGAGGCTCCTAAAAAGGCTGGCTTCTTGGGGAAGGTAAGCAATTCCTTTTCGAGCTCGTTCATGCAATGCTAGAGGGGTGATTTTTTGAGAGCTTAAAAAAATATCGCCTTTATTTGGTTTGAGAAGTCCAACCATCATGTAAAAAAAGGTTGTTTTTCCTGCTCCATTGGGGCCAAGAAGGCCAATGATTTCGCCTCTTTTAATTTCCAGAGAAACGTCATGAACAACTTTTCGTTGTCCGTAAATTTTTTCAAGGTGCTTGCAGTTAAGTTTTTCCATAATCGTTTACTTCTTTTGGGAAGGTGTTTTTGTAGAGGGGGGGGCAGAAGAGCCTTTTTGGTTGACGTTGATTGAATCGTTGATTCCAATTTTAATGTTATCTTCAGGTCTTGAGCATCCACTGCCTTCAATAATCACTGGCATGATCGTTGCTCCTTGAGAGTAATTCTGTTTAAAGGTGATGGCACCGGTAAAAGAATTTTTTGGAGTGTAGCTAACGGAGTTTCCATTGGCTTGTGTAAATGAAATTGCTGTTTTGTGGTAGAGACTACTCAAGTCAATTTCTTCTTCAGTGGAGAGAGAGTTTTCGTCATCAATGTCTCTTTGTAACAGTCGTTCAACTTTTTTTCCCCGAGCTTTGAAAATTTCGTAATAATCTTTTTTTTGTGAAGCGCTCCATTTTTTTCTTCTAAAAATAAAGGAAACTTCTTCGTATTTGTTCATGACTTGGTGAATTTGCCATTCACTTAAAGAGTCTTCGTTTTGATAGAAAAATTGATCTTGAATGAGCACGCGGACTTTTTTCCCTTTGTCTTTGAATGTCCAGGGAATGCTGTCAATGGTGCCACAGGAGTTGATGTCGGAAAGAGTGAATATTCTATTCAAAGGGTTTGTTGTTTTGCTCTTTGTTTTTACTGTGTCGTTTTGAAGAGAGTTTTTGTTCAGGCGGTATTGATCTTTTTCTTCTAAGCTAAGTTTTTTGAGGGGTTGCTTAAGAATTGGAGCCATTTGAAGGTCTTGAACATTGGGGGTCCCAGGTTGTTGGTAATCGTAAAGAGTTTGAGGGGCGGCTAAATAGGGGTCGACGAGTTTCTCTACTTCGCTTTGCGGTGGTGGAGCGGGAATATTGTTGTCGAGTGATTGGGAAAATAAGTTCACGCTAAAAAGGTAAAGCGCCAGTGAAAGAAAGGAAATCTTTCTTCTTTGACAGTAAATTTTAGCCCATGAAAAAACTAAGATCAATCCAATGAAGAGTGAGGCGCTACCGAGACTCACAAAATTAACAAAAGCTAAAACAATACTGCTAAAGCTAAAAAGTAAAAATAATTTTGGATAAAACCAGAGAGACCAAAAAACAAAAAGTGATGATGTGTAAAATGCCCACATAAAAATATGAGCTTGAGAAGTGTTTTCTTGATTTGGAATTGGGCAAGCGAGTAGAAAAACAAGTAGGAAAAGTGAAAACCATAGCTTAAAGCGATCTGTTTTTGAGAGCATCAATTTTTTCATCTTTATTTGAGTATAACTTTAAATGAGGTCTCTGAGAACTCGGTTTCTTGCCATGCTCCTTTGTTTTAATTTGTATTCTCGATGTTTGCTGCGTCCTCTTATTGACTCCACATAGGACTTTTTGTCGAAAATTTGGAGTTCAAAGGGATAGTAAAAAACTCTTTTTTCTCTGAGGGCAATGGGAATTTTTTTTAAAAGATCGACGGTCTCTGGGTTTTCTTCGAGTTGGGCTTTTGTTTTTTTCCAAAATTGATAAGTTGGGTCAGGTGCCTGAATGAGTTGTCGACAAGTAAATTGAATAGCCGAATAGCTACTGGAGGTGTTCGGGTTGTCGGCAATTTTTTGACTGCTTTTTGTGAAATTTTCTTCATTGACTTTGAGAATCTCCATCTCGGCTTCTTTGATGCTGATTTCTCCTCGTTCAATTTTCTGCTGATTTGAGGTGAGTTTCTCTAAAAAAATTTTAAGAGGCAAGAGACTGTTCATTGATCTTCGAGGAAGTAGATGCGCTGGAGAGAGTGCGCCAATCTGAATGAGTGTGTTGAGTAATTGGAAAGCTTCAATCTTGCTTTCGGTAACGAACTTCAAACCGAGAGAATCGTAAATTGAGGCCGTGTCAATTTGTGCTTTGGAAAGAAGTTTCATAATAAATGAACTGCGTTCCTTGCGTTCTTTTTTAATGTAGCGAATGAGTTTCGAGCTATGTTTTTTTTTGTTGTCTCCAATGCGGCAATGGTGTCCGTCCTGATCGTAAACAAATTGATCAAAGCGTTCAAAAATCTGTTCTCTCGCAAAGACAAATAAGTCCATACGTAAGTCGTTATCGAGATGAGAAATACAGTGAATCACTCTGAGAATGGCGCAAGCCCACATTCGGCTTTGGGCATTTCCCTTAGAGGCGGTGACGAGTAATTTTGTGATTTCAGTGTATGGCGTGCGTTCTAAAAACTCAACGGGAATTTCTTCACCTTCATTGAGAAGGTGATTATTAATAAAAGCAACGGCTTCAAAGTAAAGTCTCCAGACTTCTTCTTGGACCGTGCTTCGGTCGATGTCATATCCGTAAGAAAGAATAAAAGCTTTTGCCTCTTTCTTGTTTTCAAAATAAATTTTTTTATGGTCAATAAAAGACTCGCCATTAAGGAGAACATTTAAATTTGGCCAGTCGAATTGATTGTAATCAACACTTTGGAATCGAGGGTATTTTGAAATATTCACTCTAAATCATTTTAAGAGGAGTAAAAACTACCAATCACTTTCGTCGCTGTCGTTGTAATCTCCAATTGTTTTCGATCCGCCTTCACTATCATCCCATTTCCCGTCGTCAGTCCACTCATCAGAATCATCAATGGCTGTTTCTTCGTCGGCTTCGTCGTCCTTGGCTTCAATGCCTCGGGGATCGTTTTTCCACCAGTCCGGTAAACCTTCAGCTTCTTCTTCCTCGAAATCGTCGAGATTTTTCATGCGTGCTTCTTCGTCAGCTGAAAAATCAAGCTCAGGATCGTGGTCTTCATCTTCTATGTAGCCGTCAGAGCCTATGGAGACCTCAATCTTTTTAGGGGCACGTGTCAGGGCGACCTCTGCTGCGGCAGCCTTAAAGACTGCTTGAAGGCTTTGTTGGGAGCTTTCTTCGCTTTCAGTAGCTTTCTTCTTCGAGGGCGCCTTCTTTTGCGAGCTAGATTTTTTAGCTGTTTTTGTTGTCTTCACTGAAGTTCCTTTTTTACTCACCTTAGAGGTCGTTTTTTTGCTTGCTTTCTTTTTGGTCGTTTTTTTCGACATTTTTCAATTTCAATCCTTTCACTCAATATTCTCAAAAAACAAAATTTTTATTCAAAAGCTTTGAAAAAAGAGTTGAAGTCTGCTGTCAAGTAAGTAATTGAAAACGATATTAAAAAACACATATTTTTGGGCAATTTCGAAAAAAAGTGGAGCCCATTATGACGAGTCGCTTCCAGAAGAAGAGCGCCAATCATGGTTTGCAGTTCACCGTTTGGACTTCTTAACTTCGGGGGTTCAGCTTTATGCAAAAGCTGAATATAAAAATAAGTTGTTGGAATCATTTAAAAAAGAGTCCTATATTAAAAAATATTACCATTTTTTAATTGAAGATCCTACGCAGTATATTCGCCCCACGCTTTACGAGGGTTATATGTTTCAGCGCTATCGAGCCAGCAAGAAGCTCAAATGGTCCTATGAGCGCCTCAAAGGCTTCAGAAGTACCCAAGAGTCCAGTCATAGTATCTTGGACACTGAAGATGAATCTGTGCTCTCAAAAGAAATTGTCTGTGAAGACGGGCAGAAGCGACAGCTTTATTCTTTGGAGCTCCACACCGGAAGACGACACCAAATTAGAAGCTTTGCTCGTGAATGTTATAGTCCCATCCTTGGAGATCCTCTTTATGGATCTGAAGAATCAAAGAATTCGAGAATGGCGCTGCATTGCTATAAAATCGTTCTTCCCAAAGAAATTTTTGGCGAAGAATTTGTTATAGACAGTCAAGAAGCCAATCACTTTATGGTTTAAGAGATACTTGCGTTCTGGTGTAATGTCGCCCTGTCCAGTTGCTGGGGTGAACCTTTTCACTGAGTGCGTATGGCTTCATAAGCTGGTCAAATTCAGTTTCAGTTAAGTAACGGTATTTGTAGATTTCTAACTCAACTTTTTCGTTTTGAGGATCAAGTTGAAATTTTATTGTTTCATTGCTGAGGCCTGGATATTGACAGTATTTTACTGAAAAATTTGGCAGTAATGAATTCATCTTGTCAGCTTTTAAGCTGGGGACAATGTCGTTGTATGTCAGGTGGGATACTTTTATTCTATGTTGAGGCTGTGAATTTTTAATCACCACACAAGGCAAAGAGTTCGGGTCTTTAATTTCAAGAGTCACACTGTTTTGTTTCTGAATAAGTCGAGCTTCAATGTCTTCAAGAACAGGCTTTGAGTTTGCTTTCTCTGCAGCTTTGTTTTCATTGAAGACTGCTTTAAAGAAGTGCGTGACAATATGAAAGGTGTCTGGAGTGAGTAAGAATTTGCTTTGTTTGTTTCTTTTTATTTTTTTTATTAAGGGATCGTTGATTTCAATAAGTCTATAGCTCATGCCTTTTTCACTGAGGATATTAAACTTACTAAAAAGAATTTTATTTTGATTGTTTTTAGAGAGAAATAAAAGAAGGGCAACTCCAAGAAGTGCCGTGAGTGAGATTCCTTTTCGAAGTTTTTTATTTTGAAAAAACGAGCTGAAGTCTCTTTCAATACAAAGAAAAGCTAAAAATAAAAAGAGGGCGGGGATCGTTGGGAAGTAGCTATCGACTGTAATGATGAGACTGTAGCTGATGGAGGCAAAGAAAAATAAAAATGGGAGGATGAAGCAAAGTCGCAACCAAACTTTGTTAAAAAGATGATAGCAGCAAAGAGAGAGCGCGCTAATGCAGAGAGGGTAGGCGCTGTTGGGGGCTTTAAAATAAAGAACGCATGCGAAAATGTTGAGGAGAATGAGGCTCGTCAAGTCTCGATGACGAGTGTTCTTTTGACTTTTAAAAAATTTGACAATAAAAAAGAGAAAGATGCAGCCAAACAAGTAGTGAGCGTTGTGGGCGTAGCTATGTGTTCCAAAGATTTTCAAGAGCAATAAAAAACTGAGGTGAAAAAAAGCTCCAAAGAGGGCAATTTTAAAAGAGGTTAAAAAGATTCGCGGAATGAGTGTTATAAATAGAGAGCGGCATTTTTTAAGAATAAGAACTGGAAAAAGCAAGAAGCTCAAGAAAAGGCAAAGAAAGCTGAATTTGCTTGAAAAATATAAAGTCTTCCAGTCAAAAATTGAAAAGTAACTGAGTTTCTCTTCGGCATAGCTTTTGTTGAAGTTCCAATCTTTAAGAGTCAGGCCTAGTTTTTCTGCGTTTTCTGCGTGATGGGATAGAGAATCCCATGAAAGGTTTTCCATGTTGTCAGTCATGTGATGGTAGTGTTGAATTCCGTTGCCGTAGGCAAAGTTAAGTCCAGGAATTTTTTTACTTTTAAAAACACTATAGTCCGTGTCGTTGGGTAGCTTCTCGAAAAGAAAGTTGAAAAAACTTTGAGTCATGCTTCGCAACTGGCTTTTTTCTAAGATGTCTTTATGAAGGCGGTCAGAGAAGCCCCCTCTTTCAAAAAGGGCAGAGCTTCCGGAGCTTCCACGTGCTTCGAAGTTGACGACATAGTCGGGCTTTGGGTTTGATAAAAAATAGCTTTCTGCTCCAAGTAGAGCGAGTTCTTCGGCGTCTGAAAATAAAAAAACTAAATTGTTCTCGCGTGGCTGGTCTTTAAGTTTTGAAATACTGTGCATTAGGGCCGCAATTCCAGAACCATCATCGTTGGCTCCTTTTGATTGATTGGCGCTGTCGTAATGGGCCATGAAAAGAACAGTCTTTGCTTCTGGCGAGCTTGAGTTTAAGCGACAAATGACATTTCTTATTTTCGCTCCAATGAAATTATTGGGGCCGCTTTGAGTGAAGCTGTCTTTTTCTTGAAGTTCTGGAGAACATCCCAGCCTTTGCAGGCTTTCTTGTAATTTCTGTAAAACCTTGAGGTGGTAGTCGGAGCCCGTTGGGTGTGCTTTTTTAGTTGCAAATTTTAGGTAGTCTAAAATGGCAGGATTCAGTTGCAGTGTTGATTTCTGTGCTCGACCAGAAAGAATATTTAAAAGAAAAAAAATAGCAAAAGTCACTAAGATAAGAGTGGAAAGGAGCTTCTTTTGTGGAGTCATCTGCTTTATCATAACGTCGCGAGAGCGCTTCTCAAGTTTTCAAAAATAATTTCTCATTTGATTCTCATAATGACGCAGTTTCCTTTGAAAGAGATTTTCAGTTGGCAAATATGAAGATCTCTTTTAGCAATAATGTACTGGCATCTGTGAGGGGTGCTTAAAAACTAAGGAGGCAGAGATGCGTATTATTAAAAATTTATTTATTTTATCATGTTTTTATGTGGGGATTTTTTCTACAGGAGTTCAGGCTCTTGATGAAAGATCAGAGGGAGAGTTGAGCTTTTACCTTGATTCGGTTGAAGTCATTGAGCAAAGCATTAACTTGAAGGACAAGTTCTTCTCAGATCTTTTTGATGATGATCTTGGTTTTAGTGATTATTTGGACGTTGCAGAAACTGAAGTGAGTCAAGAAGCAGATTTGTCTTCAATCAATGAGCCTATTGTTCCTACCGGTGACGCTTATCTTGATGGTTTGCAGATTCTTGGTAAAAAAACATGGAAGTTTATTGTCGATAATCAGCCAGAACTCTCTGCAACTGGGCATCATGCCCACATTGTGCCGGTAGAAGCTACTGATTGGCGTGATTTAGAAAATTGGGGACGGCCACAATCAAAAGTAATTCGTGCCGTTTATAAAAACTTGTTTGGTGGAACTGTTGTTGATTTATCTTATCGACTTATTTTTACGCCACACGGAGAGCATCAAGGGACTGGACAATACTTGGCCAATGTAACAGTTGTGCCAGAGTCAGTGGATGTTGCTTGGGGATATACTCTAAACGCTTCTGGTCAGATGTATGAGGTGACGAATCGCGGAACTAAGGAAAATCCTATCGCAAGTACACAGTTACAAGTGAACTGGTTTGTGGGAACGATTGTAAAAAAATCACAATCTACTCAAAACTTTTACATTGAAGGTAGCGGTTACAGTTCTATATTGGATTAATTCATTCATTAAATTTGAAGCAGAAAGGGATTCTCTTAACGGAGGGTCCTTTTTTTTATGATTATTTTGATACCACAATAAAAGATTTTTTAGAGAGCTGAGTTAGTTTTTGCATGCAAGAAGAACTTGTTGCAAGAACAATTGTTGTTGCGTCTTGGGGAGTGCTCGCAACTTCACGTTGAGGAAGTTTTTCTTTCTGTGGACTGAAGAAGTAATTAGTAAAATGAGCTAAGCTTCTTTCCGCTTCGTTGAGTGAAGCTCTTTGGTAGTTGTTCTTTTTATTAAATTGTTCATTGTTGGCAACTTTTTCTAAAAAAGCAGCTTTATTTGTTTCAGCTCGTTGAAGCCAGTATTGAAGCTCACTCGAGCCCTCTGTTTGAAGCTTGCTCGTTAGAGCCACGTCGGCGTTAAGAGTCAGGTTGAAAATAGCTTTGTCGAGTCCACCGCTTTTTGAGAAGGCACTGAGTTCTGATTGAAAGGCAGCAATCCAAAGAGGATGAATCTTTGATTTATTGTTGAGCATTGGCGTCTGAAGGATTTTTTCAAGTTGAGCTTTGTCTTGAGGGTTCTTATTGTTTTTAGCTTCAAAACTTAACTTGGACTTCAGTTGAGCAAGTAGGGCAAGGTGTCTGACGTCTTCAGGGAAAGATCGCTCAACCCAAACGTAATTAAAAAGAGGAAAGTCTTCTGAAGCTTCAGGGATGACTTCAAGGGTCCCAGGGTCAAACATGCTCAGTTCTGCTTCTCCAGTTTTTGGGTTGTTTTTGTAAATAATATTTCTTAAGAACATTTGATCGTCACCAGGGAAAAATCCGAGGGCTCGAAATTCTTCTAAAAAGCTCTCAACCTTTGCGAAGTGGCTTAATATTTTCTCAGGGCTTCCTTCATTCTTCAAAAGATCGTAAAGAGTTTTTCCTTCAAGATGCTCAAGAACTAAGAACATTCCCTTGAGTTTGTCAGATTTCTCAACATCAATAACTTCTGGCGCGTTGATGCCTTTAGATTTTAAAATTTCTAGGTCTTCTTTTTGTCTTTCTAAAGAAAAGAAGTGATTTGGATTGTGAATGTCATTGAGGCTTGACTCGACTTCGGTTGGGTCTGAGCTGTTGATGTCTGTGGGGGCTCTTCTAATTTTGAGCGCGACTATTTTATTCTTTGTTGATGGTGAATGAGTTGCCTTTTCAAGAACTTCAGCTTTGTAAACATGTGAGCTGCCTCCAGAGCCAATTCTTTCAATGATCTTATATTCTGTTCCGTTAACTTCGACAGTGTCGCCAGCCTTGATGTTGTCCGCAACATTAAGAATTTTTTCAGGGGAGTCGAGTTGAATCTTTTCACTAAAAGAAAAAAATGAAAAACTAAAAAATAAAGACAAGGCGCAAACGTACTTCATAGATCTTATTGTCTGTTTTTTGACGTGAAAAGAAAAGGAAAAAGAGTGTGGATTGAGTCCTTTTGGCGAAAATTAAATATAAAATAAACAGGAATTTAAAAGAGTCTTAACCGAAGCTTAACTTCGATTCTTTTTGGAGCGAGAAAATCTTTTTGTTTGAATGTGAACGGCTTTTACTTTTTGAAGTGCTGCTGCTCGATTCAGTGTGCCTGAGCTTTTTAATTTAGTGCTCAGTTTGGCAACTTTTTTACTGGATGAAAGAATAATTTCTTTAATCTTTTGTGAGCTGAGCTTCATGTTTTTTCTTTTCAGTTCTGCCGCTAAGGCTGAAACGAATGCTGCTGACTGACTCGTGCCAGTGAGTTCAATTTTTCGAGCAGCAATACTTGAGGCAATGATCCGGTCGCCAGGCGCCGCAATATCAACCGAGTTGGCGCCCCAGTTTGAAGTATGGTGAAGGCTGCCAGCGGCAGTTAAGTTGGCAACACTAATAATGTTTTTTAGTGAATAAGAAGCAGGGTAGAAGCCTCTTTGGTCAATGTTTCTAGAAAGATTTCCAGAGGCAGTAACCAGGAGAATGCCTTTTTTTTCAGCTTCGCTAAAAATTTCATTTTCAAAAGTATTGTAGATGTCTCCACCACCGGAGTAATTAATAATGTCTGCATTCATTTTTACAGCGTAGCGAATTGCTTGCAAGTAGGTTCTTAAAGTGTCTTGATCACTCCCGTCAGCGTCGAGAAACTTTAAGGGAAGAATTTTAATTTTATTGCATGAAGCACTGAGGCTCTTTGAGTTTTCTAAAATAATATTAGAGATGTGAGTCCCATGTCCGTTTTTATCGGCAAAGTTTGCCGTATTTGTTTTAAAGTTCCAGCCGTGAACGTCATCAATGTAGCCATTGTTGTCATCGTCAACGCCAGCCTTGCCATTCTTTTCAATGAGATTTGTGAACAGTCCTGTTTTGTTTTGAAGAATTACATTTGAATTTGTATCAAGCCCCGTGTCGACGACAGCGACGACAATGTCTTTGCAATTGGAAAGAGCAGGGTTGTTGAAGGCAAAAAAGCTCAAAAGAACAAGAAGGCAAATACTTCGCCCGAACTCTGAATTCTTTAAAATGCCCATTTGTCTTCATAGTTGCAATGCCCATGCCAGCTAAAGACTGATGATATTGGGCACTTAAATCTGCTTTGTTAAGAAAAGTGTTGAATAATTACATAGCTACTGAGAACTTAGACATTGTTAAGAATAGCGATAATGTAGAAAGACGACGTCATGAGTCTTCTAAACCGCTGAAAGCTTTCGGACAATTCCTTGGCTTCTTTTCTCTTTCAGTATGATAATATTTTAACCATGCTGAAGAAGTTAAAAATTCTTTTAATCGTGACGACATTAGCCCTTTCCAGTGAAAAAGCAGTCTCGACGTCACTCACTGTTCTCAAATTAAATAATATATATGTAGGAAACGCAAAAACTACAAGTTGCCTAGTTCAGCTTGTAGCTCTGAGCCGAACAGAGGCAAGTAAAAGAATTGCAAAAGAAACACTGAGTACGGTCGCTGTTCAAGGAGAAAAAGCTATAAAAGGCCATGCAGAAGGAATTGTTGTTGATGCGGTCATTACGGCTCTTATTCCAGTGTTTCCACCACTAGCTTTTCTGCTCTTACTTAGAAAAGGAATGAGTGTTCTTGAAGCTTATGCAAGTATTCGGACCGTATTGAATGATGTTAATAGCTCCGTTAAGTCCGCAAAAGAAGAATTTAAAATATACAGATACAGCAACCCTGATAACTCGACAAGGTATGAAGTTTTTTATTTAAAACCAGCAAGATATGACGAAAAACTTGAAAGGGTTGAGTCAATATACAAAGAACTTGAAGCCGATCACAATGATGTCGACATTAACCAGAGCGACATGACAAACGAAAAAAAATTAATGGGAGGAACTGTTCGTGATGATGTCAATCAAAAGTCCATCAACACAATAGTTGAAGAACTTATGACTGACCTCATAACGGTAACTAACCCAGGAGATCACAGTGTCCGGGTTGTCATGAGCGATTCACATGAAAAAGAATTTGAAAATGCGCTGAGCAACAGGGAATTTACAGGAATAGCAGCTCAAGAATTTAATGCAAAAGAGTATTCAAAAGAACTCTTTCGAGAAATGAATGAACAGCAAAGGCTAAGTAGAGAAGATGGATTGCTAGTAAAACATCTTTACCAATTATTAGAAAAAGCAGGCGACACAAAAGAAAAGCTCCCTTCTCTAAGTGATTTACCAATTCCAGGCCTAGACTCTGCCAGAGAAACCCTGTCTGGCGCTTCAGGTGCTGCCAAAGAAGCTGGCAAGAAGCTAGGGGGCACGGTTGGGTCATTGTTCAAAAAGAAAAAAGAAAATGAAGATTAAGGGTTAAAAAATAAAGAGGGACGGAGCAACCTAACTATTCGAAATGATGAACAAAAAAATAAAGAGGGACGGAGCAACCTAACTATTCGAAATGATGAACAAAACTTTGCTCTGCCACCCCTTTTGTTTTGTTTAACGTGAAATTAACAAAAGTTTTTTTTGAGGAAGGCTAAATCTTTGTTTTTATTTGCATGATGTTTTTTTGATCATTTATTGACTTCTATTTTGATCATCTATTGTTAAGATATATCTATGATAACGAAAATTATTAATCTTGTAGTAGCCACATCTTCAATTTTCTTTAGTGTCTCTGTTTTTTCAATCTCTCACCTGGATGCTCATAAAGATGTTGTTGGGCATCCAGAATCTGGACTTAAGTCTGATATGGATAAGACTCATCATGCAAAAACTATTCATGAGTGTCTAGAGTTTCTGCTGAGGCATCAGGTGTCTTTCCCAGATTCTTTGAGGGCAGTTCCAAGTAATGAGTATTTCGAAATTTCAAAAGACGATAATCTTATAAGAATTTATAAAGATAAGCTTACTTCTCGAAAGAAAAAATATAAGACTGTTTTTGAAAGAGTGCTTCTTTCACCTGTTGAATTAGATAGTAAAGGTACTGTTGTTAAAGAAGCTATGTATGAAATGAGAAGCAAGAGAAAAGAGGTGGGATCTGATGAGGATGAAAAACCTTTAAATCCTTTTTCCTCTTATGTTTCTCAAGTACTAAATGAATCACTCCGTTCTGCCCTTCGACTCTCTGAAGGGTCAGCTGTAAAGCAACCATACGAAAAGGTTAAGACGAAATTATCTTGGTTTCGATCTAAGGCAACAAGCTTTTCAAAAGATGTACGTGAAAGTTGTCCTGGAGAGGCTATTGGTAATGTTGACTTTCAGCCGCTCATAAGAATAGTTCAAATGATGAATCTAGAGTTAGTTGTGCCAAAATAAATGTCTTAAAATGGATGCTCACTGGCTATTGTAATTTTGAATAAGTTTAGAGAGTTCAATAGCAGGGTCTCTAACGTTACTTAGAATACTATGTTTTGCAATATGGCTAATTTCTTTTATTGCATGTTCTTTAATTTTTGGAATTAAGCTTGCGTCAGATTTTGCAATCTTTAATAGTCCATAAATTGCTTTATTGCGATCACCATGACTTGGTCTCTCTAGTTGCAAGGCCAAAGAATTAATGATGCTATATTTTTTAATGTTTTGTTTGATTTGTGAAAAATAATGTAACATGAATCTGGTGATGTTGTTGCGGACAAGGCTACTTGGATCATCTAGAAGTACATAAATTTCATTGATACTATCATTTGTGTCTGAAGCCCAATTTAATAGAGTTGCTGCCTTCCCTCTTTTTTCAATGTTTTTGTCATTTTTCAATACATCAAGGAGGTTTTCTCTGTAGTTTGGTACTAGTTTATTTAAACGAAGAACGTAGTGAGACATTTCTTTGTCGTCATAATTAAGGTAGCCGTTTGTAACACTTTCTTTTGGGGCAACTCCCTGTTCAAATAATGCCCACATTCGTTTCTGAAGCGAATCAAAAGTATCTAATATGTCTTCATTAGCCAATGCGATAGTTTCACGGGGCGGAGCTCTAAATTTAGATCGATGTTCTTCACCTTTATCGACTATGTTCACAACAAAAAAAGCTTGAAAGTCAGAGTATCTAACACTTGAACAACGAGTGTAGCTAAAACTAAAATTCTTTTTAATTGATGAGCACCATTTGCTCCATGAACTTAAGTTTTGAGTATATTTTTCACCGACTACAATCGGTAGAGGGGTTTGACTTAAGATTTTGTCTCTAGTTACTCTGTTCTGCCCAACGATTTCAACGCCTGTCCAAATCCAAGACTCAGAACTAAAAGAATATACAGAAAAAAAAATTGTTATTAATTTAAAAAGATTCACGTGTTCTAATTTCTAATTATTGAGTCTGGTCTCCGTTCGAACTCAATGCCTTTCCATAGTCTTTTTTTGCTTCGTCCCCTTTGTTTGTTCATTCGGATTTCAACTCACTTGGTTTTAAAAATTGGACGTTAACTGCAGAGCCTGGAACAAAGGCCTCAGTCCATCCTTTTTCAAAGGGTTTCAGGTTTTTTGCAAGAACCAAGTCAAAAGACTGAACTACATGAGCATAAGAGCTTTCAATAGTTTGTAGTATTTCCATAATACGCAGTACTGTATGAGTTTGTGCCACATTTTGCGTAAGATTTATAAAATGAAGAAGGTGACCTTCATCGACCCGAACTAAATGGCCATCAACATTATGAAAAAAAGCCTTTTGTAAGTCCGAAAACATAAACTTCAAAGATTCTTTATATTTTTCATCGGAAACGCCCTTATTTCTAAGCTGTAGCCACACAATCGTGTGACCAGCCTGCCAGTCAACCTCCTCGTACTCATCCCCACTTTTTGAAGCTTTTTCATAGAGATTACCTGGTCTTCTTAAATAATTTCTTAAGCTATAAGCAACCCGTGCTGTTCTTGGTTGGGCAGCTGAAATTTTTAATTCCTTTTCTGGATCAAATACTTGTGGAGTCGCGCTATAGGACTGATCTCCTTGTACAAAACCATTTTTTAAAAAATGTAGTGGACCATAGGCAGGGGCAGCAACATTGGATTCCTGATAAACTATAGCGTTTGTATATGTTGGGGTAGCGGCCTCAGAAAAAGGTAAGTGCTCTAGATATGCATCTTTTGGCAATGCTTCAGTGGGAGGCAAATAAACATTGTAGCTCTCTAAATAACCCGCCTTGTAGCCAACAGTAGCAGGGGCAAGAACATTAGCAACAAATGCATTGTGCTCCTCAGTAGAAACATTTTCGGGTTTTTGACCTTCCCAAAAGCGAACAGTTCGGACTGACTCAGCAAAGGAATGTGAAGTTGAAAAAAATAATATGAAAATAATATTTTGAATTGATTTCATATCCAATAGAGGTAGGGCTTACCTTGGCTAAAAGCAAGAAAAAATCTCTCAGCTCATCTTACTTAAATAAAAAAAGAAAATGAGGAAAATGAGGAAAAATAAAGATGGACGGAGCAACCTAACTATTCGAAATGATAAACAAAACTTTGCCCTGTCCCCTTTCTTCCCTTTGCTTAATGCTCATGATCATCATGACTGTGGTGGTCACCATGATCATGATCGTCGTCATGGTTGTTGTGATGGTGTTCGTGCTTTTCCTTACTCTCAACGCCATTATGGAGATGGGTTGGAGTGTTGCTTTGAAGGTAGCCGTTCATTTGAGTCGCAAAAAGCATAAATCCAAGGACAATCAAGAGTGTGTTGATGGCAAAGGAAAGTTTGGAGAAAATCTTCAATTTTCTTAAGGCTGCTAAAATTGGCAGCATCACTAATAGAGCAGCAATCTGTCCAAGTTCAACGCCAATGTTAAAGCCAAAAATGTTTTTTAAAAGTCCCCAAAATTCATGAGCAAGAGGTAGTTCTTGGAGTCGTGTTGAAAGGCCAAAACCGTGAATGAGTCCAATAACGAAAACAACTGAAAGCAGAGTTTTTGCAGACTGCTTCCAGGGAAAGACTCCAAGGTTTTCAAATGCCTTGTAGCAGACGGTTAGGGCGATGACTGCATCGATTAAAAAGTAATTGGCTGTGATTTTAAAATAGGTTGCAAAAATGAGAGTGATGCAATGACCAAGTGTAAAGGCGCTTATGAAGCGAATAATATCTGGAAAGCTTTTTAAAAAGAAAACAACGCCTAAAAGAAAAAGCAAATGGTCGTAACCTGTGAGCATGTGTTCTGCACCAAGGAAGATGTAGTTTAGAAAAGAACCGTCAATCAGAGCTGACTTTGAGGATTCGCTGACTCCATGAGAAAATAGTGACGAAGAGACTAGAAAGGTAAAAAATATTTGAATCAACTTCATGGATTAAATTTTAGTCAAGAAAACTTAAAGAATAAAGACAAAGAAAAAGGATCTCAAGTTATGGTCGTTTCTGTAACTTTTTAGATAAAAAGTCGTCTTAAACTCAAGAGGGAATGAAATGAAAACTAAGGAATCTTGTAAAATTAGCCACTTAGGCGATAATGCCTTGACCAAAATAGACAATAAGAGGAGAGTGGAAGGCATGTTCGCATTAACTTTATTTTTCTTTTTCAGTGTTTTTTCTCAGTCTGCTTTGACGACTGAAGCAAAGCCTCTTTTCGATACTCAAACGACAAGAATTATTAAACTGATTGAAAAAAAATATGATGCTTTAGGAAGTTGGAAGGCTCAATTTACTCAAGTTAGAAAAAGTCCAGGATTGCCAGAAGCTAAGAATAAAGGAAGTTTTTATTATAGTGTGAAAACGAATAATTTTAAATTTGCTCTCCAAGGTCCTGAGTACACAGAAGTGCTTAAAAACGGAAATGAACTTTGGAATATTGATTATGGATCGAGTCCAAAAGCAATTCCTGCGGTGACTCATTACACTTCGACAACTCAAATGAATTTAGAAAAATACCTCATTCTTTTTAGGGGAATTCAAGAAAGCGATTTTAAAAAATTAAAAAAACATTATGATGTTGTTGCTTCTGAAGAAAACGGTCATTTAAAGTTAAAGCTTTCTCCCTTAAAAGACGCTGAAGTGCAAAGTATTGAACTTCATTTTAAAAGTGGCAGCCAAGGCCTTTCTCAGGCAATTATTACTGATTATACTTTCAATAAAAACATTCTTACTATTAACAGATTTAGTTCTTTGACTCAAAAAGACCACAAAGAGTTTAAAGTTTCTTTTCCAAAAGATGCTAAAATTACAAAACATTAAATAATTTAATTTATGAATAAAAAATCGGTTCACGTTATTTCATTAGGTTGTGCTCGCAACACCGTTGATTCTGAAAACATGGCGGGAATTTTAACTCAGTCACATGCCTATGAGCTTCATCATGATCCAGATCAGTCCGATGTGATCATTGTCAATACCTGCGGTTTCATTGATAGTGCCAAAGAGGAATCCGTCAATACGATCCTTGAGGCGGCCGAAAAAAAAAGAACAGCGAAGTGTTCTTCTTTGGTTGTAACGGGGTGTCTTTCTGAGCGTTATAGTCAGGAATTGAAAAATGACATTCCAGAAATTGATCTCATCATGGGGACGGCGGCTTTTTCTCATATCTTCGAAGAGCTTGAGAAAATTAAAGATAAGCAAGGTGATGGGGCGCTTGTTTCCGTCGAGCATCCGAGACTGAAAGATTACGATCTTCCTCGTGTGAATAGCCAGGAAAAGCATCATGCCTATTTGAAAATTGCCGAAGGTTGCGCCAAGAAATGTAGCTTTTGTATTATTCCTAAGTTGAGAGGTCCGCTTCGCTCAAGATCTATTGAGAGCCTTTGTCTTGAAGCCACAAATCTTTGTGAAGGCGGTGTTAAAGAGTTGAATCTTATTGCTCAAGATTTGACTGATTACGGTAGAGATCGGCAGGATGAGTCTAATCTTTTTAAGCTTTTAACTTCGCTGACTGAAATTGAAAAACTTCATTGGTTGAGGCTTTTTTACACTTATCCGGATCAGTTGAGCTCAGAGGTGATTGAACTCATAAAAACTAATCCTAAGATCTGTAACTACATTGACATTCCCTTGCAGCATATTAACGATAAAATGCTGCAACGAATGAACCGAAAAACGAACCGCGATCAAATTTATTCTATTATTTCTCAATTTAAAAAAGACACTCCAGATTTTATTTTGAGAAGTTCTTTGATGGTTGGTTTCCCTGGTGAAAGTGAAAAAGACTTTCTCGAGCTCTGTGACTTTGTTCAAGAGGGCCACATCGATCAGCTAGGGGTCTTTACCTACAGTCATGAAACGGGAACACCTTCATTCATGTTGCCTGACATTATTTCTGCCGAAGAAAAAACGGAAAGACAAGAAGAGCTTTTCAAAATACAAAGTCAAATTCAGCACAGTAAACTTCAAGACTTCGTCGGGAAAAAAGTTGAAGTCTTGATGGAGGGGGTGCACCCCGAAACAGATTCTTTGCTGTGGGGCCGCCATTATGGCCAGGCTCCCGAAGTAGACAATAAAACGATTATTAATGACGGTGTTGCCGCAAAAGGTGATTTCGTGAATGTCGAAATTACTGAAATTGTCGCTAATGATCTTCTTGGAAGAATTCTTTGACCAAGTATTTGAGTCACTGCTTCTTCAATGGCTAGTTGACGGATGCCGCTTCTTTGACGGTCATAGGCAATTCTTTTCTTAAAATTGTAGCTCAGTAGCTTAACAACTTCCTTCTTCTTTCCGATTAATAGAGGTGTTGCGCTTTAAAATTTTTATTTTGATTTTTATAATGTCTCAAATTGCTTATTCCTCTCAGGGGGGTCCATTTTTGACAACCCATAATTTCCCGACTGATCGCAGTTTTCATATGGGCTACAGTTATAACGCTTTAGGAACGAGTGCTAATTACGATCTCGATGGAACAGAGCTCTCTTTGTCGCCTTCAGGAAAAATAGACCGCACTCGCCACCGATTTTCTTTGGAGTATCAGGCGAATCGATCTTTAAATTTCGGTGCCTTTTTACATTATGATCAATTAAAACTTCATTCAAATTCAGGAGGGTCGGCTGAAGGCGGGTCTTTTAGCGAACAGGTGCTTTTTCTGGAATATCGCTTTATTGATGAGCTGGGTTATTCGCTTGGCCTTTCTAGTCTGCTAAAATTTTCAGCCTATGCGAATCCAACTCAATCCGGATCGTCACCGATTGTTTTATTTGGAGATGCTCAAACAGATCTCAGCTTTTTACTCAGTGGGGAATATTGGCTTGCTCAACCCTTACGTTTGAATGCAGACTTTGGTTACACGTATAGGAGCGATGAGCATTCCGCTGAGCTTCCTTATCAGCTGAAGATTGCGCTGACCTATCCACGTTTTTCAATTGCTTTAGCGGCACTTGGAAACCTTTCTTTTGAGAATGACACCTTTATCAGCTCTGGAAGTTCTGCGGCCTCACAGGCGGCGCTCATTCACAATCAGTTTTCGAGAAGCAACTATGCCTTTGCTGAAAACCCAAGTCTTTTTAATGTTTCATTTGGTGGCGAGTTTTGGCTCAATTCAGTTTGGGCCCTCAATGCAGGGTGGACTCAAAGTCTTGCTGGAAAAAATGCCCCTTCATTTGCAGAACTTTCTGTTGGGTTCACCTATCGGAAACTCTTTAAGAATAGAGGCATTATTAAGCGTTACCGAGAAATCGATATTGACGCCGAACACGACGAAGGTGTTTTTGATGGCGAATTGCAGGATGAGTGAAGCTCTTGAATCTTCATTAAAAGATTTCATGATTCCAAAGTTTTGTTAAAAAGCTAGACCAGTGACAAAGATTTATATTGTCTTCTTTCCTATCAATAGGGTCTTGGCTCACTAAATAAAACTTTTTAAATAAGTTTTCTTCTTCTAAGGCGCGAAGACCTTTCAGGTGTTTTTTTGTGTTTACTTGAGAGCTTGCTTTGATTTCAATGGCTATTTCTTCTCCGATCAATAAATCAACTTCATTTTTATGTTTTGACTGCCAATAAGAAAGGACTTTTCTTTTTCGATTGTAAATGTTGTAGGCGTTGATTTCATTTATTATGTTTTGTTCAAAAAGTTTTCCAAAAAGATTTGAATTTTCATTGAGCTCAAATTGTCCGCTGAGAGCTAAGGTAATGCCTGAGTCGAAAAAGTAAAACTTACTTTTTGATGCAGACTTTCTTGTTTGAGCTTCTTTCCATGCTGGCAGCGTATAGCCTATTAATGAATCTTCAAGAATGTCAAAATAGTTTTTAATGTTTGAAGCTGAAATGTTTCCTACGTCAGAGGCAATGTTACTGTAGACAATTTGTTCCGTGGAGTATTGTGCCGCCAGGCGAAGAAATTTAATAAAAGGTGGTAGTTTTCTAATCAGAGCTTCTGCGTAGATTTCTTCTTTGAGGTAAAGATCAACATAATCAAAGAGTTCTTCCTCTGGGTTTTTTGAGTTGAGAACTCGCGGAATTCCTCCGTATTTGAGTCTTTTTAAGAGGTCATATTTAAATTCTTTATAAGTAAGGGGAAAGAGTTGAGTCTTCCTTGCTCGTCCACCTAAAAGATTAACGCCGGCCTCACGAAGCTTTCTTGCAGAACTCCCTGTAAGTAAAAAAGTCCATTTTTTTTTCTCAATAAGTCGATGGACTTCGTTCAGTAAGGCGGGAATTTTCTGAATCTCATCAATAACAATCCATCTCTTTTGAGTTTTGGAAAAGTCATGCCCTTCAATAATTTTCTCAAGTAAAGATGGATTTGCCATGAGTTTCATGAAGATTTCAGTTTGTAATAAATCGATGGTGAGAGCCTTTTCTGAAAGCTCTTTCTGAATGAGAAAAGACTTCCCAGTGGATCGAGGGCCGAGTAAGAAGTGGCTTTTTTCTTCTAAAAGTTCGTGAAGTTTAAGAATTCTAGGGTATTCCATATACAACAATGCTAATCTTGTTTTTCCGGAAAAACAAGATTAATGGTAGGTGTTTGAAATTATTTGGTTATTTCTGTTTTTAGGTCTCTTTTCTTTGAATGAGGCTCACTTCAAAATAAAAAAGCCATTTGAGGATTGTCTCCTCAAATGGCTTTTTTAAAAAATTCTATCTGGAATCTAAAGTTGTTCTCAGTTGCCTATTGCTTAGATGCTTTTCCCAGTTGTGAAACTCCCCAGTGTAGAATTTTTTTTATTCATAATTTATTAAAATGAAAGGTAGCCTCTGAACTGAGCTCCCCAGGTCATCTCGGCATTGGCGCCAAGAGCGTCTCCAGGAAAGTAAGCTCCAACAGCGTAGACTGTTTTAAAGTTTGAATACCAGTTTTGAGTCAGGTGAAGGTCGGCTTCAATTCCAAGATTACTAGAAGCGTTGCTTCCCTCTTCGTAAGCCATCGCGTAAGCAAGATCGCCGCCAAGCACATATTTATTAGCTTTGAATCCGTAAGATAAAGAAGCTTTTCCAAAGTAAGCTCCGAGTCCGGCAACCGGCAATGCAGTTGATCCGCTTCCAACATAGTCTCCAAGGTCACCACCTAATGGATAAGAGCTTCTCAAGGCTTGTCCTGCATTTTGAGCGAGGTTCTGGTTATACATGATCATCATCGGTCTGTAGTTCGGGTGAAAAAGAAAAGAACTTGCTGTTCCTGCGCCTGTGTCGACAGATGCTGAAGCTAATGCGAAATCGATTCCAGCTTTCCAAGCGCTAGTCGGCTCCCATCTTAGTTGAGCAAGAGCTCCAAAAACCGTGTCGCTACCATCGGGAATAATTGCCGCGGCTTCAACAGAAGTTGAAAAAGTTTTTTCCCACTGTTTTTTTACAAAGAAAGAAACGTCATCAGAAGATTCTTTGTTGTAGACTGTTCTGTCTGTGCTGTTCGCGAGTCTTGTTTTCTTTGAATAAAGTAAACCGACATCAAGTTCTCTTTCGGCGTCTTCATAAACAATTCCAAGATCGTAAGTGGAAGAATCGTCAGAGTCTCTATGAATGAGGTCTTCATTATTTTTGTCGTAACCAAGACTGAGAGAAAGCGCTCCAAGTTTCGCAATAAATTCTATGCGGTCTGCCGTTGTTCCGGCTACCGACCAGGGATCGTTTCCGGGATCATAAAGGAGTCCGAGTCCCCAAGCTTTCGGCATTCTTCCAGCGCGGAAAACTCCATAATCACTTTCCCAAACGAGGTAAGCTCTGTTGAGTTGAATGGCGTTATTGTTTGCGGCGTTCAGGTTGCCGTCAAAGACACCAGAGTTATAAAAATAATTTTGCCCAAGAAGGCCATCGTAAGAGGCGTTGTGCGGGAAAAGTGAAACTTCTGTTTCAATGCTAAAGCGCTCGTCGATGAGAATTTTAGGTTTGAGTAGAAAACGGTTTTCAATGTAGGCACTGTGATGACTCGTGTTTGGGGCGTTGTAACCAAGGTCTAGTCCCGTAAAGTGATTGCCTCCAAAAGTGTAATTACCCTCAATGCTAATACTCGCGGCTTGAGCCCCTCGAGAAAGCATGAAAAGCAAAAGTGCTGTCACTGAAATCAGATAGATCCAACTGGATCGATCTCTGAATAAAGTTCTTTTTGGTGTTTTTTGTGAAATCGAATGTTCTGAAATTACTTCTTTCATATTTGAAACTTTTACCCTTTCTATAGGCGCTCTCTCTAGCGAAAAGAAATTTTTTTTCCGAGTTCGAACCCCATTAAGAAGCAATCAGAACCGGGGGAGGTTAAAACTACTTAAGGGGGTTCGTTGATGATAAATCTCAGAAGTAATTTCAAATTAACATGTGATAGGCTATGCTCAAAGTAAATATGTTGCCATATACCTATGGCATGGCGCTAAGCGACATGTTTTGTGTAGAGAGCTAATTTTAAAGAATTTTCTCATTTGCGCAAGGCAAAAGTATGAAGCGTTAGGATATTGTTTTTATATTGTCATGAAGAAAAAAAGAAAAAAACGGAAACATCAGAAAAAAAAACGAAGCTTTGTTAGCTTTTTATGCAAGCTTTTTGCCAAGATGACTTTTTTAGGACTCGCCTTTTTAGCTGTTTCCTATTTCTATTTGAACCAAAAGTGGACGCCGCTCATTGATGCAAAAATTGAACAAAGGCAAGCGAGTTCCTCTGTTCGTGTTTTTGCGAGAACTCGTCACAATAAAAAACAGTGGATTCAATCATTAAATTCAGGTCGCCTCGAAGAAAGAAAAACTCTGAAGCTTTCTGAGGTGAACCCCATGTTATTGCAGGCAATCATGCGATTAGAGGATCCGCGTTTTTTAAAGCACGGAGGTTTCGATCCTTTAGGAATTATGCGGGCCATTTTTGTTGCTTTAAAAAGTTTTAAATTTAGTCAGGGTGGGAGTACTATTACTCAGCAGTTAGTGAAGAATGTTTTGCTCACTAGTGAGAGAACTCTGACCAGAAAATATAAAGAAATTATTCTCGCAGCCATTCTTGAGAAAAAATACCATAAAGAAGAAATTCTTTCCGCCTATGTCAATGAAGTTTACTTGGGACAAAAAGGTGGTCGTGAAGTGAGAGGCTTTGCGAGTGCTTCGGAACATTATTTCTCAAAAAATCAAAAAAAATTAGAAATTCATGAGGTGGCACTTCTCGCTGCCATGGTGGCGGGGCCGGGTTATTACAGCCCTTACAAAGCCGAAGAGCGAACTTTGTTGAGAAGAAATAAAGTTTTAAAAATACTTTTTGATTCCAAGCAAATTGTTAAAAAAGAATACGATCAAGCTTTATCTCAAAAGCTCCTTCCAGATTCCGCTCGAAAAGAAAATTTAATTGACGCCTCTTATGCCATCGAAAAAATTAAACAAGAGTTAATAGGCCTTTACGGAGAGGAAAAAGTCATTGCTGGTGGTTTTGAAGTAGAAACTAGTCTCGATACCGAACTTCAAATGATTGCAGAGAAATCTTTAAAAAAATTCTCGAAAGCCAATCCCAAAACTCAAGCTCTGTTTATCGCGGCGAATCCTGAAGATTGTCGGGTTCAGGTTTATTTGGGGGGAACGACTTACAGTTCAAGTCAATTCGATCGCATTCGTCATAGTAAAAGACCACTGGGCTCAATAGTAAAACCACTTTTATTGAGCGCCTTAATTGAAAAACATCCAAGAGAAGTGAACCTGAGCTCTCAAGTTGAAGACAGTGCTTTTAGCTGGAATTATGATTCTGGTCGAGCGACATGGTCGCCAAAAAACTATGATTTAAAATACCGCGGCAGTGTTTCTGTGCGTGAAATTATTGAAAAATCTTTGAACGTGCCTTTTGTGAAATTGTTTTATCGTTTTGAGCCAAATGGACTTCTCTTTGATTATTTTCAAAAAATGAACTCTTGGGGTTTATCAGTTCCTAAAAATAGAGCGCTCCCATCGAGTCTTTTGGGGGCCGTTGAAGCGACGCCTTGGAATATTCTCAGTGCCTATGTTCACTTTGTGAGAAAGTCATTGGGAGTTGATGAAAAATGTTCCTTAACATTGTTAGAACAAAATGAAGATGCTTCTGAAAATAGAGAAGAGCTTAGTTTTGAAGACACCAATGTCAAAAGCTCTCTTCAAAACGCCACGCTCTTAAGTGTTGAGGCTATGCAGGGAGCGTTGAGACGAGGGACCTCCCGTTCTTTAGGAGTGAAGCTTCCAGGAAATCAAGCCTGGGGAGCAAAAACTGGAACCAGTTCTGATAAGCGAGATTCTTGGCATGTTGCCGTTTCCCCAGAGTTGGTCACTTTGTCGTGGGTTGGTAAAGATAATAACGACAAAACAAAGTTTACGGGTGCTAGTGGCGCCTTAAAAATTGCAGAATCAGTCATTCTTCAGCAGGCTTTGCGAAAGGAGTTCCAATACGGTTGGAGTTGGCCGCAAACTGAAGAACTTGAATGGAGGGGCTATAGTAAAAATAAGTCTTGCGCTTTAAATTCAGGAAATATTGAGGGTAGTTCCCGGGTGAAAAGTGAAAAAAGCGGCCTTCCTTTGGATCTTATTTATGGATCAGAATTATACACGATGGAGCTCTATAGCGATCAAAGTATGCCTGTTTCATGTGACTGAAATAGCTTTTTTCTTGAGAAATGAGCTCACGGGGCTTATAGAAAAGTAAATGTTTGATTTAAAAAAATTATTATTGGTCACTTCTCTTCTTTCGGCACCACTTTTTTCCAATACAAAACTGAGTTTAGATCTCAGTGGCGTTCTTTTTTCTTATAAAATTGAAGACGGGGCTCAGAAAAATAAAGAGTGTTTAGTGACCAATAAATTAGTCGTCATTACGGAATTGATCGGAACGATGCAGTTTTCTAAAATTAATCATGTCTATTTAAATGACGAAGTGATTGCAACGGCAACAAAAGCTCTTGATGAGAAAAGAGAAGTTCTTCAGGGAACTCAAGGGACCGCCTCAATAAAATATGAAATTTTCCAACTGAATGTTCCCACGATCATTAGTGCCACTGGCCCGAAACGAATTCTTTCTTAAGGCCAAAACTCTCTTTCCGTGATCAAGCTTATTGATTCACTTTGCGGTCGCTAAAAAATAGAATTTTTTAACGACTCAATGAAAATGAAATTTCACCATTTTCGCTGATCGATTCTTTGTTCTCTAAAGCTTCCGTGCTCTTGTGAAAAGTGGTCGTCAGAGTTTCCTGGGCAATGTAGCCAGGTGCTTTCATTTCAGCGTCTAACAATTCCTCAATTAAAGACCCGGGAGTTGCCCAGTAGTTTATTTCAATTCGATCGCTCAAGTTAAATTGAGCTTCTTTTCTTCTTTGCTGAACTCGGTTGACTATTTCTCGCTCTAAGCCTTCGCGAATAAGTTCTGGAGTGAGGCTGGCATCGAGCTCGGCAACCAGGCCAAAATCAGCTAGGGCCAGTTTCCCTTCTTTAGCGCGACGAACCACTTCAATGTCTTCCTTGTTCAGGGTGTGGCCAGAAAACTCAAAAGATCCGTTTTTTTCAAAATCTGTGACATCAGAGCTGGTCCAAGTGGAGAGAACTTTTTGGAGCTCTTTAATGTTTTTTCCTAATTTTTTACCCAGAGTTTTAAAGTTTGGCTTGGCACTTTCATTGACAATTTCATGAGCCTTTTCAACGAGCTCAAGATCTTTCACGTTCACTTCTCTCAGAATAAGATCCTTGAGTTCGAGAAGAAGTTTTTGATCATCTTTTTGAACCCCAGCAACTCTCAATTTTAAAAGAGGTTGGCGCAGTCCAATTTTGGCTTCGCCTCTGAGAGAGCGGCCAAGCAAGATAATTTTTTTAGCGTAATCAACTTGTTTTAAAAGATTTTGAGACTCCGTGTTCAATTGAAGTTCTTGAGGGTCATGGTATTCGGCAAGGTGAATGCTGGAATATGCTTTTTCTTGAATGAGTTCGTCTACTTTGAGTCCTTTGAGGGCGGCAGAAAAAGTTTCTGCAATAAAAGGCATCATCGGGGCAATACAAAAACTGAGGCGCTCAAGGCTCCGGTAAAGAGTCAGGTAGGCCGCATTTTTGTCTTCACGTGAAGCTTCGTCACATTTAGACCAGTAGCGTTTTCGGTTGAGGCGAATATACCAATTCGTCAAATCATCAATAAAAGAAATGAGGATGGGGGCAATTTCAAAGACATGAAATTTTTCCATTTTTTCATGAATCTCTTTTTCCATTTGAGTAGCTCGGGCCGTGATCCATCTGTCGAGTAATGAAAACTTCGGCGAGGCAAGCGAAGTCTCGTTTGTGTGTGACCAGGAATCAATGTTCGAATAACTGGCAAAAAAGCTATAGGAATTCCACATAGGAATCATGACGGCTCTGAGGAGCTCGACAATGTTTTTTTCACTAAAGCGAAAACTTTCCCCATACATGGCTGGAGACTGGGCTAAGTAAAGCCTCAAAGCATCGGCGCCATATTTATCGAAGACGACTTTCGGGTCGGGGTAGTTTTTGAGGCGCTTGCTCATTTTCCTGCCGTCTTCGGCGAGAACAATTCCGTTGACGACGCAGTTTTCAAAAGCGGGTTTATTGAAAAGAGCAGTCGATAAAACAGTTAAGGTGTAAAACCAGCCTCGAGTTTGATCAATGCCTTCTGCAATGAAGTTTGCCGGAAAAGTTGCTTCTAGTTTCTCTTTATTTTCAAAGGGGTAATGTTCTTGAGCATAAGGCATGGACCCACTTTCAAACCAGCAATCGAGCACTTCAGGCGTTCTGTTCATCGAGTTTTTCTCAGAACACTCTTCACAGTCGAAGTGAATTTCATCGACAAAATGTTTGTGAATGTCAGGCACTTCTTTGCCAGCCAATTTTGAAAGTTCTTCTCTTGAGGAAATAACTTTCTTGGCGTCACAGGCTGAGCAGATCCATACCGGTATTGGGGTTCCCCAAAAACGGTTTCGAGAAATGCACCAGTCTCGAGCGTTTTCCAGCCATTTTCCAAAGCGGCCTTCTTGGATGTGGCCGGGCACCCAGCGAATTTTTTTATTGTTGGCAATCATCTGATCTTTGATGTCGTCAACTTTAACGAACCAACTTGAAATTGCTTTGTTAATGAGTGGGGTGTCTGAGCGTTCACAAAAAGGGTAGCTATGTTGAATCGTGTCCTGTTTGAGTAGTAAGTTTTTATCTTTGAGTGCTTGAATGATTTCTTTGTCGGCATCTTTGACGAAGACTCCGACAACTTTTGCTAGGGCAGGATCTTTTGCGGCTTGTGCTGAGAATTTTCCTTCCATAGTCGTGAGGTCAAGAGCATTGATTCCTGCTTTTTGAGCCGCGTAAAAGTCGACTTCACCATGAGCAGGGGCGGTGTGCACGAGTCCAGTTCCGCTGCCTTCGACAACGAAGTCTGAGCCATCAATAACTCGAAAGCAGTCTTCATTTTTCTGAACACTTTCCTCGAGAACTTGAAAAAGAGCTTCGTAATGAAGTCCAAGAAGTTCATCGTTAGCAATGCTTTGAATTTTTTCACTAAAGCCGTAGCTCTCAGCTGCAAAGTCGGCACAAACGACTGCATCGACTTCAGGGTTTCCTTCAAGCTTCCAGAGTGAATACTGGAGTTTCTTCGGGTCTTTTTGAATGGAAACAGCCAAGTTTGATGGAAGCGTCCACGGAGTCGTCGTCCAAATAGATAAAGCTGCTTTTCCCCATTTTTCAGGCGCATCTTTGAGCTTTAAAAGCACTGCCACAGAGGGATCTTGCACGGATTGATAGTTTTGCGAGGCTTCAAAATTTGAAAGAGGGGCTGTGAGTCTCCAAGAATAGGGAACAACTTTTTTTCCCTGATAAACGAGGCCTTTGTCCCAAAGTCTTTTAAAAACCCACCAAACGCTTTCCATGAATTCTGGTTGCATGGTTTTGTAGTCATTTTCCATGTCGACCCAGCGACCCATGCGCTCAACTGTTTTTTTCCATTCACCAGTGTAGCGAAGCACAATGCTTCGGCAAGCTTCGTTAAATTTAGCCACACCGTAGTCTTGAATAGCCAGACTCCCATTCAGTTTGAGGGTTTTTTCCATTTCAAATTCAACGGGTAGACCGTGACAATCCCAACCAAATCGACGCTCAACCTGGAAACCTCTCATCGTCCAGTAGCGAGGGACGATGTCTTTGATGCTTCCACCAATGAGGTGGCCATAATGAGGAAGTCCAGTGGCGAAGGGAGGGCCATCGTAAAAATAAAATTTTTTTTTAGCTTTTTTAGTGTCAACGCTTTCTTGAAAAACTTTTCTTTCTTTCCAGTAGTCTAAAATTTTTTCTTCAAGTTCTGGAAAGTTGTAATTGGCGCTTAATTCAGGATAAAATTCTTTTGTTTTTTCAGTCATTTTTGTGAACCTTGGAGCTTTTAAATTTAGAGCTTTTAAAATGACTATTCAAGTTGAAAGCAGCATCAAAGAGACAATAATCAATTTTCTTCGCTGAGGAGGCGAGTGAGGCTCCCTGGAGTTTTTTTGATTTCTTTAATCAGCGCTTTATTGTTTCGAGTTGAAAGCTTTTTTTCAGAGATTTTAGCGCAAGAAGTGCAGGCTTGAGCAAGGGAGTAGCCTTTGTAGTGTCGAGCGCTTCCAATAATTCTGTATTTTCCTTCATCAACTGGGAGCTGCTCTTTTCTAAAGTCGATGGCCATGGCGGAGTAGGGAAGGCTCTTGAGATCAATGGAGAGATTTTTTTTGAAGTCTGACCAAAATCGCTCAGTGAAGAATGCCATTGGAGGCTCTGCAAAGAAATGGCACCAGTCATCATGGCCTCGCAGCAATTCGCAGGGACCAAGGTGAGGGCAGGGGAAGGCGACGGAGGCTTTTTCTCTTTTATGGAGAAAGAAGTTTCTTTCTTCGACCAAAAGTTGAGAGTGATGTTTTGTCGCCGCTTCAATCCAGAAAAAACCATCGGAGCAGCTCAATCTGTTGCGTAAGGAGTTTTTTGCTTTGAGGTCGACTTCATTGATGACGTGACTGATCAGGTAAAAGGCCTTTTCAGTTGGCGTCCCTTGATGGAAGGAGTTTTTGGGAAATTTTTTGCTGAGTTTCTCGTAGCTAAATTCCATGGCCATTTTGCTGTGATCAAAAAGATAGATTTCTCCATCAAAGTGAGGGTATTGCTCTAGAAAGGCTTCCGTGAAAGCTCCCGATCCACAGCCCCAGTCACAAAGAATCGCTGGGAGGGAAAATGGGGCACTGAGAGATGAAAAAAAATGCTTGAGTTTGTAGTAAATTCGTCGAGCCAAGCTCATGTCATAAATCAATAAGTCTCGTGGCGACCTCCAATAAGGCTGGGTGCTGAGTTGATTGGAAATAAAATTTCCTCTTAATTCTTGGAGCCGTTTCCAGTCAGCTTGGGTAATTTCAGGTGAACTCATGATTTTTGAAAAATATCACTCATAGACACTGCGTCAACAAAGAAGAAGCTCTTGAGCTCGTGACAAGAGGCGCTCTGAATGGCCTTGTGGTAGCATAAAATAATTATGATTCGTTTTTATGCACTTATTTTTACAATTGCGACCTCCGTTTTTAGCTTCGATCAATGGTCGAAATTCCTAGCGGTTGCAAAACTGCAAAGTGAAGGAAATTCAATACCGGTCAATTCGTGGTGGAGTTGGACGCTGGTTCATAATCACGCAGCCGCTTTTAGCATGTTTTCTTTTTTGCCGGATTCTTTTCGGGCAGTCTTTCTCACCTTGTTGCCTCTTTGTGTTTTGGTGCTTTTCTGGTTTCTATTTTTAAAAAATGCCAATCATGATGAAATTTTTAAGCCCGTCGTTTTTGGACTGGTTTTAGGTGGGGCCCTGGGGAATATTGTGGATCGAATTCGCTTGAGTTATGTCATTGACTTTGTCGATTGGTTTTATCCGAGTAGTGGAAAATGTTTCTCGCCTTTCTTTTTTAAAGGGATGGATGGAAACTGTCATTGGGCCGTTTTTAATGTTGCCGATGTGGCTATTAGCACCTCGATATGTCTTCTTTTCATTGCGTCTTTTGTGATGAAGGAAGAGCCTCCGAAAAAAAAATCTAAGAAAAAATCTTGAATTTGTATTTGCTGATTATTTTTCTTTCTATTCTGGTTGGAGTTTTTTACTTTTTTTTTCAAACTAAAAGTTTAGCTTTAAAGGAAAAATTAAACTTTATTTTTTTAAGCTTAACACTCACTTTTTTAGTTTGTCTGGCTTTGAGCTCAGTGCTCTCTAATTTCCTTTTAAAATCAGATCAGCCTCACCTCATTCACATGACGGCTTTTCTGCCTTTTCTTTTTTGGAGCTATTTCTTACTAAAAAAGAATGAAGAAAAAAGCGTCGCGCTTCAGTCGTGGTGCTTGGCGGCTGGGCTTGGAAGGTTCGCTTGCTTGGTGAGTGGGTGTTGTTCGGGAATTTTTTTAGAAATATTTCAAGTGCAAAGCGTTCCGTCTTTTTATGAAAGTATTTTTTATATTGTTTTTTTCTTTTGTTTGTTGAAGAGAGAAAAATCAAAACAGAGTCATTTGCTTTTGCTTTTGAGTTATACTTCTTTTCGATTCTTGAATGAGTTTTTAAGGGCCGATAAAGAAAGAGGAATCTTTTTTAATCTCAGCACCTCTCAGTGGATCAGTATATGCTGCATTGCTATGGCGCTATTTCTCAATGCCAAAAGGCCTCACAAAAACCTCACCTTTAAAAGTCTTAATCTCTTTGTTTGAGTTGCTTCTTGTTGATAGCTTTACTTTAAATTTTCAGAAAGAAGGAGTGCAGATGAAAAAAATATTAGGAATAGTAACAGTGGCGGGAACTTTTTTGTTGGGAGGCTTTGTCGAAGCCGAGAACAATCATTCTCTTTTTTTAGAATCAGTTGAAATTATTAATAATTCAACTGGAAATCGATTCAGTCTTGTCGAGGGAGAGGCCATTCATCCTCAAGCAAAAACAATGATGCAAGAAGTTGATCTGAGTGAGGAAAATGTTTCAGAGAGTTTTTTTGATCCAGAGATCATGGCTCAAATTGAAACTTTGCAGGTTCTTGGAAAGCAAATGTGGCAATTCGTCGTCAACAATGAACCACAATCGACGATAGAGGAGCATTATGCTCACGTTGTTCCAAGTGATGTGAAGAGTTGGACGGAGTTGGAGTTGTGGAGCAGACCTGAGTCGATGACTTTGCAGGTAAACTATAGGAACTTTTTCCATCGCGTTGCAGAAATCAAGTATCGAATCTCTTTTTCTCACAGTGGAAGCTATGAAGGAAAGGGAGCTTATCTTGCGAACATTCACATTATCCCTGAAGATGTTGCCGTCAAAGGTTTGGGACATACGGTAGACGCTTCGGCGAAAATGCTTCAAGCCGTCAATGTTGGAACGAAAGACAGTCCAATTGCAGGAGTGCAAATACAGATTTCTTGGACAGTTGACAATATTATGAGAAAAAACAAAGGAAGCATGCTGATCTATTTAGAAGGAAGCGGTTTTTCAAAGGCAGTTCGTTAGATATATTTGTTAAGAAATTGTTAAAGATTTAGAAAAATTATTCTCTCATAGCTTTAATCTATATTAGACTAGAGCTATGAGGAGTCTTCTTTCTTGTTGCTTATTCTTGTTCTGTTTTTACTCTTATTCTGAAACAGCTCAACTGTGCTCTCAGTTGGACTTTTCTCACGACGAAGAACTCATCAACAAAAAAGGGATGATGAAAGCCGATTCGACAAAAATTATTGAAAAGCTTTTTGAAGACAGATTAATTCTTCAAGAAAAGATGAAAGAAAACCCTGGCCTCATGAAGCATTATAAAAAATGTCTCCATGAAAAAAATAAATCACTTGTGTTTATTTATAAAAGAGCTCACAAATTAATATTAGTTCGTGCCCAAGATTATTTGCGTTTTTACCACTTGTTTTCTTCCTTAAAGCTTCATGCTTTGGCTCTAGAAATTATTGATGAGCTTCAAAAAAGATATCCAAATAATCTCAGCTATAGTGTGGCTTCTTTGGAGCAATTTACCCATAAATGGCTTCAGGATGCTTCAAAAAAGCCAGTGACTCAGTCGGAGTATTTACGAGAGTTTGAAGAACGAGCTCGGCACACTTTAAAACATAAAAAAATAGAAAAAACTCATGAAATTAAAGTCAGAGATCTTTTTGTGAAAATCTACGCTGCTCTTGAAGATAAAAGCAAAGAAGTTGATCACCTGGAAAGACTGTTGAAACTTCAACCTGAAAATTTAAGCTATAGAGCTCGACTGAAGGAGCTCAGTGGGCAGAAAAGCTTGAGTGCTGAATCAAGTTTGAGCCTTGAAAAAGCTTTCTATAAAAAACCCAATGATCTTGAGCTCCTGAGAAAATTACTAGAAAAAAGTAATGGACTGAAAAAATTTAAAAATTCTCAAAAATTGTTAAATGCAGCTTCTTCAAAAATAAACACCCTTCCGGAATATTTCCTTTTTCGTAGTGAAGTTCTTTCTTCTTTGGGGGAAATAAAAGATGCCGAATCTTATCTTGAGAAAGTTCCTACAGAAACTTTTCAATCTCCAAAAAATTTAAAAGTCTCAACTCAAATATTAAACAACTTTATTCGTCATTACGCTCAAAAGAAAGAGGACGTTTCTTCGCTGTATTATTTTAAAAAACTCATTCAATTGAGGCCGTCAGATTCGTATACCATTTACAATTATGCTCGAAAAATTTATGAGTATCGAAAGTCATTCCAGTTCAAGCCTCTTGCCACAACGTTGAAAGACTTTAAAGTTGCGACAGAAGCGTTGAAGGGGTTAAGGGAATTAAGCCAGAATACTGAAGATCTTCAATTAGTTCATTCCTTGTTGAAGCTCAGCCCCGACAAAGAACTCCTTTTAAAAAATTGCTTTTTAATGTCTCAAAATGTCTCTGTTGTTTCTCAAGACATCTTCAGCTGCCATGAAAAAATAGTGAAGGATTTTGGTCCATCAGAAGCTAAAAAGCTCCTGAAAGCACATTTAAAAAGCTCCAAAGAGATTACTTTGCGGAACCGAAAAAAGATATTTGAAAAACTAAGAAATCTATAGTCAGTTGCTAGTGTGGAAAAGAAAGCAAGCCTGGGCCTTTGCATTGGCAATTTTGATGGCGTGCATTTAGGGCATCGTCAAATACTTCAAGCATTGCTCAACTGGAAAGAAAACAAAAAAAACGCTGAAAGCATGCTCATGAGCTTTGCTCCACACCCTAAAGAATATTTTAAAGTTCCGGGTTTTCAAAAAATCTATTCTCAGTGTGAAAACGAAGCCATTATTCACCGATTAGGAGTCGATTCATTTTTTTGGGCTGAATTCAATCATAGCTTAGCGGCACAAAGCAAAGAAGAGTTTTTTTTGTTTTTAAAAAAAAAATTTCCTACTCTGAAAAAAATTATTATTGGAGATGATTTTAACTTTGCTCATGCGAGATCCGCGAGCGCTGAAGACCTCAAAAAAATGTGCCTTGAGGCTGCTATTGATTGTGAAATTATTCAGTGCTCCACTTTAAGCGCTGAAACCGTTACGAAGGTTTCCAGTTCCTTTATTAGAAAATTGCTTTTAAGTGGGGAAGTGCGGGCTGCCAATCAACTCTTAATAGATCCCTTTACTATTAGTGGCGTGGTTGAAAAAGGAGCTCAGCTCGGAAGGAAAATTTCTTTTCCGACGGCAAACATTTATTTCCACAAAAATCAGCCAAGTCCTTTGCTCGCAAACGGAGTTTATGCGACAAGGAGTCACATTCGTGGAGTCCTCTATGAGGGCGTGAGTAACCTGGGAATGGCTCCAACCTTTCAAAGAAGCCTTCGTTCCTTGGAAACTCATCTTTTCCAGCCTATTGCTGAAGTGTATGATTTTCCGATGAGTGTTGAATTTATAGACAGAATTCGACCCGAGCGAAAATTCGCCTCTCAAGCTGAATTAATTGAACAAATTCAAATAGATGTGCAGCATTCTCGGGAATTGTTAAGACGCTATTAAGGGTGGTTTGAATCTTGCATCTATGAGGGTGCGATGGAAAATTATATTTTAAAAAGACCTTTTTTGAACTTCTTTGCGGCAATGTTTTTAGTTTTGAGTTCTTGTGGAACCGATCCGAAAACCTATAAAGCTCAAAGCTCTGATTCTTTTAAAGTAGACACTCAAGATCTTTACGATCAAGCGAGTCAGGTTTTACAGGCTGACTATGTCTTTGTGATGGATTTTGGTTTTTCCATGAACTTTAATTCTGCAGATGCGACGGCGGGCGGAAAGAAAAAAGCTTTTCTAGAGAGCCTTTCAAGTTTTAGAGATGCTTTAAAGACTCAAAATATTGATTATAGAATTGGACTTGTGAAGGGAAGTGTTCACGGGAATGAGCCCGACCTTGCCGCTGCAGTTTCCAAAGATTTTCTTGGTGGCAAAGTGATTGATGCTTCCATGAGCATGGCCGAACAAGATACTCTTTTTAATACGCTTCAAAGTATTGGTGAACCTCTCAGTGAAAATAGAAACTTGGTGCTCGAAAGTGCCTACCAGGTGATGCAGGCCCAAAAAGATACTTTTTTAAGAGAAGGCTCTCAGTTGGTATACATCTTTGTTTCTGACTCCGATGATCTTTCTCATTTAGAAATTAACAGCAATAGAAATGAAAGCTTTTATGCGAATGAGTTGAAAAGCTTTAAGTCAAGTGCCGCTTTTGTGAGTGCCAGGGCTATTGTTTCCAATGCTTCTACAGATTCAACTTGTTCGGCAAGTGTTTCTTATGGGGAAAGCAATGGAGATCGCATTAAAAATACGGCTCTTTTAGTCGATTCCGATCCGACTTCAATTCTGAACCATTGTATTCTGACCAGCGACTTCCCAGCTGCCTTAGCAAACCTTGCTCAAGAAATTACAACTCCAGTGCAGTCTTTTTCTCTTCAAGTTGAGAACGTCAAGGCGAGTAGTATTCAAGTTTTCCTCAATGATAATCCGGTTGCTCAAGCGGGCACTTCGGGAGCGAATGGTTGGACTTACAACCAAAGTGATAATTCTGTTTCAATTTTTCCGACACCTTCTAATGTTGATAAGGTTGAATTAAAGTATGAGCAATTTTATAAGCTCAGTGCGGTGCCAGCAAGTGGTAGTTTGAAGGTTTTGGTCAATGAGCAAGAGGTTAGTGAAAATGCAGCCAATGGTTGGGTTTATAGTTCTACGACAAACAGTATTGAATTTAACGGAACATCTGAACCGTCTGAAGGTGACAGTGTTCGTGTTAGCTTTGAGGCCATTTAAAGAGAAGATGATGAAAATGAAAATAGATATTAAAGATTTTGCAGCCATCTGTTTTGTGACGATCCTTTCTTCAGGAATTTTCAGTCTTGTTTGGAAGCTACATATAAAAAGCTCACACGATCAAAGCGCACGTAATTTAGCGTTCAAGTCTGAAGAAATGCTTTCTATGAAGAACACAACTTTAAAAAGTCCATTCTTCTCGCAACCTCAAGAAGCTCTTTTTATTAAGAAAATTCAACTCAAAAAGCCAACATCATTCATTTTTAATGACTGATTCTTAAACACTGATCAACAATATACGCAAAAAAGCTCTATAAGAGTCGCCTAGAGGGCCTTGAGGCGGGCACGCTAATTGCAACCTATAAGATGATATGAAAACAAAAGAAAAATTTTTATTTCCAACAATCCTTTTTACAGTTGCCATCCTTTTTGGGGGAGCAACCTATAAAATGCACTCAAAGCTTAAAAGTGATTCTTTGAGCATGCGAACACCTCTTGGACAAAAGAAGTTAAAAGAGCGTGATTATGAGCTTCACATTCAGAAGCTGAAAGTCGATTCCTCTTCAAGGGTTAAAGATAGAAAGAATGTCTTTTTAAGGGTCATTTTCCCCAATGAAACTATCTTTGAGTTTGGAAAAAATGAGGCTTGGGTAACTGAGGCAAAATTGAGCTTAGACATTGATTATAAAATTGATATTAAAAAAGACTGGATTAAAGATGACGAGATTAATTACAAGCTTGAGCTTGTGCAGGACATCAACATCCTCAATAAAAAGACAATTCAAAAAACTCTTGTTGAGTGCAATACCTTTTCAAAAGATCTCAGTGTCTACAACCGAAGCTACCAGTGTTTTATTCCAGGCGAAAAGACTCCTTTGTTCACATACCGATTTGCTGAAAAAGGCGTCCCAGCTCCAGGAACTAAAAAGAAAAGCATCGAAACAGTTTCTTTGAACTAAGAATAGTTAAAGAAGGCAGGAGGAATCAAGTGCCATATGGCACTTGATTCCTCCTGCCTTTTTTTTGTTTAATGTCCACCGTGATAAGGGTGTTTGTTGAGTATGGACAGGCTCCGGTAAACTTGCTCAATTAAGATGACTGAGAAGAGTTCATGAGGGAAAGTCCCTTTCGAGAGATTCAGATACGCTTTGTTTGGAGAATTATCGATAAGTTTGTAGTCTTCTGGAGTGAATCCTGAATGTCTTCCAATAACAAAGTGAATGGATTGAAATTGATTTTCGAGTGAGGCAATTTTCTGACTCAATTCGACAGAACTTAGGGAAAGGCTTTTTTTTTCTTGGGTGTCGCAAAAAAACCAGAAAATAAAGGGGACGGAGCAATCTAATTATCTGTAACGATGAGTAAAAGTTTTCTTCTTTCTGGGGAAATAAGTTGACAAATTTATCAATTATGGTAAAATAAAAAGAGATAGATAAGCACACTGAATATGCACTTAAGATTGAAATCAACGGAAGAAAGCTTCATCGAGTTATAATTGATCAACACTACCTTCATAAACATCCTGAAGTTAGTGACGGTATCATATTAGAGCTCGTAAAGTCTCTAGACGGTGGAATTTTCAATGTTGAAGAAGAAAAGAGTGGCTTTGAGTATTTTAGCAGTGAACCAGTTTTTTACAATAAAGCACCTTATAGAATTGTGTTTTTGCTTTGTATTGGTGAAGATTTTTTAGGTGTTCTTAACGCTTTTAGAGTCAGAAGGAGATAATGAGATGAGCAAGTTTCCCAAAAGAGATGAAATAGAAACAGTTTTAAAGAAAATGGAAGGCAAAAGGGCGTCTAGGCCTCTTCCAAAAGACGCTAGCCCAGTTGATCAAATTAAGTATCGTCTTTGCGAAAAATTCGTTATTTACAAAAACACTCACAAGATCTCACAAAAAGGCCTCGCTCTTAAGATTGGAATTGACGAATCCTTAATCAGTAAAATCCTTCGTTATCATTTCGACGAATTTACGACAGATCGTTTAGTTAAGTACCTTAATGAACTTTATGATGAAGTCTTGCTTAATGTTGAAGTTGCATAATTGAAATTTTGCTCAGTCCCTACGTTCGATTTTGAAGGGAAACGCTAGTAAAAAAAGAGGAAGCGTTAGGCTAGGCAGTCTTCTTTTTAAATACTTGAGACTCTAATTTTTCAATTCTATCTTCTAAACTCAATTTTCCGAGAAAAGACCTTAATTCTGCGTTAATGAGAGTTTGATATTTTGTTCCTTCAGACTGTGCTCGTGATTTGAAATATTCAAGAATGTCTTGGTCTAAGAAAATGGTGATTCTTTCTTTTAGATTCTTTGCTTCAAATTCATCTGGATCTAAAATATCTCTATTTCCATATACAATATCTTTTTTATTTGTGGTACTCATTCCAAACCTCCATAAACTTTTCTTTTTCTTTCTTTATCTGGATAACAATGAGTCTGATGTCTCGTTCCGAGAATCCCCTTGAGAAAAAACATTGGAACTTCTCTAAATCTATTTTTGCCTCTCCATTTGGAGATATAGCATGAACATGAGGCGGGTTATGATCATTTGGATAGATCACAAAACGCACGTTTGAGGAACGAAAAACAACTGGACTCAATTTAAACCTCTATAAACAATTATACATATTTATATGCATAAAAGCAAGTGCTAAAAACACGTATGTAAGTCCATACATGCATAAAGGGTGTATAAAGGGGACGGAGCAATCTAACTATCTGTAAAGATGAGCAAAATTTTGCTCCGTCCCTACGTTCGATTTTTTAAAGACGACATCCCTGAAAGATACATTTGCCATATAAATGGAGATCTTGTGGTGGGACAGCATGTTCATATTTCATGTTTGGCCCAGTTTTTATTAGAATATTAGGCAAGCTTGCGTGGCGGAGCGGATGTCGTTCGAACTTTTTATTTTGATGTCCAATTCTTAGCTAGGGTGTGTGCCAAAATGTGCCCAGAAATAAGTTAAGAACAGTGAAGTGGATTTTGTAGGGGGATGATTGACTTAAGGCGAGTGTTTTTGGGGTGGCTCCAATAAATTTCAAAATTGTGTTATTCTAGGGAGGGAAAGAAAGATTAGCATTTGAACGGAGTTAATAAAGAGATTGGCAGAAATATTATGGAGCTATTACCGAGTAGATCCCTCATCTTAAATCAAATCATTTTTAATTAGAAATATATGCATTTTCCTAACAATGACCTTTCAGGGGAACGGGGGGCGCTGAGCCAATCACTTATTGATGCTGGAATTCAAGATTTGTATGAGGCAGTTTCATTTTTAAAAAACCTCACATACGGCAGAACAACAAATAAATACGATTTCAAAAGCGTAATTAATGAGAAAAGAGGCACTTGCTCATCCAAACATGGGGCGCTTTCTATTCTATTTGACGAGAATTTAATCAAGCATTCTTTAATATTAGGTGTTTTTAAAATGAACTCTGTTAATACACCCGAGATAAGTTCGGTACTAAATCGCCATAGAATTGAATATATTCCAGAGGCTCATTGCTACATAAAAGTTAGTGGTCAAGTTATAGATATTTCAAACAAGAATTCAAGTCCTGAAATGTGGATTAACGATTTACTCGAAGAAAGAGAAATCAATCCCTCAGATATTGCGACGTTAAAAGAAAAACTACACAAAAACTTTTTAAAAACATGTGAACTTAAACCACCGTTCATTGAATTTAATGTAAATCAACTTTGGGAAATTAGGGAAGAGTGTATTCAAAAGCTCTAGTTGTTGCCTTGCTCTAAAAACCCAGAGTTTTAAGTGGGGCACCCCACTCTCTTTAGTGAGTTTAGATTACGGTGATTGTCAAAGGGGTGTTTTTGGCTTCTAAAACGCCTAATTTTGTGTAGAATTACATAAAGACAAGCGATTTAGAGTAAATCTTGAGGAGTTTGTCATTTAGTTTGTGGAGTGTCAAAAATTCCACAGAAGCTAAGGATGTTTGCAAAAGCAGAATCGACAGGTAACAATAATGAAATACTTCTTAGAAGGCTAATTTTTTAAAACATTCCTGTGGAGTAATTAAAGAAATAAATTCAAAATTCCGACAAGTTAGACATGTTTAGGTTGATTATTCTTTTTTTCTTTTTCCCGTTTTTTTCTCTAGGGGCAGACCGAAACATAAGCATAGAGTTGGCTTTTGAAAAGTTAGAAAAATTTCAATCAGAAGAAATACCTGCGAACTTCGACTCAACAATTTTCAAATCAATGGCTCTTCTTTTTGATGAAGCAATAGATAAGGGGAAAAGACCACTTGTTTATCTATCCGAAAAAATTAGTGTAAATATGCTACTTACAAATCTACAACATATGACCTTACCTCCTCTTGGAAAAATGGGGGTAGAGGTGGATGAATTTCTAGCTCAAGTGGAAGATTCTCTAGATCTGTTAGATATGGGAGAATGGACTCAACTGAGTAAAAACCCAGATTTGACTGAAATGAATGAACTCAATCAGCTATTAGCGATTGCTACATCTTGGGATCTGCTTAGGAAAAAAAGCAATGGAGGGCGGGTCGCCACAAAAATCAATCAACATTTTGATGGATTAATCAAAAACCCTGATAAATCGATTCACTTACATACCAATTTTCTTGAATCGCATGGAAGATATGACGATGGGCTAAAAAAGTTTTTTCTTAGACTTAAGTAAAATGATTCTGAAAGATATGAAAGAGCGGTTGCAAACCTTAGCCAGCTTCCTACTCTACATCTTTTACCGGGTACATTGATACAGTTTCTTGATAATTTTGGAGACAAAAATTTTTTGAGTAGAGAAAAAAGAAAAAACCTTCGAGATCAATTGTTTCTTCGTTTTACAGATGAATCAAATCATTTACAAAAAATGGACTATTCCACCTTTTTATACCAAGTTGCTGGTTCAAATATGGGAGAAGAGTTAAAAGTCGCCTTAGATGATTTGGATCGTGTTCCGACGCTTGAAATAAAGGAAAGCGTAGATGAGGTTTTTTTTGAAGCAAGTTCAGGCCACGAAAATCAAACTGAGAGAATGGTTCAAAAGCTAAAAAAAGAATTTACTAAGGCACTTTTCTTGCATCATGTTGAACATGATTTGCAGTCCGTTATAGGTAGTTTTTTGAGAATGTCTTCGAAAAACAAAAAAAACTCTGACATTTTGTCACAAGCCTTTAATGAGTGGTTGGCTGAAAGAGCATATTTAACTACTTTTTCTCCTAGAAATACAGTGAAAGACATTTTACCGACGTTTGTATATGATCTTCTCTTAAGGCTTGATTCTTCACCAAAATTTCTTGAGAGTATTTCTCAAAACTTGGATCTTGTTATTAGTGAAATTGCTCTAGAGTTTCCTGAAAGAATACCTGCTATATTGAGCAGACTTCCGAAAATTTCAAATGGAAAATTCTTGTTTCCAAATTTTTTTCGAATAGCCCTTCTTCACGCAGGAGAAGAGGGTGGAAAAAAAATAGCAAATTCATTTGAGTCCTACTTTGAAAAATCATACCAAAGTAAAGCGTTAAAAGCGTCAAAGATTGTAATTGATGAGCTAATTGCGGAAATAGATTGGAGTGATCAAATGGATCCAAGTAGAAGTGCTCTCGAGGTAGCAATTAACAGCGGTCATTTTACAGTTTTTTCAACTCCAACTTTATGGGAAAATTCATCACCAATTGCTAAAAAGGTACTTGAAATGCATGAACAAAGGAAGCGATTGTCTGAAACTAAAAACTTAGGGCGAACATTAATAAAAAGAAGCAGGCCAGTTTCTCAATGTAGAGAAAAATTATCTGGAATAATAGGTACTGTAGATTAAGTAGTTCTGTTTCTTAAATACAAAATTATTTACAGGCTCGATTCTGAGCTAATATTTCAACATCTTTCCTCTCAAGGATTAAGTAACGAAGCCAATGGGACTATTTTTGTTCAGGCTAATGCACCATTTTTTATATTATTAAACTCTAGTTTAGAAAAAGGTGAGTACCTGTAAAGACAAAGGACTTTGGAGTAAAAAATTTATAACACTTTCTACTCTAAATCCGTTAGCGTTTTAAAAAGCATTGGTCTTGAAATTGCGTTCAAAGAAAAATAGTGAAGTGAAAACGCTACGGCTGCTTTAACAGTTTTAGGCCTTTTTTAATGTCCACCGTGATAAGGGTGTTTGTTGACTATGGACAGGCTCCGATAGACTTGCTCAATTAAGATGACTGAGAAGAGTTCATGAGGGAAAGTCCCTTTCGAGAGATTCAAATACGCTTTGTTTGGAGAACTATCGATAAGTTTATAGTCTTCCGAGGTAAATCCTGAATGTCTTCCAACCACAAAGTGAATGGATTGAAATTGCTTGTCTAGAGAGTCAATTTTCTGACTCATCTCTAAAGAGCTCAGAGAGAGGCTTTTTTTTTCTTGAGTGTCGCAAAAAAACCAAAATTCATTTTTGGAGTCTTTAAAGTCTTTATAAAACGTCTTTTCAGAGTAAACTTGAACTTTTCGGTATGTTTTGAGCAGTTTTTCGTAGTGAAGAAAGGCCTCTTTCCAGAATTTTTTTGAAAAATAAGAGCCAGAATCGTTTTTTGGCCTACTGGACCACAAAAAATAGAATTTATAGCTTTTCATGAGGTGATTTTTTTTAAAGGTCTCTAAATAAAAAAGCCCCAGAGTGAATGCACTCCAGAGCTTCCATTGAATAATTTTTTAAAAGAAATATTACTTCTTTTTTCTTCGAACAGTTTTTCTTTTCGTAGTTTTCTTACGAGTAGATTTTCTAACTGCTTTCTTCTTCGTAGTCTTCTTACGAGTAGCTTTCTTCTTCGTAGTCTTCTTACGAGTAGCTTTCTTCTTCGTAGTCTTCTTACGAGTAGCTTTCTTCTTCGTAGTCTTCTTACGAGTAGCTTTCTTCTTCGCTACTTTTTTACGAGTAGATTTCTTCTTCGTAGTTTTCTTACGAGTAGCTTTCTTACGAGTAGCTTTCTTCTTCGTAGTTTTCTTACGAGTAGATTTCTTCTTCGCTACTTTTTTACGAGTAGTTTTCCTCTTAGTTGGTTTACGTTTAGTTGATGTTTTTCTAGTTGTTTTTTTTCTAGACGTTTTTTTCTTGGCTGCCATAGTCGACTGCCTCCTTTCTTACTTCCTAATACTAACTTTACGTGTCATGCATTTAATGCGCAATAAAAAAAATAAAAAATTAACCTTTTTAATGAAGAAAAAGTAAATTTAGAAAATTTCGTCAGTTTATTGAACAATTCTTTTACTTTTGAATATTTTTTATAAATTCATCAACGAAAAAAGTTTTTTCTTGAGAAGTTTCTAAGTTTTTTACGGTAATTTTTTCGTTTTCTTCAAAAACAACAATGTCTGATGCGTTTTTTGCGCGCGCAATTGCAATTTGCTTGGAAAGTGAAGCTGTTTTTAAAGATAAAAGCGCAGAAATCTTTTCTTTTCGAAGTGCGGTTGCTAATTTTTGTTGTAAAACAAAATTTGATTCATCTTTTAGTGTAATAAAATACACACTTTTCTTGTTTGTTTCTTTAAAAAGCTGATGAGTTTCAATAAAATTTAAAATTCCAACATCACCCATTCCAAATCCAACCCCAGATAAAGAGTTTTTTCCAAAAATGTTGAGTAAATGATCGTAACGTCCACCGCCAGCGAGGGCGCGATTGTTTTCGGGAGAACTGTCAAAAACTTCAAAAACCATTCCAGTATAGTAGTCGAGACCTCTCATAATAATTGGATCATAGAAAATGTCGAGCCCAGGGTAATTTTTTTGAATGACCGAGATGTTTTTCTCGAGATCTTCTCGAAGAGTTTCACTTTCAAAGGAGCCTTGGAAGTATTCATCTAAAAGTTTTTGTTGTTGGTGTTCCGGAAGAATAATTTTTAGTTTTTGATCGAAAGCTTCCGCAGAGAGTTTTTCCTTGGCATCTATAAGTTTCATTAGAGCTAATGAATTTTCTTCGTCAGTTCCTAGTTGATTGAGGAGCGCTTGAACTATTTTTCGGTTATTCACCCGAATTTTAATTTTATTGAGAGCCCCTAAGTTTTGAAAAAAATGAGCCAAAAGGCAAAGAATTTCAATGTCGGCTTTTTCTTTGTCGCCCCCAAGTAAGTCAGCGTTAAATTGCCAGTGCTCGCGAAGTCGCCCTCGCTGAGGTCTTTCGTAGCGATAAAGGTTTGGGATTGAAAACCAGCGAATGGGTTGCTTAATTTCTGTGAACTTGGCGGCGATCATTCGAGCCATCGTTGGTGTCATTTCTGGTCGAATGGCTACTTTTCGTTCTCCACGATCTAAAAAGTGATAGAGCTGTTTCTCTACAATTTCTTGACCTGTTTTTGCGGCATAAAGGTCAAAAGACTCCAATAATGGTCCCATATATTCTTCAAAAGCAAAGAGAGAGGCGCTTTCACGGCACAAATCAAAAAATTTTATTAATTGAGCGCACTCTGCAGGGTAGAAATCTCGAGTGCCTTTATAGGCTTGAAGGCTCATTTTTTCTTTCATTTCTCAAGAAAGTTATCTTAAATTGACTCTTTGAGCACTTACTTTGAGGAAAAAAACAGCTATCAAAGCGATCTTAATTATTTTATGATGAGAAGAACCTATGAAAAGCTTTAGAAAAGAAAGTTGCGCAGAAATATCCCCTTCTTTAGAAAATAAAGAAGTTACTCTTGCCGGTTGGGCCGATACTATTCGCGACCATGGCGGTGTTCTTTTTATTGATTTGCGTGATCGCAGTGGAAGCTGTCAGGTCGTTCTCAGTGAAGAAATTTCTAAGCAATATAAAATAAGACCTGAAAGTGTTCTAAAAATAGTTGGAATTGTTCACTTAAGGCCTGAAAGTATGGTGAATTCTAAAAAAGAAAATGGTGATGTCGAAGTGATTGCTCAAGAGATTGAAGTTCTTTCTTTGGCGAATCCCCTTCCTTTTTCCTTAGATGAAAGTGGTGAAGGTGCTGGTGAAGACACTCGTTTGAAATACCGCTATTTGGACCTCAGAAGGAAAAAACACCAAAAGACGATACAATTAAGGCATCAAATGCTTCAAGAAACGAGATCCTTCTTTAGTTCTCGAGATTTTAGCGAAATTGAAACCCCTTATTTGTATAAAAGCACACCAGAGGGAGCTCGAGATTTTCTTATTCCATCGCGAGTCAATCCTGGAAAATATTTTGCGCTTCCTCAGTCACCGCAAACTTTGAAGCAATTGTTAATGGTTTCTGGCTTTGAAAGATATTTTCAAATTGTTCGCTGCTTTCGAGATGAAGATCTTCGAGCCGACAGACAACCTGAATTCACTCAATTGGACTTAGAGATGAGTTTTCTGAATCGAGACGAAATTTTAAAGATTCAGGAGAATTATGTTCAGGAACTTTTCCAAAAAGTTTTGGGGGTTGAGATTTCGGCACCATTTCAAAGGATTTCTTATGCCGACGCGATGATGAGTTATGGCTCAGACAAGCCGGACTTGCGTTATGACTTGAAAATTTCAAATTCAAGTGAGTTTTTTAAAGACTGCGGTTTTAAAGTCTTTAGTTCGACAATTCAAAACGGTGGAGTCTTGTTGACCTTGCCTGTAAGGAGTGCAGATTTTTCTCAGATCTCCAATTTTAAAATTCCTCAATGGTCGAGAAAAGAGCTTGAAAGCTTTAACGATAGCGTGACTCCTTTTGGTTTAAGGGGGGTGGCCTGGATTAAAATAGAAAATGGTCTGTGGAAGGGGCCAATTACTAAATTTTTTGATGAAGCTTTTCAAAAAAAGCTGAATGCTGAAAAGAAACTCGAAGAGGGTGACTTTCTCTTTTTTGTTTGTGCTGAACTCAGAAAAGCGCAACAAGCTGCCGGGCAGTTGAGAACTGACCTTGCTAAGAAATTAGATATTGAAAAAATTAAGAAAGTAGATTGGGCGCCGGCTTGGGTTCTCGATTTCCCACTTTTTCATTTTGATGGAAAAGATAATCGCTTTTATTCTGAACATCATCCCTTCACTCAGCCTCATGAAGATGATTTAAAAATAGTCCTGAACCCCAAAAGCACTCGTGAAGAAATGCAAGGCGTTCGAGCTGATGCCTATGATTTAGCGCTCAATGGCTATGAAGTTGCCGGTGGAAGTTTAAGAATTTATGACACCAACTTACAGTCGCGAATTTTTGAAATTCTAGGCTTAAGTCCAGAAGAAATTCAGGAAAAATTTGGATTTTTTGTTGAAGCTTTAAGTTACGGAACGCCACCACATGGAGGTATTGCTTATGGATTTGATCGCATGGCCATGTTGATGGCGGGTGAAACAAGTATTCGAGAAGTCATTGCCTTTCCGAAGACGGCTTCCGCAACGTGTCTCATGAGTCGGTCTCCAAATACGGTAAGTCCTGAGCAGTTAGCTGAGTTAAAATTACGTAATTTATAGGATGAGTCGTAGGCTTACGAGCTCTAATAGTATTTTTTACACGTCGTTTTTTTTCCAGTGTGAATGCCCCATCTTCGGTAGGCATTGTCATTGGGGTGCGATGAAATTTCTCCTTGAAAAAGAGCTTCTCTAAACTTTGAGAGGTTCATTTTTTGGTCTTGAAAGAGCTTAAGAGGGCATTTGTTTTCAAGGATCAATTCTTCATTTCTAGAGATTCTAGAGTTTAAAGTTGAATGTATTAAGCTTTGTGTTTCAGGACTGATTTTTGATAAATGGTTGTTTACGTGTGTCGACTGCCATGTGGACATGAGTGCCAAATAGGTTTTTTTAATTCTTTCGTCTCTTTGGGGGGTGGAATATTCGTCGTATTCTCTTTCGTTAAAACACCTTCCACCTACTTTTTTTTGTAGTTTTATTGCAGAAGACACGACGTGAATTCGGTCAACAACTTCTGAGCAAACATTGTTCCATTGTCTCAGTAATTTTGCATTTAGAGGCTCAATTCTGTTTGCTAATCGTCTATGAAGCTCGCGAGTATAGTGAGCTCCTGAGTATGTTCTTGCAAGAGTGTATTGTTCTAGAGAATAATTTTCCAGTGATGAAGTGTTTCGAGCGTAATCTCGAGGAAATTTTACGCGCTTAAATCCCCAGTTTTTCAATTGAATGTTCTTTGAGATTTCGGCGCCAGTTTTTAGGCCTAAAGGTCGACCGCTTTTTTTGCGTTCTTGAGTGCTGTAAAGAAGGTCAAAATAACCATAGTCATTGATTTTTTTAATCACATAGGAATGTCGTGTGAAAGCGCCATCTTTTTCAACTTTCCACATAAAAACATCACCAGGACGAATGTTTTTTATGGAGATGGGGTAGGAGTCTAAGTTCGCTAAAGACTCTGTTCCTGCATATTCAAATAAATAGTTTAGAAATGCTTTCACGGCTTGAGGGCTTCCCTCGTTTCGATCCCATAAAGAATTGCGAGAGTTGTTACTTAAGTATTTTGAAGGCTTCCAACTGAGGGGATCTCTAATGAGAAAGGGGAGCTTGTTCTCGTAAGCATAAATAACTCTGAGGGCATAAATTAAATCAGCACAATCAGGTTTTAATCCATAATAGGGACTGTTTTTATTGTGAAAAATATGTGTGTGGACATCTTTCGAGTGAATCCATCTAGAAAAATCTGCTTGAAAGGCTTGATTCCAGCTTCTTTCTTCTTTCCAAACAGCTGAGTGAGCTTTTTCATAGTGAAATGAGATTAAAAAAATAAAAATCACTAACAAGATATTTTTTTTCATATTGAGAGAACATCAGTAGTCATTAAAAAAGTAGTGGGAAATTGTTCTCACCTGAAAAACCCTTAATTTTTGACGCTTGCTCACTGATTTATTGATAAGTAACCGATATTCTTTAGGTATCTAATAGGAGAATAATTAAATATGAAATTTATGAACATAGAAGATCAATTGAAAAATAAAAAAGCCTTTACACTGGTTGAGCTCATGACCGTTATTGCCATTATTGGAATCCTGCTCTTTTTGGCACGACCAGCCTATATAAAACTTGTGGCTCGAGTCAGACAGTCCAATGCTAAAAATGAATTGAAGTTTATTTACGATGCACAAAAAACTTTTTATGCGGAATACAATCAGTATCATCCCGATTTGCATTTTGCGGGCTTTGTTCCCGACGGCTATCCGACTGCAAGTAATGGAGACGGTTCTAACTGTCCTGTTGCGGAATTGAATGAAACCAATATGGGCTCTCGACCGCCTCGTTACTATAAGGTTGGAACCGATACCTCTATTGATGATAAAGCGATCCCAGGAAGAGGAAAGCCGAGTTGTAAAATTAATGCCTATCAGGGATATTTAAAAGGGTCTCAGTTAGTCGCTGATTTTGAAGAGGCTTCGTTTTCTGTAGCAGAAGATACTTTTATTATTGAAGCCACGGGACAAATCTCCGATTCTCAAACCATGGATCGCTGGACGATTAATCAAGATTTAGAATTGAACAATACTCAGTCTGGAATTTAATACTAAAACCACTCGGGTCGAGTTTTCTTAATTTTTTTAAGAAGACTTGGCTCAATGGATTCTAAGTAGTTTTTTCTCCAACTCCCGTTATGAATCTTCTCCCCAGCTGTTAAGCGCAGTGAAAGGGCTCCTAAATATGCTGGAGCTCCTTTTTGTTTTGCAGCGAGAGCGTAGTATTTTGCTGCGCAAGCTTGATCTCGACTTCTGTCTAGACAGTAAGAAGCCATCCAAAAAGGGAGTTTCCATCCTTTGTGCACTCTTTTGTGAAGTAGGGGAAAGATCTCTTGAGCGCCTTGATAGTCCTTCCCAATCAAAAAAAGCGGAATGATCCCTGCAAGTAAGCGGGTTTCTTCGTTGGAACTTAAAAATAAATATTTTTTAATTTGCCATGAAGTATAACTTTCGTTTTGAGAATAAGACTCTGGATAGTATAAGCTTTGAACTGTTTGTATCCATGTGAGGCTTGCTGAAAAACTTTTTAAAGCAGGAAAATATAAAAAATGATTCTTTTTTAAAAAGTTGTTTTCCGTATAAAAATCAAGCTTCTTCTTTTGACGCAAAACTTGTTTTTCTTTGAGCCAATCTTCAAGGTTAAAAAATTGAAAAGTAAAAAAATTAAGCGTGAGCGTGAAAAAAATAATTCCCAAAAATTGGAGTCTATTTTTAAAAGCGTCTTTCGATTTAATCTTTTCCGTCAAGGCCATATTTTTCAAGCCGATAGCGCATTGATCTGAGTGAAATGTTTAAGAGGCGAGCGGCATCTTTTTTTGTGCCATTTCCTTGCTCAAGCGCTTTGAGTAAAAATTCTCTTTCAACTTTTGCAATGATGTCATCAATTTTGACTCCAGCTGCGTTCCAAACCATTTCAGCTCCCAGATGCTCCAAACGAGGTTTGAGGGGTTCCCGAATATGTTCGGGCAAGGAGTCGGGAAGCAAGGCAGGTCCAGAATCGAGGGCCATCATTCTTTCGACGACGTTTTCGAGTTCTCGAACGTTACCAGGCCAGCGATAAACTTTTAAGAGATCCATGGTTTCAGAAGAGACGCTTTGCATTTTTCTACCAAAACGCTCGCTAAAAGTTTCCACAAAGTGATTGACGAGCATGGGAATGTCTTCTTTTCGTTCCAGTAAAGCCGGGGCTTCAATTTTAATAACATTGAGTCTAAAAAATAAATCTTCTCGAAATTTTCCATCGGCAACATCATTTTCTAAATTGCGATTTGTGGCTGCAACCAATTGAACTTTTGTCTCAATAGTTTTGGTGCTTCCAACGGGGGTAATCGTGCCTTCCGCAATCACTCTTAAAAGAGCCGCTTGAAGGGCCATAGGAAGTTCGCCCACTTCATCAAGAAAGAGCGTGCCTCCATTGGCCGCTTCAAAATAACCTTTTTTGTCGGCAATAGCTCCAGTGAAGGCTCCTTTGACGTGCCCAAAAAATTCTGACTCCATAAGATTTTCAGGGATGGCGCCACAGTTCACACTTAAAAAAGCTTCGTTACTGACTTTAGAGTTAAAGTGAATGGCTTTGGCAATAAGCTCTTTTCCAGTTCCTGAGTCTCCGGTAACGAGAACATTGCTACCACTAGGAGCCGCCCTCTTAATAAGGTCAAAGACTTTGTGCATGGCTGGAGAATTTCCAATGATGTTGGAAAAGCTATATTTTTCTCCAAGTTCTTTGCGCATTCTTAAGTTGTCAGAAACGAGCACTCTGTTTTCGAGGGCTTTCTGAATACGAACTTTAACGTCATCAAACTTAAAAGGTTTGGTTAAAAAGTCAAAGGCACCAAGCTTCATAGCTTCTACGGCGGATTCTGTTGAACCGTGAGCAGTAATCATGAGCACCAAAGAGTGGGGGTCATAGTTTTTTAATTCACGGAGCAGTTCCATGCCATCCATTTTTGGCATTTTAATGTCCGAAATGACTAAATCAAAAGATTGAGCTCGATAGAGTTCTAGAGCTTCTTTTCCATTGCTGGCGCACTGAACATTCATTTTCTCTCTTTTGAGCATGATTTCTAAAACTTCTCTGATGTTGGGTTCGTCATCGACGACGAGTATGCTTGCTTTATTTTTTGCCATTTTTTTATGCTGCCTCTTTAAATCTTATTTTAAACACAGTACCACCGGAATGTACAAATTCTTCAGCCGGAGATTCTACCTCGACTTGTGCATCCATATCTTCCAGAGCCCGGTAACTAATTGCCAAACCAAGTCCAGTGCCACTTTGTTTGGTTGTGAAAAAGGGTTCGAAAATGTTTTTCTTCATTTCGTCGGGAATACCGGGGCCATCGTCAGCAACAGATAGCCGATGACCATCTTCAATGTGAAGAAAAACGTTTTTAGCGCCTGCCTGACTTGAATTGAGCATCATGTTCAGGATGACTTGAATAATTTTATCGTGATCGCCTAAGGCAAAGCTCTCAGAGCTGCCTTTTTCAATGATCTGAGCAACAGAGCCGCTCTCAAGCCATTTTGGATTGACGCTGAGAGAGTCAATGACATCATTGATGAGGGCTTTTAAATTTATTTTATTTTGTTTTGGTTCTTGAGGGCGAACATATTCTAAAAAGTCAGTGATTAAAAAATCAAGGCGAGCAGATTCTTTTTGAATAATGCTCAAAAGTTTTTTGTCTTCAGTTTCTAAATGGGTCGATCCTTCAAAAAGCTGTGCCGCTCCGGAAATACTGGCAAGAGGGTTTCTAATTTCATGGGCAATTCCAGCGGCTAATTTTCCAACCGCGGCTAATTTCTCAGATTGATGAAGTTCTTCTTTCATGTTGAGCATATCCGATAAATCTTGAAGAACAATCAGGGTTCCTATGGGCGATTTGTCTTCGGGGTCACTCAGGCGAGCAAGAGCATAAGAAAGCTTGAGGTCAGAGGTCTCTTTTTTGTAGTTTAAAAAGTGGCGATCTTTTAAGGCAGCGTCAAAATCGTTAATTGAAGTGACGGTTTCTAATTGAGCTCTGAGGGGCTCAATTTCAGGAATGAGTTCTTGAAGCTTTTTTGAAAGCACCTCTTCTTGTTTCCAGCCGAGAAGCTTCAAAGCAACTTTGTTAATTTGAATGAGTTTTCCTTCGGTGTTCACACTGATCAGAGCACTGGGAATGTTCGACATGATCGCTTTTTGTAAGTTTTTAAGTCGCTTTCCTTCTCTTTTGGCCAGACTTAATTTTGTGTCGCTTTCGAAAAGTTTTTGAGACAAATACATTCCGACAAAAAATAAAGCAGTCGTTACTAAAGCAATGCTCAGTATTGAAGGTCCAAATCCAACTGCCGCTGGAATAGCGCAAAGAGTGAGTGCGAAGCAGATGTAAGAAAGTATTTTTTTTCGAAAAACTAAAGACGAGAAAAAAGCGAGGCATGGGTAAACAGCAAGAAAGGGGGAGGAGCTGCCTCCGCTGAGGCGTAAGAGGATCATGGCGCAGGCAATGTCTATTAATAAAAGAACAAATATGGAATAGTTTTTAAGAGGAATAAAGATACTCAAGAGTTGTAAGGTTGAACTCAGTCCGTAAATGAGAAAAATATTTTCAATACCAAGAGAAGAACTCATGACGGAGCTTTGTTCTGAAAAGAAGGCAAGCGCAACGAGGACAATAAGATGAAAAATGGAACGCGCTAAAAAAAAAGAATAAGGACTTTTTTTAATGGAGTTCTTCATTTGTTAAATATTGCCTCCAATAATCTCACCCATTTTGAGAATTGGTAAATACATTGGAATGAGAATAGAGGCCACGAGGGCACCGACAAAAACAATCAATAAAGGTTCAAGAATAGAGGTCAGAGCATCGACACTTCCCTCGACTTCATTTTCATAGTATTCGGCGACTTTCTCAAGCATCTTGTCGAGTTCACCAGTTTGTTCTCCGACCGCAATCATGCCGACAACCATATCTGGAAAAACCCCTGACTCTCCCATGGGAACCGAAATGGATTCCCCCGCCTCAATTGAGCTTCTTGCGTCAAGAATGGCCGTTTCAATGACGTAATTTCCCGCCGTTGAAGCGGTAATTTCGAGCGCATCAAGAATGGGAACTCCAGAGCGAACCGTGGTGGCCAGCGTTCTGGCAAAACGAGAGAGCGCTGCTTTTTTAAAAAGACTGCCAAAAATAGGAATACCCAACATAAGGGGATCGATTATTTTTTTAGAGTCTTCATTTTTGAAGACATAAACAATTCCCACAATAATAGCGACAATCACCAAAAAAATAATCACAATATGTTTCAACATAAAGTTTGAAACAGCCAATAATGTTTGAGTCATTTGAGGAAGCTCACCCCCAAAAGATTTATACATTGAGCTCACGTCAGGAACGACTTTGAGCATTAAAAACAAGAAAATTAAAGAGACAATGCAAACGACAACAACCGGGTAGGCCATTGCCGAAGTAATTTTTCTTTTAATCACATTAATTCTTTCATAGTAATGCGCCAGTCGGTCGAGGATGACGTCAAGCGCACCAGAGGCTTCTCCGGCTGCAACCATTTGCACAAAAAGGCGATCAAAAATTTTGGGTTGACGTTTCATGCTTTCATTGAGGGGCGTGCCACCTTCAACACTTTTTTCAACACGTGAAATGGCTAATGCAAAATTTTTATTGGTCATTTGATCAGAGAGCATTCCAAGTGACTGCGTCAGAGGAATTCCCGCATTTTGCATGGTTGAAAGCTGTCGAATGAAAAGCGCATATTCTTTGGTGCTTGGTCGGCTCGCAAAAATTCCGGCAGTTGAAAAAGCTCTCGCTGCAGAAGTTTTCTGGACACTTTCAATTTGAAGGTCATTATTCATGAGGGTCATTCGAGCTGTTTCAATATTTTCAGCTTCAACAAAGCCTGAGACTGCTTCTTGAGAAATTTTATGAAATCCATTAAATCGATAACGTGCCATAGCTATAGGTTAAAGCTTATTGTCGCTTTCTTCCAGTTCGCTGAGGGCTTCCAGGGAAACTTCTCCGCGTATAATTTTTCTCATGGTGTTGACTCTGAGCTCTCTCATTCCATTTTTAATGGCTATTTTTCTGAGTTCTGCCGTGGAAGCATTTTTGCCAATGGCTTCACGAATCTCATCGTTGATTTCTAAAACTTCATAAACGGCTAGTCTGCCGCCAATTCCCGAATCACGGCAGTGCGAGCATCCTTTGCCTTTCATGACTTGAAAGGAGTTCAGAGCTTTTTCGGGAAACCCTAGTCTCACTAAGTCTTCTGGTCGAACCGTTTTATCGACTACTTTGCAGTGAGTGCAGATTTTTCTGAGTAATTTCTGTGAAGCAATGACTCTCACGGCACTATTAATTAAGAAAGGCTCAACGTTCAAATCTTTGAGTCTGACAATGGTTGAGGCGGCATCGTTTGTATGTAAAGTCGTTAGCACCATGTGGCCTGTGAGGGCTGACTTCATGGCAATTTCAGCAGTTGCAGAATCTCGAATTTCTCCAAGTAAAATAATGTCTGGATCCTGTCTGAGTATTGATCTCAATGCTTCGGCAAATCCGAGTCCAATAGAGTCTTTGACTTGAACCTGATTCATTCCCATGAAATTGTATTCAACCGGATCTTCAATGGTGGTAATGTTGACAGATGCTTTGTTGAGTAAACTTAAGCCGGCATAAAGTGTTGTCGTCTTCCCCGATCCAGTCGCGCCAGTTACCAGGCACATCCCCCAAGGCTTTGAAATATTTTTAAGAAATTTTTGGTAATCATCTTCTTCAAGTCCCAGCTCGCGAAGTTTTAAGGCGACATTACTTTTATCGAGAATTCGAATGACGACTTTTTCGCCGTGAACTGTCGGTAAGAGGCTCACTCGAAAATCAACAATTTTTCCTTCAGGAAGTTTAAAGCGAACCCGTCCATCTTGTGGAAGGCGTCTTTCGTCAAGTCGTAGATTCGCCATGACTTTAATTCTCGCAATAATTGCATTTTTAACATGAGGAGGCGGGCGAACTGAATCAATCAGTTCTCCATCAATTCGAAAGCGAACTCTCAAATCATTTTCATAAGGTTCAATGTGAACGTCAGAAGCTTTTTTTCGAATGGCATCAGTCAACACGACTGAGACAAATTGAATGATTGGAGAATCATCTCCTTCTTGAAAGTCGGACCCTAAGTTTTGAGCGACGACAATACTGGAATCTTTATTTTTAAGCAGGCTTCCGTATTTTTCAGATGATTGAAGATCACTACTCAGGCGAGCAACGTCAATACCGTAAAACTTTTCAATAACAGAACGAATTCTCGAGTAACTCGCCAGCACAGGTTGAATGCGCATTTTTGATTGAAAACGAATTTGGTCAAGCGCAACAATGTTGCTTGGATCGGAAACAGCCACAACCAAAGAGTCGGCGTCGAGACCATTCACTTTGTAAGCGATTGGAACGAGATTATATTTAATGCACAAAGAACCTGGAAGCTTGGAGGCAATTTCTCTAGTGAGTTCAGATTCGTCTAAATTCACCACTGGAATTTGGTAATGATTTTGAAAAAAATTAAGCAATTCATTTTCATCGACTAAAGAATGATTCAAAAGAATGTCGACAATTCTTTTTTGAGGATCTTTCCTTTTCTCCTCAATAGCTTGTTTCCACTTTTCAGTGGAGACCAGATCTTCACGAAGCATGAGGGCCCCGATCTTTTTTTCACTCAACATATGAGAATCTATCGGTCTTTTTCACTTTGAAGTGAAGTCTTTCAGTAATTTTTCAGTGAAGATGTTCCCACAATGTGTCAAAGAATTGATTGAAAGATAAACTAAGTTCTTGAAATAATTCAAAAGTAAGAGAGTGTTCATGAGAAAAGAAGAAGGGTGCTTCCAATCAATCATTCAGGATTATTTGACGGGTAAAATAAAAGGAAGCAAGCGTCAGTTTTCAGTCAAAAAACTTTTTATAACTGGAGAGCATTCCAGTTCGATGAAAATATTTGGTCAAAGAATGCATCTCATTTCTATATCTGTTCTATCAATAAATTGACTATAGGAATGAACCTTAGTTGCCGAAGAGTATGTTTGAGGGAGAAAAATGTTTTTTAAGCAGGTGTCGTTAATATTTGGAATAGTTTTTTTAACAAATTTAAAATCAAATACTCACGTAGTAGATTCAGCCTCTTGTTCTATAATTCTTAAGGGTATTGTGTATAGTAAGAATATTCAAGGTGATGTTTTATTTTTACATAGATTTCAGGAGTCTTTAGTTATTGATAGAGGTATAGAGATAAAAATTGAAGGTTTAAATAAAACAAACGAAACCCAAAAAGAAAGCTTATTGGAAAAGTATTTAGATTCTGCTGTTCTGAAAGAAAGAAGTCGGAGGTCAATGACGTTAAAAAATAATTCAGCTTCTAAGGATTATAGTAATTGGGTTGAAGCAAATAAGTATGTTGTTGAACAAATTAAAGAAAAGAAACGTCCTGACCTAAAGGCGCTGGAGAAGTTGGCGAGTTTCTTTAACGATGGAGATGTTTACAGAGGCAGTTTTAATTCCTATAATGGTGGCATCAACGAGCTTAAGTATTTCGACCCTGAAGCCGTAGGCTTTTCGCTCAAAGATTTATTTACACGAATAACGTATATGGAGAAAAAAGGAGTTCATCCTGTAATAATCTCTGCTTTAAGCCATCAGTACTTTGTTTCTATACATCCATTTGTCGATGGTAATGGGCGAGTGGCGCGCTTGTTTGTTGATTGGTTGTTGTTGTCGAGCGACTTTTATTTTCCTGTTTTTTCAAAAGTGGGTTCTCACGTTGCTTCAGTGTTTCCATCTTCACCTCAGTATTCAATGCCAGTGGAAAAAGTTATTGAAAATTTAGTAAATGCAATTATTGTTTCTGAAAACTTGGAGTAGTTCATAGTGTTTAAATATTTACTCTCCTTCACGTTTAAGTTTTCAAAAGCTAGTCGTTCGACTTTTCCCAAATGCTATATTTTCCAGAAGTTGTTGCGTCTTTAGGGCCTGCAATGTTTCTTTTCTCCATAAAAAGACTTGTGACACGCCCAAATACAATGCGATCTCCTTTTTTCATTTTTTGAGATAGGGTTTCTATAAGTGCAATGAGGTAATGACGAGAAGATTGAATTTTCTCTTCCCTCAACTACAAGTCGGCATCGACGCCATAATTCTTTACTTTTTGTTACTTTTCTTCAGCGCTTTTTTGACGCCATTGAGCGGTGTGTCTAAGTCTCTGAGGCACCAGCTCTCGCTAAGGAGCTTCGTGGCTTTACGAATCTCCGAAAAACTCATGCCAATTTCTTTCAGAAATGCTAGCATTTTACGCATATGAAGATAGCTGTAATTGTCAAACAAACACCAGACACTGAAACGAAGGCGAAGCTGGGAAGCAATTGTCTCGATACAGAAGGTGTCAAATTTATATTAAATCCTTATGATGAATTCGCTGTTGAGGAAGCTTTAAAAACTAAAGAAGCTCAAACAGGTGAAGTTGTTGTGCTTAGTTTAGGGCCCGATCGGGTTATTGATGCTATGAGAACGGCTTTAGCAATGGGCTGTGACTCTGGTGTTCATGTGAAATGTAGCGATGAAGATTTAAAAACTGCCGACAGTTTTGCGGTAGCCAAGAGTCTTGCAAAAGCTCTCGAGGCTCAAGGGCCTTTTGATCTTATTTTTTCTGGAAAGCAAGCTATTGATGGCGATGGCATGAGTGTTCCACAGATGACGGCTGCTTTTTTGAACATTCCTAGAGCAACAAGTGTGACCTCTTTAGAAATTAAAGACGGTGTTGCTACTGCCAAAAGACCTATTGATGGTGGGGCTGAAGAAGTTATTGAAATGAAGCTTCCAGCATTAATCGCGGCTAATAAAGGATTGAATACGCCTCGTTATGCGTCTCTTCCTGGAATTATGAAAGCCAAACAGAAAAAAGTTGAAGTGTTGGAATACGCTTCACTTGGTTGTGCCGACGTAACAAAAGTGAGTTATTCAAATTTTGAACTTCCTCCAGAGAAAGCCGCCGGAAAAATTTTCGAAGGCAGTCCTGCTGAACTCGCTCAATCAATTGTCAATGCGCTTCGAAATGAAGCGAAAGTTATTTAAGAAAAGGAATAAAATATGGCTAAAGCACTCGTTCTTGTAGAAGAAAAAAATGGAAAAATTAAGAATGCCTCTTTAGAGGTTGTTCATGCTTTTAAAAACAAAGGTGTCGAAGTTGACGCGATTGTTTTTGGGAGCGGAATTGCAGGTCAATCTGCTGAACTGGCTAAAAATGTTGGAGCTCAAGGAGCAACAAAACTTTTTGTGGTCGATGACGCTTCTCTAGCGTTCTATCAGCCTGAAGCTTATGCGGAGACTTTGGTGAAAGCTTTTCAAGACTCCTCATACAATATTTTGAGTTCTGCTGCGACAAGCGTTGGAAAAGACCTTTTACCGACTCTTGCAGCAAAGTTGGACGCAGGTATTGCTACTGATTGTATTGATCTTGAAATCAATGGAGATTCTTTAAAATGCAAACGTCCCTTCTTGGCTGGTAAATATACTGCCTGGGCTGAATTTAAAAGCTTTCCAGCGGTTGTGAACTTTCGAGCCAACATGCTCGGTTTAGGTGCTGACTCTGGGGCCGCTGCTGAAGTTGTGACGACAACAGTTGTTGCCGGTAGTGGAAATTCAAAAGTTGTGAGTGTTGAGGGCAATGCAGCCTCAAGTAGACCTGACTTGAATGAAGCCGATAAAATTGTCAGCGGTGGACGTAGTCTGAAAAGTGCTGAGAACTTTAAAATTCTTGAAGATCTTGCCGATGTTATTGGAGCTGCCGTCGGTGCCTCTCGAGCTGCTGTTGATGCGGGCTATGTTCCTCATTCCATGCAGGTTGGTCAAACTGGAAAAACAGTCAGTCCATCCTTGTATATGGCATTTGGAATTAGTGGTGCTATTCAGCATTTGGCCGGCATGAAAACGTCGAAAATTGTTGTTGCCATTAACACGGATAAAGAAGCTCCTATTTTTCAAAAAGCCGATTATGGAGCTATTGGAGACCTTTTTGAGGTGGCTCCTGCGCTTACCGAAGAATTTAAGAAAATATTATAGTTACAAACTTTTTTAATTCTCCCCCATTAGCGTTCATTCGTTATTGGGGGATTTTTTTTGCTCATTATGAATATTAAAATCTTTAACATGAAGACAGATAAATTGTTTCAGGAAAAAGTGTATGGCGAGGGCTTTATTAGTTTTCTTTATGATAAAAAAATAACTCAGTTTATTCGCAGTTCTTTTTTTCTGAAGCGAATGATTTCTAAATTTTATGGTTTTTATAATGATTTGAGTTTTTCCCGTTTGAAGATTCAATCATTTATTAAAAAATTTAATATTCAAATGCAAGATTACCTTGTTCCTGAAGGGGGCTTTCAGAGTTTTAACGAATTTTTTTATAGAGAGAAAAAAGAAATTTATTTTCCAAGTGAAGATTCAAATTTTGGTAGTCCGGCAGATGCGAGGCTTTTGGTCTTTGAAAATAAAAATCAATTTGTTTTCAGGGTCAAGGGGCAGGAAATAGATCTTTCGACTTTGACTCAAAAAAGCTATTCCGAGCTTCAAGATTCTTATGTGTGGATCTTTCGATTGTGTCCTTCAGACTATCACCGCTATCATTTTCCAGATGAAGGAAAGCTTTTGAGCCGAGAAAGAATCACGGGTGATTTGCATTCGGTAAACCCTTTAGCTCTAAAAAAGCTTCCAAAACTTTTTTGTTTGAACGAAAGAGAAGTCAGTTTTCTGGAAACTAAGAATTTCGGAAAGATGCTATATGTTGAGGTCGGTGCCATTTGCGTGGGGAAAATTCATCAAGTTCATGAGGCTGAGTTTTTTGAAAAAGGTGAGAACAAAGGATATTTTTCTTTTGGCGGCTCAACAATAATTTTAGTGACTCAAAAAGATAAGATTCAGCCGCACAAGAAAATTTTAGACTATAGCTTAAAAGGCATTGAAAGCCTGGTTTCAGTTGGAGATTGTCTTGGAAAAAGGCTCTAAGTCACTAAAATGATGCCTATTTGCCATGAGCGTTAAGCTCTATTAAAATGAGCTTAACGCTCATGGCTAAAATCTATCATTACCCTTTAAAATATTTTCATGTTTCAAATCTCTTTACCTATATTAATCTTATTTCAGCTTTTTTCTGTCTTTCTCTTTGTTTTTTGGATTTAAGCACACAAAAGTCGTTACATTTTTTAGCGGTATTTATGGGGATTTCTCTTCTTGCCGATTGTTTTGATGGACGCTTTGCTCGAAGATTTAAAAGAACAGAAGCCATGGAAGCCATGGGGATTCAGCTTGATAGTCTTGCTGACTTACTTGCTTTTGGTCTCTGCCCAACGTTAATCTATTTTCTTTTTACGGATGGTGCTTTTGGAATGAGTCTGATTCTTCCAACCATGTATTTGTTGAGTGTTTTTAAGCGTCTTGCTTTTTATAATTCTCTGAGTGCTCAAGAGGATTATTTTATAGGAATGCCTTGTCCAACGGGAAATCTCTACTGGCTTTTTCTGCTTTGTTTCCCGAATTTGATTAACATTTATACCCTTTCCTTTGGCTATCTTTGTTTTTCTTTTCTTTATGTAGCTCCTATTAAGTTTAAAAGGCCTTCAAAATATGTCTTGAGTCTTGGGAGTCTGATGATTCTTTATTTTATACTTATGAATACAATTAAAGCGTTGAGACTCTAAAGATACTTTTCAAAAATACTTTCAATAATTCGATAGAAGTTTTTATGAACAATCAGGGAGCCGTGTCCACCGTTTTTAAAAGTATAAATAAGTTCTGGGTGTTGCTTTCTAAAATTATGTAGTTGAGGCTCGCTCACTTTATCTTTGCTGTTGACGAACAAATACAAGGGGGTTCTTTTTTTTATTTTACTAACCCATCCTGAGAGATAGCGGTCATTTCCACGAGCAGGAATTTTTAAATGCGGAGCAATTTTATTGAGGTATTCGTCAAAGCTAATAAAGGCTTGGTAATCTTGACAGTTTCCGTAAGCCTCTTCTCTGTGTAGTTCTTCGAGTCTAGAGATGACTTGATTGGAGTTGTTGTTGATTTCTTTATAAAACTCATTGAGGCCAGCGTTAAATGAAAGCTGATAAAACCCAACTTCAGCAGATTTTAAAAGTTTCGTCACGAGACCGATTCCTCTGCTGATCGGCTCTTTTCCCTTTCTGATGGTTTCAAAAACAATTTGAACAAACTGTTTTAATTTTTTTTCAGAGCAATATTTTTTCCTAGTTCTCGACATGCCAAAATCTAAGTTTTCCATGGCGGCTAAAATGTCTATCGGTGGGTTGGTGAGTATCGAGAATCGAACAGGAATGGATTGTGGCAAATGATATAAGACTGCTGTGCTGAGAAAGGCCCCATAGCTGTCTCCAATAAAAGCAAGATTCTCGTATTGCTGGTTTTCTCTTAAAAATGCTTGAATGAGGGCAACATAGACTCTTGAATCTTTTCGAACAGAACCCGGATAGACATTCGTGAAATTATAAAAATCGCCGGTAAATGAGTTCGGTAAAATAAGAACCGAGCTTTTATGTTTTCCCTTAAGTTCTTTTGCAACATGTTTGAATCGTTCACTGGGGTAATTTGAAAATAATCCTGGAAAATAAACAACTAATGTTTTTTTTCTTTTTTTAAGTCGAGTGTTTTCAAAGAGAGGCCTGCGGTACTTGGAATAATAAGTGTTGATATCTCTTGATGTGTTTTGGTCTATAAATTTGTATTTTTTAAAGTGCTTTTTAAATTCTACGCCCAGGGATGGAAAGGGGCCATAGGTGAATATGGATCGAACGGCGCTGACGTAAGGATCGTGGCTGAGTGACTGGTCTATTTTATTTAAAAGAATTTTATCTTCATGGTTCAAGCCCTGGTGGCTTTGAGAATGAACTAATGTTGAAGATAATAAAAGACAAAAAAAGATAAAAACTTTTCCCATAGCTACTCTAATTTTTATCAAGGCTCATGGGCGATAGCAATCAAAAAAAGACGCACCGCTCCGACGTAAGTGCTTTAATATTAGTTACTTAGCTTTTCTTAGGGCTGCTATTTTTTGATTACTGACAATAACGGGGCCTATTTGTCAGTTTCCAGAAAAGCTTAGTCTAAACTGAGAAAGCCTTTTGAGCCCCCTCTGAATTGTTTCTTCGTCGGTAGCAAAAGAAAAACGCAGATAACCAGGCATTCCAAATGCTGATCCAGGGTTCACCACTAAAAGTTCTTTTTCTAATAAGTGTTGTTGTAATTCGCGATCATCTTTAAATGAGAATTCTTCAATGATTTTTTTCACATTTGCAAAAGCGTAAAAGGTCGCTTCGGGTTCAAAGGCACTGATTCCGTCTATGGCGTTCAGTCCATCAATCAGTAAGCGCATTCTTTTTTTAAAGATTTTTTTAACCGGGTCAATGAATTCATCAGCGTTTTCAATGGCAGTCACTGCAGCTTCTTGAACAAATCCTGGAAGGCAGGTGAGGACTTGGCTTTGAAGAGCGGTTAAATTTTGAATGTTTTCTCGATGGCTTAAAACGTAGCCGAGTCTCCAACCGGTCATAGAAAAAGATTTTGAGAAAGCATTCACGCAGAGAACATATTCACTTTCTTCTTCGCTTAGAAATGAGAAGGGACTAAAGTGCTGAGACTCTTCATTGAAGATGAGTCTTTCGTAAATTTCATCAAAAATAAGATAACATTTTTTTTCACGAGCCCATTGAACGATCTCTTGAAGATTTTTTTGAGAAATGCACTTTCCCGTTGGATTCGTCGGAGAAGAGAAAATCAAAGCTTTCGTTTGGGGAGTGTGGTGTTTGCTGAGCTCATCGATAGTTGGAAAAAAATTATTTTCTTCAGAGCATTTAAAGTTAATAATGTTGGCTCCAAGAGCTTTGCAGATTCCTGGGTAAGAGACCCAGTAAGGGGCAGGAACCAGAACATCACAAGGGCTTTCGCTGCTCGTCAGAGTTGAGAGTATTAAGTGAATGGCTTGTTTTGATCCTGCTGCGCAAAGAACGTTTTCAGCTTGAACCCATTTTGAAGAAAATCTTTTTTGATAGTCTTGAGCGATAGCTTCTCTCAGTTTTGGTAGTCCTTGAGTTGAGACGTATTTGGTATTGCCGTCGTCTAATGCCATTTTACAAGTTTCACTAATCAGAGGATTGGTGGGGAAGTCGGCTTCACCAGCCGCAAAGGAAATAACGTCCATTCCTTGAGCTTTCATTTCTCGAACTTTTTGTAACATGGCTAACGTTGAGCTTCCGGATACTTTTTGTGGGATCATCTTTTATTTTCCTTTAAGTTTTTCTTTTAATTTTTCTTCGACACATTCAGTGATGTAAGCGTTTAGTTTTCCGTTATGCTTGGCAACCTCTTTAATGAGGCTGCTACTCACAAAAGAATATTCAACAGCTGGCATGAGGTGCAGGGTTTCAATTTTGTTATTTAAGGCAGAATTCATGTTGGCTATTTGAAATTCTCTTTCAAAGTCACTCACAGCGCGAATTCCTCGAAGAAGAACCTGTGCAGAAACTTCATGACAATAGTCAACAATCAAGGAAGAGTGAATGGCAACAACAATATTCGGTGACTGAATTTTTTGTTCCGATAGTGATTTTTGAATCAGCTCCAAGCGTTCGTTGGCACTAAATAAAGTTTTTTTTTCAAGATTATTGGCAATGACCACATGAAGCTCATCAAAAAGAAGAGCGGCTCTTCTGATGATGTCGAGATGGCCTTTGGTAACTGGGTCAAAGCTCCCAGCGTAGACTGCTTTTTTCACAGCTTAAGAATAACCCTATTCGAGGCAAAAGTGAAGTGAGAAGCTTCTTAAGCTTCTTGATTTAAGAAGTTTAAAAACTGAGCAAAAGCTTGAATTCTTTCTTCTAGGCTATCCACGTAAAGGCATTCACCTTTTTTGTGCATTGAATCGCCGCAAGGACCAAGGGCATCGAGAATGACTAAATTTTTATTGTAAAAATAACAAGCGTCGGAAGCTCCTTTTGATTGTCGGTGCTCAATGGGCGACGGAAGCTCTTTGGAGAGAATCTCTACATAGCGTTGGCAGTAAAGCTCTGCGCTTTGATTCATTTGAAAAGCCGGGCAGTCGTCGATGAGGCTCCATTTTACAGAGCAAAAAGAGTTGTTTTCGCTTTGCTGTGGTCCTTCTGCTGAGAGAATTTTAAGTATTTTCTCATGATAAAAATCACGGAGCTCGTTTGTAGCAAATCGAAAGTCGACTATAAATTCTAATTGAGCGCAGACCATGTTGGCTCTCGCTGAGGGCGTTTTTACCTTGTTGATGCTGAAGCTGACGCCGTGTTCGTTGTCGTTTAAGCTTTCAATCTTTTGAGCACGCCACAAAAAGTCATGAAGTGCACTGACGCCTTGTGAGAAGTTTCGGCCAGAATGTGCTGAGACGCCATCAATGACGACTTGATACCATCGGTTTCCGCTACGCGAAGAAACAATGTGCCCACCTTGAAGGGAGGGTTCAAAACAACAAAGAATATCCTGCTTTTCACCTTCACTTTTCATGAAGTTTTGAAAACCGGGAGATCCTCTTTCTTCACTTGGGGAAATAAAAACACTGAGCTCTAAATTGTTTTGAGTCGTGTTGTTGAGATATCTTTTTAATCCTTCAAGAAGAACAACGATGCCGCCTTTGTTGTCGATGACACCTGGGCCTTGAATTCTATTTTCATCAATTTGCTGAAAGCCATGAAATTTTGACCTCGATCCAAAGACTGTATCGACATGACTCAGGAGCGCCACTCTTTTTTTTGATTGAAGCGTTTCTTTCTTTGAAGCTAAAAATTGGACTTTTTCTTTTTTGATTTCGCTTGGAATGAAATTGTTTTGAAATGCTAATTCTTTGAGCTCAGATACCACGAGCTCTTGACACTGTAGAATGTTGTCCGTGTCTTTGTGTCCGCTGTCAATTTCAACCAGAGTTTGGAGTAGCTTCAAAGACATTTTGCTTTTTTAAACTCCTGGCTCTTGGCTGGCAAGCTGGCAAATGGAAAAATGAACCTCTCCGTAAATTCGCTGATCAAGACAGTTCAGTTTTGGGAAAGACCCTGTTTTGAATTGAGTGTTGTGCTCCAATACAAATAAAGTATCTTGATCAAAGTTTTCTCGCTTTCTTTTTAAAAAAAGTAAAAATTTGTGAAGGGCTCTCGATTCATAGGGTGGGTCCAGAAAAACTAGTGAGAATTTTGTTGTACCTAAGAATTGAAATAATTTTTTTTCATTGAGAGCATCGTTGCTTGAGAAAAAAATCTTGGATTCAAGGGCAAGCTTTGCAATATTCTTTCTGAGTTCTCGAGCCGCTTGAGGATGTGATTCACAAATATAGGCAGATTCAGCACCTCGCGAAAGGGCTTCAAAACTCAGCGCACCACTTCCGCCAAATGGGTCAAGAATAGCTCCTTTTAAATTCTCAGAGTATTGGTGCGTAAGAATATTGAAGAGGGCTTCTCGAGCCATGGAAGAAGTTGGTCTGGAGATCTCCGGTAAAAAAGAGAGGCGTCTACCTCTGAGTTCTCCACCGGTAATTTGTAGTTGTGCCAATTGCTTTCTTTCCTAAAATATCAAAGAGAAGTTTTTAGGCTTCTTTGTATTTACTTTGATATTTCTTTAAGGCCTTAAAGACATCACCTTGAAGAAGGTAAAGGCCCAAGACGTTTGGAATGGCCATCGCGAGAATCATCAAATCACTAAATTCAAGAACGGCAGTGCTTGTCATGACTGATCCTGCGAAAACTGCAAAAACGAAAATAATTCTATAAATAACGGTGTAGTTTTCTCCAAACAAATAAGTCCAACAACGCTCTCCGTAGTAAGACCAGGAAATCATGGTTGAGTAAGCAAAGAGCATGACCGAAATACTTAAGATAATTGGGAACCAAGAAATTTGAGCTCCGAAAGCACGACTAGTGAGTGCAGCTCCACCAAGTTCTGAAAGGCTTGGATCAGCGTAGGCTCCGGTGATGACAATCACTAAAGCAGTCATGGTGCAAATAAGAACCGTATCGATGAGCGGTTCAAGAAGAGCAACGTAACCTTCTCTAACAGCGTATTTTGTTTTTGCAGCAGCATGAGCAATGGCAGCAGAGCCAATACCAGCTTCATTTGAAAAGGCAGCTCGCGTGACCCCAACAATGAGCACTCCAATAGCACCACCTTTGATGGCAACTGGATTAAAAGCTTCAGCCAATATTTTCGAAAAAGCTGCAGGAATTAAACTATAGTTAGAGAGTAAGATCCAAAGGCAGGCAAGAACGTAGATGACACACATGAGAGGGACAATCTTTTCTGCTGTGGTTGCAATTCTTTTAATACCACCAATGATGACCACTCCAACGAGAATGGAAAGAATCAGGCCATAGAGCCAAGGGTTTTGAGCTAAAAAGGGGAAGGTTTCTGCGACGGCACCGAGACTTTGATTGACTTGAAAGGCGTTTCCTCCACCCAAAGATCCACCAATACACAAAACACAAAACATGACCGCTAAGACTCTTCCAAGTCCGCCCATGCCTTTTTTCGTCAGACCTTGAGAAAGATATTCCATCGCTCCACCCATAACTTTCCCGTCGGGGCGAATTTTTCTATAAATTTGAGCCAAAGAACATTCTGTAAATTTGGTGCTCATTCCGAGTATTCCAACAAGAATCATCCAAAAAGTGGCGCCAGGACCGCCAGTTTTTACGGCAATGGCAACACCAGCAATGTTTCCGAGACCAACCGTTGCCGATAAAGCTGCAGTAAGCGCTTGAAAGTGAGTCACGTCACCAACGTCTTTGGGGTCATCGTATTTTCCTCTGGTGACATTAATAGAGTGTTTTAGGCCGGTTAAGTTAATGAAGCCCATGCGAAAAGTTAAAAATAAAGCGGCAACAACTAGCCACAAAACGGCAAAAGGAATGCTGATGGCATCTGTAAAAAAGAAAACATCAAAGAGAATGAGTTTCACCATGATGGCATTGAGTTTGTTGACGGCGACATCAAATCCTGAAAAAAGGCCTTTTTGGGCAACTTCTTCCGCCATGAGCACAAAAGGGAAAAGAAAACTGAAAAACGCCAAAAAATTGATTTTTAAGATCTGCTTCATACCGATGAAGATTAAAGCACGTAGGGCAAAGAGAGGCAAGATGTCAGATTCAAATGGAAAAAATTCGTTAATTGGAGAGTTTCTTCTTTCTCTTGCGCGAGCGCCAGAATCGGTGCAAGAAGATATTATTATCTATGGTTTAAAAAAATTCATGATTCAAGAAAACGAACTGATTCAACCCTATCCAATGCTCAAGCACATGCTTGAAATATTGAAAAAAAACGCTGAAAAATCATGATTTTATCCAATCTCCAACTCATTCAACTTTTTATAAAATCGCTCTTGAGAAATAAAAAATCTGATTCAAGGCAAGACTTTAAAGTGCCGAATCTTTTGGGAAAAGAAACTGCTGAGGGTTTTGTTGAAAGCTTCGATGGTTGTGAGATTTATTGGAAACTCTACGGTCCTAAGATTGAAGAGAGCAAAGAAGTGCCCATGGTTTTTTGTTACGGGCTGGTTTGTTCCATGAATCAATGGAGGGATCAGGTTGAGCGCTACAAGTCAAAGCATCCTTGTTTGCTTATTGATTATAGAGGACACCATAAAAGCTCTGATCCTCTGATCGAAGATAATATTAATTTGAGCGCTTGTGCTAAAGATGTTTCCGTCGTGATGAACTCTCTGGGGATTCGGAATGCTCACATTTGGGGGCATAGTATGGGGGCAAGTGTGGCTTTAGAGTTAGCTGCTTCAGAGCAAAATCTTTGTAAATCGTTAATATTAATTTGTGCCGCTGTTCACAATCCCTTTGCAAAAATTTTGGGAAGTTCATTTGTCGATGCTTCTATTAAACAGCTCATGAAACGCTTCGATAAAAACAAAGAAAAGTTTTATAATTCATGGCACTTTGCTTTTAAAAACCCAAAGTTCATTCAAATGATTGTGCAAATTTTTGGATTTAACCGAAAAGCCGTTCGCAGTGAAGACATTGAGAGCTACATTCAAGCCGTTCGCGCCGTTCATCCAAAAACATTTTTTAAGCTACTTTTTCAAATTCGAAATGAAACTTCAAAGGGCATTGCTCGAAAAGTGAAGACTCCGACCTTTATTGTTTCTGGTGGAAGGGATTTAGTGACTCCGGCCCATCTTCAGCAAAAATTGAATCGAATCTTGGAAAATTCCGAGTTTTTCTCGGTTCCGCTCGGTTCTCACAACGTTCAGCTCGAATTTGGGGAATACATCGCTATGAAAGTCGATAATTTTTGGCAAAATCACCTATCTTGAGCTAAGTTAAAGCCCTTCATGTTTAAAATTCAAACACATTGGCAAATCATTATCGCTATTATACTCGCTGTTGTTGTGGGGCTGTCTTGTTCACCTGAGACCCAACTCTTTGGTGCTCCCATTATTTCTTATTTCGACTTTTTAGGAAAAGTTTTTCTCAACGCTTTGAAAATGTTGATTGTTCCTCTCATCTTTAGCTCTATTGCTAGTGGAGTTGCGAGTCTTGGTGGGGTTAAGGGCTTTGGTCGGCTTGGCATGAAAACGGGAATCTACTATGTCGCAACAAGTATTGTGGCCATCCTGATTGGCCTCATTGCGGTAAACACCATTAAGCCTGGCTTTGTGAACGGCATTCCGGGGCAAGAAATTTTTCCAATCAGTCCCAATACTGCTGCGAAGTTAACTCAAATTGGGGATCGTGGCTTGGGCGATCTGGTTCAAATCTTTATTCGAATGGTGCCTCCAAATATTCTTGATGCGGCAACTTCAAATGGGAATATGTTAGGAATTATTTTCTTTAGTTTAGTTTTTGGTTTTTTCATTACGAAAATGCAAAACCGAGAGCTTCAAAAGCATATGGAAAACTCAGTTCAAGGATTGAGCGATGTGATGATGCTCATTACTCAGTGGGTCATGAAATTTGCACCATACGGTGTTTTTGGTTTGGTTGCAAAAACAGTGACTTCAACAGGTATGGAGTCTTTCTCAAGTTTGGCAAAGTTCTTTGTCACCGTCATGATTGCTTTGAGTGTTCATTTTCTGATTGTCATGCCACTTATTTTAAAATTCGTCGCTGGAGTGAATCCGTGGAGGCATTACGCCGCTATGAAAGAAGCCTTACTTTGTGCTTTTTCAACTTCTTCTAGTTCAGCAACCTTGCCGATTACCATGAAATGCGTTGAGGCAGCTGGCGTGAGTAAAAAAACCTCTAGTTTTGTTCTGCCTTTAGGGGCAACTATTAACATGGATGGAACGGCTCTTTTTGAGTGTGTCGCCGCTATGTTTATTGCTCAAGCTTATGGCGTCGATATGAGTTTTATTACTCAGTTCTTGGTTGTTTCTCTGGCTTTGTTAACAAGTATTGGAGTGGCGGGAATTCCGTCGGCAAGTTTGGTCGCAATTGTGGTGATTCTCAACAATATTGGTGTTCCGGAAGAGGGCATTGGAATTTTGTTTGCTGTCGATAGAATTCTCGACATGTGTCGAACTTCCGTCAACGTTTTTAGTGATTCATGCGGAGCAATAGTGATTGCCAAAAGTGAAGGCGAAACGGGTATACTGACTTCATAGTCTATGAAAAAGCGTTCTTTATCTGGCATCAAACCAACGGGTATTCCTCATCTTGGCAATTGTTTGGGGATGATTCTCCCAGCTTTAGAGCTTCAAAAAAGCTACGAATGCTTTTATTTTATTGCCGATTACCATGCCTTGACCAATCCTCAAGTCGCTCAGACAATTCAACAAGATTCTTTTGAATTAGCATTATCTTTTTTAGCTTTGGGCTTTAACCCTGAAGAGCATTTTCTTTTTAAACAATCCGATGTTCCTGAGGTGACTGAGCTCAGTTGGCTCTTGAGTTGTGTGGCTTCATTGGGTGACCTCACCAGAGCCCACGCTTACAAAGCTGCAAAAGATAAAGGCGTCGAAGGAAAGTTAAACTTGGGGACTTTTTCTTACCCCGTTCTTCAAGCTGCAGACATTCTAGCCTACAATTCAGATATTGTTCCCATTGGAAAAGATCAAGCACAACACATTGAAATGTGCCGCGAAATTGTGGGACGTTTTAATCATCAATTCAAAGAAACCTTTAAAGCTCCTCAGGAATACTTAAAAAAAGACTATGAACTCATTCCCGGCATTGATGGGAACAAAATGAGCAAGTCCCTCAATAATGGAATTTTCCCATTTGCTTCAGAGAAAAAAATCAAAAAACAAATCATGGCCATTGAAACAGACTCCAAAGGCTTGGAAGATAAAAAGGACCCCGAAACTTGTCTCATTTTTCAAATCTATTCACTGCTAGCAACGACAGAAGAAAAAGAAGTCCTGGCTGCAAAATACCGAGACGGTAATTACGGTTATGGCCACGCCAAGCTAGAACTCAATGAAAAGTTTCTGAGCTATTTTTCAGAGGCTCGAAATAAAATGGAAGAGCTCAGAAAAAACCCAGAAGCCATTCACGCCGTCCTTGAAAAAGGAGCGCTGAGAGCCAAGAAAGAAGCTGCCCAAATGCTCAAAAAAGCCCGAGCAGCCTGTGGGTTGGCTTAGTTATTATTGAAGTTTCATTCTCTTTTTAAAAAGCTGATAACTCAATAATTGCCATAAAAGTATGAGCGTTAAGGTGGTCGAGTCACCAAAGGGAAGTCCTGAGTATTTGACGAAGTCTTTTTTTGTGGAACTCATTTTTAAATTCTTTTCTTTTTCTAAAACTGATGTAGGCGGTTTAGAGTCTTTTAAAAAATTTGTTGTTTCGACACTAAAATTAATAACGCCTCTTTCGCCTTTTGCGAGTGCAGGATCGTTTGAAAGATTCACGTTGAGACACGAAAGAAATAAGAGACCAGTGCAAAAAGCAATACTTGAAAGTAGGCTCAGTCGTGCGGCTTTATAAGAAATGAGCTGTTCTCTTTCATCTCTTTCTTGAATTCTCAGAACTTGTGTTAAAATTCGTTCTCTAAAATTTGTAGAACAAACTAAGGAGATAAAAAAATAGCAGGTGCTCAAGAAGTAGCTGATGGCAAAGATTGCAGTTCCACTAAAGAGTACGTTCTGTAAAAGGCTCGATGCCTCAGACGATTGAACATTAACTTGAAAAATAATAATCAGAATAATTCCTAAGAATCCCCATTTTAAATAGTTGAGTATGAAGGTGTTTAATTTTTTCATTTTTTGATTTCCTCTGCTGTAAAAATATCTTCTATTTTTACTTGAAATTTTCTTGCGAGTTTAAAGGCAAGTTCTAAAGAAGGGTTGTAATCGCCCTTTTCAATGGCGCTGATTGTGGCTCTAGTGACTTCAACAGATTCAGCCAATTGTTGCTGGGTGAGTTTGTGTTGAGCTCTAAAGACAGCAATGGATGATTGAATGTCTAATGTCTTTTCTTGTTTTCCCATGATTCCTTTCAAATTTTAAATTCAAGCTTGTGTAAAATAAACTATACATTGCTTGTCGGTTTGTAAAGTTTATTTTACATAATGTTCAATAAACTTGACCTTGTTGGGCTCGTATTAGCAAGATGTAGTTGTATTTATTGAAGAAATTTCTAGCAAAGACTCATAAAAAATCTTGATTTAAAGCTGAGAAACTACTTTAGTAGCTGGGTTCCTAACGCGTGCATCCATAGCTCAATTGGATAGAGTACCAGACTACGAATCTGGGGGTTGGAGGTTCGATTCCTCCTGGATGCGCCATTTTAAAAAGCCACAACTATGAAAAAATTCCTTTATTTGCTTTCGCACTTTTTTGGAGCAGGACTTTTCCCTAAGGCGCCAGGAACAGTCGCATCCTTAGTCACATTACTGCTTTTTATGGGGGCGATGTCTTTCGTGACTTTATCGGGAGGCATTGTTGTGATGATTCTTCTCTTTGTTGCGAATTATCTGAGTATTCCAGTTGCCGTAGAAAAACTAAAAAAACACGATCCTTCTCAGGTGGTCATCGATGAAGTCCTCGGGCAGTTCATGGCTTCTTTTCTGGTTTTTATTATTTTATCAAAAGAAGCTCTCCCTGCTGAGAATCTCTATGCTTTTGTTATTCTTTCTTTTCTCTTCTTTAGGTTCTTCGATATTTCTAAAATTTTTCCTGTGAGCTATTTCGATAATCTAAAAAGTATTCATGGAGTGGTTCTTGACGACGTCGTTGCTGGGGTCATGGCTGCTTTTTCGACAATTGCAGTGAGCAAGCTGTTTCTTTAAAAAATTTGAGTTATTTTATATTGATTTTTTAAGAAAAGAGCAAACTCTTTAGTTTTAAAGAGTTTGCTTTGTTGATACCGATTTATTCGTCAAGCTTTTTAGCTTGGAGCTTGATGATGTATTGTGAAATATCTAAGTAAAGTAACAAGGCAGCTTTTTCTTGAGTTGCAAATTTTTCTGGATCAGCTTCGACCATTGCTTGAGTAAAGAGTTCTAAATTTTCACCCATGATGACCTCTTCACCGTCAGACTTGTTAGCCATGTAAGCTTCAGCGTATTCGATTGTTTCAAAGAAAACTTTTTGTTTTCGTTCTAAGTTCATGGATGAAATGTTGTAAATTAACGAAGATCCAACTGCTATTACAGGATACTGCCAGTATCCAGCAGCGGTCGTAGCTCCATAACTCCCTAGCCCAAGCAATGGTCCGAGAGTGGGGTATTCAAATGAAATTGCTGCAGTTGTACCACTAAGATCAGCATAGCTCAGCTGGTTTACAGAGCCTAAGATGAAGGCGCTTCCGATAAGTTTCATTAAAAATTTGTTTTGTGTTTTCATTGTTTATTTCCTTTTAAGTTGTTTTGTTAAAATAATTCAAAAAAAGCTTCATTGAGCTCTTTGAGAATTAAAAGATGTTTTTCAATATCTATTTCGTTTCTACTTTCATGGAGGATGGTATTCATTTTTGTGTTGTTACTATGAACTTCCTGAATCTTGCCTAAGGCTAAGTTTCTTGTTTGAGAGTAATCTGTTCTTTGCGGTAAGCCATATCCTGATTTTCCAGAAAAATTCAACTTAATTTGGGAAGATAGCTGAAGGTTTTTAGTGAAGAGGTCGAGGTATTCTTCATTGCTAAATCTTTTTTTGTCTTTTTCTAATTTCTTTTTATAAATGGTTCCAAAGATATGAAGCTCTAAGGAATTTAAGGCAACAATTGTTTTGGTGCTCAGGTTATTTGATTCGACTAAGTTTCGTATGAATTGAAGGCGTTGGGGGGAGTCGCTTTCAAAAACGAGTTTTTCAAAAGCATCTTCAAAACTTCTCTTTTGAAAGCTTTTTAAGAGAAGCTGGGTGAATCCATTTTGAGTGGAAAGAAAATTTCTACTGCGCTCTATAATCAGGGGGTATTTTGAAAATTGATAGAGGCGGTCTTCTGTAAAGTTTTTTCTGTCTAAAAATATTTTAGCTCGATTTGTGTTTAGCGTGAAATCAAAAAGATTTCTTGGGGAAACGATGCTTGCGCTCAGTAATCTTGAGTAGTCTGGTAGAATTGAAGCAAGTAACCTCAGGGCCAAATGAGCGCAATTATTTGTCAAAAATTTATAATTTGTTTCAGGACTCCAGTGAACTTCACTCATTCTAAAAAATAAAAAATCCTTTTCAGTTTTAGTTAATTTTAAAGGCAAAGAAAACATTCTTTTGTGATCAAAAACGCGATTGGATAGGTAACTTTGAAAAGTGTGAATTTGATAGGTCACGCTATATTTTCCAGTCAGTCCTTTTAGTTTTGAGTGACCTGGCTTGCCGTCTTCGTCAGTGTTTGCTACGGGGCTAAAAACTATTTGTTCCTGCATATTTTTTCGGCATTCTAAGTCTGAAATGTCTTGATCGCAAAAAATAAGACGAAAGGCCGCGTGACCATTGTCTTTTTCTTTACCCGCATTTCTTTCTGAAAGAATGAAGTCAATGTCTCGTAGTCGACTCGGCTTCAAACGCAATAGTTTGAGTTCTTGACTAAGAAACTCAACTTCTGTTGGGGCCTGTGCTTGATGTCTATAGTTTTTTAAATGGTTATGAAGAAGAGAGTCAATCTTCCAGTTGAGGCTGGGCCTTCTTTGTGCGTAGCTTGAGTCTAAAACATAATATTCTAAATTGACGGCAAAAGCTTCTTTAATGTTTTTAAATTCATAGTAGTCTGGAGAACGTAAGCTCACAGATTTTTCGCGTTGTTTTGTTCTCGAAAAGTGACTTTGAAATAAAGGGTCGGATGAATAGTTGTTTTTACGATCAACAACGTGTGCTAATTCGTGAATGATGCTTGCTTGAAATGTTTTTATTAGGGATTTGTGCTGACAGTGAAAATGAAGGTTTTTCTGCCTCTTGCTCATCAAATCTAGAAAAGCAATGTCCAGGGTGATAACATGCTTTTTTAAAAAAAGAGCTTTTGAGTATTGAGCTAAGTTGTGCGGAACCGCTTCTTCTTGGGCTTCGCAGGATGCAACGGTATTCCAGTTGAGAGGAGTTTTGTTCAGTTGCTTAAATTTAATTTCAATAGAATAGGAAGCTAGGTCGTAGATTTTTTTTTCAAAAAGCTGAAGAGTGTCGAGTATCAGGTCAATTGTTTTTTCTTCAGTTTCTTTTCCTAGAGTTCCTAAAGCTGGAAGGGAAATGGCAATGCCTTTTTTTATTTCTCTGGCATTGGAGGAAGGGGGGAGTCCAGCATTGAAGTATAGAAATAAAATGAAGAAAAATGAGTGGCGTAACTGATGCATGTGCGGCGAGTTAGCCGCGTCGCGTCTTTTTTGTCAATTAACTAAGTGTGATACGAGATGGGATCTTGCTTGCAAAAGAAAATTTTTTGATACCGATAAGTATCTGAATTTAATCAATATATTTTCAATAATCAAGGTGGAGTTTACGGTGTTGACGCACTCCGTTGTTCCTGTTAGTTTCGCGCACTATGAAATTGAACACTATAAAAAAATTAATCTTTCTTTCTCTCATTTCCATGTCTTATTCAGTTCATTCAAGTGAGAATCGTCTTTTGAACTGCTCTTTTTCTGAACCGAGTTTTTCTTTAGAGATCAATCTCGATTCAGGTAAGATTGTGGAATCTAGGGTCAATGATGGAGGCACTGTTGAAAATCGTGTCATCGTCGAGTCTGCACTCGTGGAAATAAAAGAAGGCGATGGAGCTCCCGTGATTCGTGTTCAAAATGATGATCCCATTTTAGATTATGACTACTTTAAAGGAGTTTTAAACTATACGGGAAACAGTGGGGAAAATAAAGAAATCAGTATTGTTAGTGGAACTTATTATGCTGGCTACGAGCATGTCACAACACATGTCGGGGCATGCACTTTTGGAGCCTTAAAATCATTTGACAGATCAGAAGTTGCTGAAGGCAGGCGAGTCTTTGCTCAAGATGCAACGGATGCTATAGCCTTGTGTTTTAATAGGGCGGTCAGCCTTTGGGCAATTGCAAGCTCGGATTATCTTGAAAATGCTTCAGTCTTTTACGGCCTTTATCGTCAGGATATTGTTCCGGGAGAGCCTGGTAATGTGAGCTTGACTTTTGCATCCGCTGAAAGTGGCGAGTTATTCGAAATTTTAGAAGGTGCAAAAATTAACGTTGAGGATGGAGAAAGCTTTTATCGAGCGCAAAATGCTGCTTGGAATTATTGCTCACAATACGGGAGTTTCCTTCAGGGTCGCTTCATTAGAAATTACTAAACTTAAGTAATTTTAGACTCACTAAAAAAAAACTGAAGAGGGCCACGGGGCTTTCTTCAGTTTTTTGACGTTTTCGCTTAGTTTTTATTCAAAAGTCTGCCGATGAAGAGAAATGAAGAAAATAGCTTTGTTTTTTTGTGCTTTCTTGGTCTTTTCAGAGGATCTTAAAAATAATTATACTTCAGTTTCTGAATTTGAAATGTTTCAAAAATATTTCTTAGCGAAAGATTTACAAATTCACTACGACGGTATTTTAAACCAGAGTCACAAAGAAGGCATGAAAGTGGCGGCATTTTCCATGAAAATAATTCCCAACGCTCAAACACAATTTGAATATAAAGAATTTGGAAATGATGATGCAAAAAGTGAAGGGAAGCTTCAAGCTCGAAAGAGTTTTTGGAGTCGCTTGAAGTTTTTTCAAAAAAAAGAAAAAGAAGAGTTTTCACTGGGAAATTTACAGTCTTTCTTTAATGATTTTTTAGTTTCTTTAGAAAAAGGTGAAGGGGCTTTTGAAAAACTACTTCGCTGCAGTAAAAAATCTGAAAATAAAAAACATGCGGTTCGTTGTCAGCCGACCGATAAAAAATCTTCGTTGAATTATGTACATGTTAATTTCAATGTTCAAGGGCAGCCTTATTATGTTGAAATTGCCTCGTCAGAAAATAAAATTCGCTACTACATTCAAAAACTAAGTTTCCAAGAAGAAAAGAAGCGAGTTTTGAATTCACAGTAAAGTTTTATGGAGTCTTGTGAGAGTCGACCGTGCTCGTTATTGATTGCGGGCAAAGTCTTGGCGCTTTTAGAAATAGAAAAGCCAAAATTTTTTGTATTTTTCTGTCATTTTATTTGAGTAAATTTCAAACGCGAATGAAGTTTTTTTGAGAGAATAGAGTTTATGATAAAAGTTTATATTTTTGTGAGTCTTTTAGGCGCGAGTGCATTTTTAGAATCACAAGGCTTGCCTGATTTTAAGGACGATTCTTTTCCTATGATTCATGGGGGCTATCCGAAGTCTCAGCAAGTATGGAACGACCCTGGCTTGAGTTTAGATCCAGATGAACAGTTGAGTCGTATTCCCTTAGTGCTCCCCATGAGTCTAAACAACTGGGTGAAGTGGGGCGGACCGAGCCTTGAAAAAATTTATACGGTTCAAAAAGGTGACTCATTGTGGAAAATTTCAGAAAGGCTTTTTGGCACGCCATATTTATGGCCGCAAATTTGGAGGCTGAATCCGTCTATTGGAAATGCTCACTTTATTGAGCCTGGGACCCAGTTGTATTTTTATCCGGCGAGTCCGGGGCAAGCGGCGCGTTTGTCTTTTTTAAATACTGAAGAGATCAAGCTTCCTCTGCCTCCGTTGAAATACACAGCAATTAAAGATTTAAATGAAAACCAAAAAGCTTTAGGCGGAGCAACTCTGAAGGAAATTTCTGATAAAAGATATTTGACCGTTCTCAAGGCAGATCCCATTGTGAAAACATTCTTTAAAAGAAAGGCTCCTTCAGTTGTTGGAAAAATTCCCGTCAAAAGAAATGCTCTTTTTGGTGGCATGTTTCGCTCTGGAGAGCGTTTTCATCTTCCTAAAATTCAGCCGGGAACTTATCGTATTGTGCGCAATGAAAAAAGAGCTGGCGCTTACGTGACCGAGCTTCTTGGTGAACTCGAAGTGAAAGAACGAAGTTCTGATCAGCATCGCCTCAATGCTGAAATTAAATATGCCTACCGTGAAGTGCTTCCCAAAGATTTGATTGTAAAAAATACATACTGGCCTAAAGCGCTACATTCTTTTAAGGAGCAGACTCTTGGTAAGGAAAAGGGCAGAAATGTTCAATTAGTGCCTTTCTATAGAGGTGAAAAAATATATTCATCGGCTCATAAAAGTCTTGGTGTCGTTTTTCGTGAAGGCATGAATTATGAAAATGGTTCTTTGTTCACACTTGTTCGCAAAGGCGAGATCATTGGAAAGGCTGCTTTGGTCGATCGAGATCGTAATTACGGAACTCTTTACGTTGTCGACTCTAAAAAAGAAATCTTACCCGGAGATTATTTACTCTAAGTCAAAACTGGCATTCTTTTTGAAATGTTCTTTGTGTGCAAATACTTTTAGAAAATAACTTTCCTGAAAAACTTTATTTGAGAAAAGCTCATTTTCCCAAATTACTGAAAGATAAAAAAATTTATAGTCTTGGAAATACGGAGTTTTTTACAAAGCCTCAAAAAATTAGAGTCGCCATTGTTGGCACGCGAAAGCCTAGTTTTCGGGCGCAAAAAATTATCAATGATCTTTTGAATTATTTAAGTCCCGAGAAATATCATATTGTTTCAGGTGGAGCTTTGGGGGTCGATGCTCTTGCACACTCTCTGGCTCTTAAAAAAGGCTTCTCTACGGAGGCTTGGTTGGTAGGAGACCCTTTCCGTCCGACTCCAAGGAGAAACGCTTCACTTTTTCAACAAATTTTAAAGTGCCCAAAGTCTTGTTTTTTAACTCCAGAGTCTGTTTATGTTGAAAAAAATAAAAATTTACAAAAGTATTTTTGGCTTCAAAGAAATGCCTGGCTTGTGGCTAGCGCCGACTTTTTGGTGATTGTCGAAGCTCGACAGAAATCTGGCACTTTGGCTTCACTTTCTTATGCGAACGACTTCGGTGTGCCGGTCTTTGCTTTTCGAGCCCATGCGAGCTCAGGATTAAATCAAGAAACGAATTCAATGATTTCAAGAGATTGCGCCATTGCTCTAGATATTTGTTAAGACTCCATTTCCTTGACTTGTTCCTTGGCGTCTAATTTTTTATAATAAGAGTATATCGCAAGAATTATTTTTTCTGAGGGGAGGGAGAAATATGAGTCTAAGAATACTTGAAGCTGTCGGAGTCATCGGAAATTATTTACTTTCCTTTGAAATTTATCCAAATCGATCTGAAATTTATGAAGAATTACGGGTCAATGGATTTTCAACGCATGAAATTAAAGAAGCTTTTTTTTGGATTGAAGAAAAGACCATTCATACTCAGCGCTATGCCTCGGTTCTTGAAAAAGTTCGACCACCTTTGAGGATTCTCAGCGTTCAGGAGTCCTTGAAGATTGAAAGCACGGCCTATGCTTATTTGCTTCAATTAGTGCAAATAGGGGTCGTCGATCCTTTTCTGATGGAGCAAATTCTTGAGTTTGCCATGGCAAAACAAGTGACTTTGATCACTCGTAAAAACATGCGTCACATTGCGACTTTTACGATTTTTGAGCAGCTTCGAGACGAGTGGAAGAATCTTTTGGATTTAAAATTTCACGAATCTCATTAACTCATCGAAAACTCATGAAAATAAAAGGCTTTCAGAAAAGATTCTGTTGTTTATTAATTTGAGCTGATTTAGAATTTTCTCTATGCATAGTGCTCGAATTAAAAGTATCCAAGATATTTCCCAAAGAACTCCTAGAAATTTAGCTCTTCCTGAAAAAAGAATATCTGAATATTTTGGGTCCATGACCTTTTCTACTGAAGAAATAAAAAAAAGAATTTCTGAAAAAGCCTTTGAAGAGTTTCAAGGGGCCTCTTTAGGCGACGGGAAGCTCTCTGAGGCTGCCGCAGAAGAAATAGCTCAAGCGGTTAAGGACTGGGCGCTAGAAAAGCATGTGACGCACTTTACACATTGGTTTCAGCCTTTAACGGGCTTAACCGCAGAAAAGCACGATTCTTTTTTAAGCACCAGTAAAGATGGCAAGGTTCTTGAGAAGTTTAATGCCGCTCAGTTGATTCAATCAGAGCCAGACGCGAGTAGCTTTCCAAATGGTGGCATGAGGAGCACTTTTGAGGCTCGAGGTTACACGGCGTGGGATTTGTCTTCACCGATGTTCATTGTGGAAAAAGCTGGAGCGAGAATTTTGTGCATTCCAAGTGCCTTTGTTTCTTATACTGGACATAGTCTCGATACGAAAATTTCTTTATTGCGTTCCATGAAGTTGCTCAGTCAAAACGCCGTTGCTTTTTTAAATGAAATTGGCGATCAAAAAACGACTCGGATTAATTGCACGATTGGTTGTGAGCAAGAATATTTTTTAGTGGATGAAGCTTTTTATAATTTACGTCCAGATTTGATCATGTCAGGTCGAACTTTGCAAGGGGCGCTCATGGCACGAGGCCAACAGCTTGAAGATCACTATTTTGGAAGCATTCCAAGTCGAGTTCTTTCTTTTATGGCCGAGGCAGAGTCGGAACTTTATGCTTTAGGCATTCCCTGTAAGACAAGGCACAATGAAGTGGCGCCTTCCCAGTTCGAGATTGCTCCAATCTTTGAGCAAGCCAATGTGGCTGCTGATCACAATATGTTGATGATGGAAGTCCTCAAAAGAACGGCTGAAAAACATAAGCTGGTTTGTTTGTTTCATGAAAAGCCTTTTGCGGAAATTAACGGATCTGGAAAACATAATAACTGGTCTATAGCAACAGACACGGGTGAAAATTTACTCGAGCCTGGAAAAACTCCTCAGGCCAACATTCGTTTTTTGGCTGTGCTTTCTTGTGTGTTAAAAGCAGTCTTTAAAAACCAAGTCGCACTTCGAGCTGCAATTGCGAGTCATGGCAATGATCACCGTCTTGGGGCCAATGAGGCTCCACCAGCCATTATTTCAGTTTTCCTAGGAGAAACGCTTTCAAAAATTCTCGATGCTTTGGAAAAAGGCGAGGATCTGGCAAAAGTCAGTGCTGAGCAGGCTATGATGGACTTTTCACTTCATCAATTACCATTGCTCCCAAAAGATAATACCGATCGAAATAGAACGTCGCCATTTGCTTTCACGGGAAACAAGTTTGAGTTTCGCGCTGTTGGTAGTTCTCAAAGTATTTCATTTCCAGGTTCTCTTCTGAACACTGGGGTGGCTTTAGCGATGCAGGAGTTCACGTCACTTGTTGCCGAACGAAAAAAAGACTCTGTTTCAGTTGATTCAGCGATTCTCTCAGTGGTGAAAGAATTTACTTTGGCTTCTAAAGCGATTCGCTTTGAGGGAAATGGTTACTCTGATGAATGGAAAAAAGAGGCTAAAAGTAAAGGACTCTTTGAGCTACTCAACACTCCCGATTCTTTAAGTGCTTTTCTTTCTCCAGAGCATCACTCCTTTCTGACGGAGTCTGGAGTTTTCTCTAAAGAAGAAATTCATACCGTCATTCACGTGCGGCTTGAGCGTTATGCAAAACACATTGCCATTGAAGCGAACACACTTTCAAGCATGTTTCTTCAAAATATTTTACCAGCAGTGAACAAATACGAAGTGGAGCTTTTAGAAAGTCAAAAAAATAATGACGGAAGAAAAAGCTATCAAGGCGAATTACTTAAAAAGATTCAAGACTCTGCTTTAAAGGCTTACGAATTGAATGAAGCTTTAGCAGTCGCCATAGAGTCTGCTCAAAAGGCCGGTGAGGGCGTCTCAGAAGCTCAAGCTTTTGCCGAGAAGGTTTTTCCGCTGATGGAGTCCTTGCGAGTCGAGTGTGACAAGCTCGAGAACCTGACGCCAGATGAATATTGGTCATTGCCCAAATACCGCGAAATGCTTTTTATTCGTTGAGTAGTTTTTTTTACTCAGAATGAAGAAGCTTTTATTTGGAATTATTTTTTATTTGCAAATTTTTGCATTCAGTTCAGAGCAATTTGGCTTAGAGATTGAGCTACAAGTGGAGACTTTCTCGAAGATTGTTCAGTATTTTACTTTTGATGCTGAGCACAGAACGGATTCCCCGCTGACGAAAGCGAAGAAAGTTTTTAATCATCCAGGAACTATGAATTCATTAAAGCTACGAGCCGATGCGCCGAAAGACATAAAAGAGTTTTTTTCTCGTTTCGAATGGGAAGAGGACGTCCCAAACTTAGAATTCAGGAAAAAAGGAACCTATTTAAATGCTGATGAGCTTGTTCGAGATTTAGATCGTTTTCATACTCTCATCCATCCCGAAGGTGAAAAGCCAGAGTGGAGAAACCCAGGAAAAAGAAATGGCAGTGGTTGGTTTAGCGTGCATATTCACATGAGTAACTCTCGTTGGGGGCGCGGAACAAAGCGTTTGCTTGAAACCTATAATTTGCTTCTTTGTGCAGACTATTTAGCGGAAGGAAGGGGTGGCAATGTTTTTGGAAGGTCTTTGGATCTTTTTGGAACGTCATCAAGGTATCTTTCAAATATTTTAAAATGGGGTGTTTTGAGAATGATCAATGATCAAAGATTTGAAATAAGAAGATTTGTTCTGAGTCCTGCTGAAGAAATGAAAAGAGTTCAGCATTTCTTTAATCTTGATGCTGCGACGGCACAAAAGGAAATGCTTTCAATGATTAAAAACAAAATCACATTGAAAGAAATAAAGAAGCTGGGTTCTTTGAAAACAATGCCGAGAGTAAGACTGCGGCTTTTTTTGCAAAATGTTTATTTAAAAATGCTCAGTGAGGCTCCTGAGCTTATTGACGGTAATTTTTTAGAACTGTTGTGGAGTTTAAAGGAAGAAAATTTAGAGCTCCCGCTTCAGTTTTATGAATCCTTTCCTAAAATGAAAGAATCCTTGAGGCGGTCTTTTTTAAATTTCTTCTTTGAAGTGCGAATAAAACAATATTCTCCAGAAATAACAGAGCGCTTCTTTGTAAATAATTATGAGCTCATGACTGAAGAGGAAAAGAAACAAGCCTTAGATTATCTACTGTCTCAACACTCCATAGAAACTTTTAAAAAGACTTCTTTTTATAAAAAACTAAAAAATGACCCATCTCTTCATGCGGTTTATAAGGTGAAAGTTGCAAGTGGCGGGTTTTTGAACAGAGTTAAAAGGGCTTTCTCTCGCTGTGTGAATATTTTGAGTCGCATTGGCGGAGTGACTGACTAAGTGAAATTGTCCACAAAGCATTGATTTTAATGCATTTCGCTTATTTTTTAACACCTACATGCTGCCGATTGATATGATATACGGCCTAATTAGGGTATTATGAAATATTCTAGAACTGTTCACATAGAGGATGATTTTGATCTCATTAAATATTTAAACTTTGGAGGACTTCCTTCTGTTTATACTTCAAAAAAGCCCCAAAAAGAATTAAAGAGTTATGTGAGTTTGTATATTAAAGAGGAAATTCAAGAAGAAGCTTTAGTTCGTAAAATCGATCATTTCGCCCGTTTTTTAGATGTTTTTTCTTTTAATTCAGGAAAAGAGCTTTTTTTTAAAAATATTGCTTCTGATTCTAGCGTTCTAGTAAAAACTGTATCTTCGTTCAGAGCTTTTTGGTCATGCTTTTGAACATTTTATTATTCAAGAAGTGAGAGCGGCGAATAAATATTTAGATATCGATAGAGAGCTTTATTATTGGAGAAGTATCTCTAAAATGAAAGTTGATCTTATTTGGGGGCGTAAAGCGGCTTTTGAAATTAAATCGACACAGTTGGTTCAAGAGAAACATTGTAAAGGACTCAAGGCTTTGAGAGAAGAAAACTTAGTTTCAGATTACTATATTATTTCTAGAGATCCTAAGGAAAGAGGGATGAAAATAAATTCATTCTCAGTTGAAAGGAAAAATGAAAATGAAAAAAATTATATTAAGTTTAATAACAGTAATGAGTCTTACAACTGGATACTCCAGTGAAGTTGGTGTTCATAGTTCGGCGCTAGAATTGCCATGTTCTGGAGAAAGCACCTTGGTGAAAGTAACAAAAATTGGAACACTTTCTGCGTTTACTGACCGAGGCGGAAATTTTAATCCAGAGAAAGGCTTTGCATACATTTCTTCTGAGATGACTTCTCTTGCTCCTGAGTGTGAGAAAATGCAGAGTGTTTTAAAGATTGATTTAAAGAAAGAAAGCTTTTCTCACTACTTTAGTTTTCCGCATATTGTAGACCATGGTGAAATTCAAAAGCTTGCTGAGAAAAAACTTGGCGCTGTTCATCAATTTAAAACGCAGCAACATTTTCAGTATAAAAATTCAGACGGCTATCTTCCATTTTTTCCATTGTTGCACAAAGAAAGCTTAGCAATAAAATCAGCAACTCTTGATTACCCCCATACGTCTCTTCCTGTTAACAATAAAAATGCTTATGGCATCTACCTACTCGAAGCGGATAAAGTGAAACTGAGTCAGTTACTGTTTCATGCGCTAGAAGCAGAAGAGGATCACGGGGTGCTCAAGTCGTCTCTCGTCAATGCCTTGTTTGAGAGTTATCCTAAATATACTGAAAACTATAAGCAGTTTCTTTCCGAAGCTCTTAACTTTTATAAAAAGATTGAGCATATTCAGTTAGATGTAAGTGAGCCATACTCTAAGATGGCGTCCGTATTGAGAAATTTTGCAAACCAAATTAAGAAGTTAACGTATCAGTACCCTGAAAGTTATTTCCTGAAAGTTCCTGTGCTTTTGGCAAAGCATCCTTGCTTACTGTATGTTACTGAAGGCTATTATTTTTTGAGTTGTGTGAATCTCTCGGCAATGAATTTAGAACATTCTTTAGAGCTTTTATCAGACGATTTGAGTACGAGCATCGACCCAGTCGTGAAGGCTCGGTGGGAGTTTCCCTTGAAGGTGATCGCAGGAAAAGATTCAGGATTTGGTGTCAATAAATGCGTTGAAAAAATAGTTTCAACGTGGTCCAAAGAATACGCCCAGCAGCTTTTGGACGAGTATTATTAAGAGCAGCTAACACTTCAGAATTTAGGGACGGAGCAAGTTAAAACATTGATGTTACAGGTAAAGTTACTCCGTCCCTTTTGATTTTGTCCCTTTTTTGGCTCCTTCTAAAATGGTGTAACTGACTAACAATACTTTAGAATACGGAGCCAAATTGTCAAACTTCACCGACGGCGCGGACATACTCAAATCTATGGGAGTATTTCTTTACATGCTTTTGCTTCCCACTTATAAGAAATGTCATCATGAATTTATTTTTTAAAAGAGTGGCATTTTTTATATGTTTTTTTGGGTTTACTGACCCCGACTACCAGCTCGTAGTGCAACGTTTGTTGTATAGAACCTCATAAGGTGTTTTCCAGTCAAGGCATTTCATTGGTCTATGATTTATTCTGTCCTCTATTATTTTTAATTTCTTTTTTGAAAGAT
>Ga0209187_1000159_pt1 | contig 146605 bp, 96 predicted proteins | sample BantaG_FD_187430 | JGI IMG/M metagenome (GOLD analysis project Ga0209187, IMG submission 187430) | Marine algal microbial communities from Bantry Bay, Ireland - BantryBay_4 metaG (SPAdes) (version 2) | ecosystem: Host-associated > Algae > Red algae > Unclassified | place: Bantry Bay, Ireland...
GTGCAGCGAGGTACAAGCGGAACCCGGGGTTGCTGAAAGCTTTTGAACCGACCGGTCTGCCCCTCTGTACGAGCTCTTCGCTTCATGTCCGGTCGGAACGGCCCATGGCTTCGAGGGCATCTGCTACCGAGGGAATTTGAAAAGATTGACTCATTTAGTCACGAATCGAAAAAGCAAGGATCTATATACGCAGCGTAAACCGGTACCGTTTCATATAACCAGTCTAAGGGTATCACGGTGAACCCAATCACCGACTCGATCCCATCAAGCAATGGGGCACTGAGAACGGCCGCGAGCAGGAATAAAACTACGGGGTAGACGAACACCTAGAAGAACTGCGCAAACACAAAAACAGCGAGCCACACAACGGGGATCGGCAAAGCGGTTGGGTTCGGCGAGGTCCATCGAACTCACATAATCCAATCCGCAAGGAACGCCAGATACCGGTCGTAGATCGGGACATTGTTGCTCAACCACCCCAAGGGCGCGAGGCTGAGATCAAGAATCTGTACGAGGCCATCGGCGGACCCCAGAATGTTGGTCTTGGAGGCGAACATAAATACAACAGGCGGGTAAACGAAGACGTACAGGACCAGACCAAACATCAGGATCACCAGCCATAAAATGGGATCGGCAAAGCGGTTGGTTTCGGTGTCGTCCATCGAACTCATATAATCCAATCCGCAAGGAACGCCAGATACCGCTCGTAGATCGGGACATTGTCGCTCAACCACTCTAAGGGCGCGACGCTAAGATTAAGAATCTGTAGGAGCCCCTCGGCGGACACCAGGATGTTGGTGGCGCTGGAGACGAACATCATTACAACCGGCGGGTAAACGAAGACGTACAGGACCAGACCAAACATCAGGATCACCAGCCATAAAATGGGGTCGGCAAAGCGGTTGGATTCGGAGTCGTTCATGGCCGGATGCTCCCGATCCGGTCGAAGACCTCAATGTATGAAGCGTAGGCCGGAACATTGCGGTTCAACCACCTGAGTGGGGCGACGGAGAAATACATCACGTGGCCGAGAACCGGAACATCCAACCGAGATATCGCAGACTCGAATAATTCTAACGCCACAGGGTAGACGAAGAGGTACAACGACAAGATGGCAACACCGACCACCAGCCACAAGACGGAGTCGGAAAACCGATTTCTTTCGTGTTCACCCATGGCCCCGCTCTAACAGGAACTCAACGCAAGGCAATCACAAGCCGAATGTCTGCGCTCACCAGATCGGCCGACGGCAACAAACTTCAACCGAGCGGCAAGGCACCCTCGGCGCAGTAGCGCTTGGTGCCAAAGTGTTCGAGCTCATGGCCGAACGCGCGCGCGACCGATATCCACAGGCGGTTGTGCGGCGTGTTTTCGAAGCTCAACGCACGCCCGGTCTTGAACCCGCAACCACCGCCGATCAGCACGAACGGAATGTTGTCGAGGCTGTGCGAGTTGCCTTTGCCGAGTTCGTTGAGCCAGACGATCTGAGTGTGGTCGAGCATGGTGCCGCCCACCCCGCCGGGTTCGGGCGTGTCGGCGAGGCGCTTGACCAAATAGGCGAGTTCGCCGGCGAACCACTGGTTGATGCGCAGCAGCTTCGACTGGGCGTCGACGTTATTGTCGGGTTCGTGCGAGAGGGAGTGGTGGCCTTCTTGGATCTTGAGCCAGCGCATGCGCGCCTGACCGACCGAGCGCATGAACTGCAGCGAGGCGACCCGGGTCATGTCGTTGGCCATCGAATTGATCAGCAAGTCGATCTGCATCCGGCTGATCTTTGGGATGTTGTCGTTGATCACTTCGATCTCCGGATCGATTTCCGGTTCGGCGTGGTCGAGTTCGTTTTCCTGCTCGGCCGCCTCGATATCGGTTTCGAGCTGACGCACCAACTGCATGTGTTCCTCGAGCAGCCGCTTGTCTTCCGGACTCAGCTTGCTGGCGGCGCGTTTGAGGTCGGCATGGAGATCATCGAGAATGCTGGCGACATGTTCGCGGCTTTGCGCGCCGCCGTACAATTTTTCGAACATCTGGCCCGGATCGTCGATCGGCGCGACCGGCTTGTTGTTACCGGCGTAGACCATGCGGGTCCAGGGATCGGCCCGGTTCGGGACAGCCACGCCGAACTCAAGCGAACCGAAGCGGGTCGCGGTCGCCGGATTGGCCTGCCAGAAATTGCGTAGTTCCTGGTCGATGGAAAGCCCTTTGGCCCAACCGGCCGGCGTGTCGGAGCCGCCCTGGATATTGCCCTTGTTGAGTTCGGTGGCGGTGAGCAGGCAGGACATGCCGCGCATGTGCCCGTCGCCGTCGCCACGGATCTGATTCGACAATCCTTTGAGCATCAGCACCTGATCGGTCCACGGGCGCAGCGCCTCGAAGATTACTTTTAGTTTCAGTTCCTGATCCGGCCCGAACGTGTCCGGCCAAAAGTGCTGCGGCAGCGTCCCGTTTGGGGAGAACATCACGATGAATCGCTTGCGCCCCCTCTCCAGCGGTTCGGCCGCCAGACTCGACATCCCGCCGAGGAACGGCAAGGCGGCAGCAGAGAGACCAAGGTCTCGAACAAAATTACGGCGCGTTTTATTTAAGGTCATCACTACAAGTAGCTTACGAGCAACCCAGTTTATGACAAGTCCGCGTGAAAAACTGCGCGTGAAAAAAGGGGGGGGGGAAGGAACCGCGGGAAGCCAAGAAAATGGCGAGAGCGACGAGACTTGAACTCGCAACCTCCGGCGTGACAGGCCGGCGCTCTAACCAATTGAGCTACGCCCCCGCGATGGGGAGGGCACTTATTGATTCAACTTTGCGCCTACGGCAAGTCCTTTTTTGCAGAAATCTTTCAGGCCGCAAAATCGGCTCAGTCGAGCAGGTTCACGAACAAGCCGGAACGCAGCTTGGGTTCGAACCAGGTGCTCTTCGGCGGCATGACCTCGCCGATGTCGGCCACGTCCATCATGTCGCGGATTCCCGTGGGAAACAGGCTGAACGCAACTGCGACGGCACCGGAGTCGACGCGCGCCTGCAGAATGTCGGTGCTCCCCTGCCCGCCCTTGAACGAGATCCGAGGATTGGTTTTTGGGTCGTCGATGCCGAGCAAGGGCGTGAGAATCTGATGCTGACAAATGCTGACATCAAGCTTCCCAACCGGATCGTCCGGCACATTGTTCGGGGTCAGCGCGTGCCATGCACCTTGAAAGTACATGCTGATGACGCCTTGGCGTTCGGGAGCCGGCGTGCCCGGCGCAATCTCGAACGACTCGCCCAGCGCGGCGAGAAAGGCTTCCGGCGTTTGGCCGTTCAGATCGGCGACGAGGCGATTGTAAGCGAGTACCTGCAATTGATCGGCCGGAAACAACACGCACAAATACCAGTTGTACCCTTCGCTACCGTCATGGCTGGCATTGGCAGCGGCGGACTCGGCGCCGACGCGCACCGCGCTGGCTGAACGGTGGTGGCCGTCGGCCACGTAGGCTTCGGCGACCTCACCGAACGCGGCTTTCAAGGCGGCCGCGTCTGGGGCGCGCCAAGCGGTGTGGCGCACGCCTTGTTCGTCAGTGAGATCAACGACTGGTTCGCCGGCGCAGATGTCGGTGATGAGCGCGTCGATCGCGGCGTCATCACGGTAGGTGAGAAACACCGGACCCGCATTGGCCATCAGCGTTTTTACATGACGGGTGCGGTCGTCTTCTTTCTTCTTCAGGGTGAACTCGTGCTTCTTGATGATGCCATTGGTGTAGTCGTCGATGTGGCAGGTACAGACAACGCCGATCTGTTTGTGGGCTCCGGCTTCCTGCTGATACACGTACAGATTGGGTTCGGTATCGCGGACCAGCCAGCCTTCGGCTTGGAAGCGTTCGAAGTTGGACTTGGCCATGTCGTAGACCGCGTCCGAGTAGAGGTCGGTACCTTCGGGCAGGTCGATCTCGGGTTTGATGATGTGCAGGAAGCTCTTCGCGTTCGCGCCGGCCAGCGCACGCGCCTCGGCCGAGTCGATCACGTCATAGGGCGGACTCGCGACCTCGGCAGCAAGTTCGGCGGCGGGGCGGAGGGCGGCAAAATCTTTGATTCTCATACGCGCCTCAAAGCAGATGATGCAGAGAAACCAAGTAAAACGATAATCATTATTTGCATTCTGTCTGCATATTTAGGTTGACAGCGAAAATCCTGCCCATAGTCAGCAGCTATGGCCAAACGAAGACTCATCGGAAAACCCGGTTCGAAATATCATGTGATCTCCCGGTTCGTCGAACGACAGTTCGCAACCGGGACCGACGAACAGAAACAGATGTTTCTGCAGCTATTGATACGACAGGCGGCATTCTCAGGCATCGAAGTGCTCACGTATTGCATCATGGGCAATCACTTCCACCTCCTCCTTCGCGTTCCCGAACGCCCCGAAAACATCTCAGAGAAGGAAATCCTGCGCCGCGTTGGAAAAATCTGGAAGCCCGAACGCGTGAAAGCTCTCAAGGAAACCTTCAAAACCTGGCGCAAAATCTCCGTCATCGGCGACGAACTCGTCGAAGAAAAATTAGCCCGCTTCCGCGAACGGATGTACAACCTCCCCGAGTTCATGAAGGACCTAAAACAACGCTACTCAAAATGGTTCAACTTCATCAACGAACGCAAGGGGACCCTGTTCGAAGAACGCTACAAAAGCGTGCTCGTCGAAGACGGAACCGCCCTGCGCATGATGGCCGCCTACATCGAACTCAATCCCATCCGCGCCGGCATCGTCGAAGATCCAGCCGACTACCCCTATTCCGGGTACGCCCAAGCCCGAACCAACAACCGCGACCGGCAACGCGGTATCCGCACCATCATGACCGACCCGCGCGACCCGAACAACTACGACGCCAAAGGGAAATTACGCATCCTCCCTTGGAAAACCATCGAACCCCGCTACCGGTTCTGGCTCTTCGAACGCGGCCGTGAAATCCACCACCGCGACGGGACCCAAAAGAAACGTGGCTTCACCAGCGACCAATACCACGCCGCCCGCCGCGCCACCGAACACGGCGATGGCAACATCCCACACGCGTCCCAACTCGCACACGCGTCCCAACTCGCACTCGCGTCCCAACTCGCACACGCGTCCCAACTAGCACTCGCGTCCCAACTAGCCCCCGTGCCCTTCTCGCTCCGCGAAAAATCCCGAACCATGACCGATGCCCTCGTCCTCGGTTGCAAACAATTCGTCCAGGAAACCATCGACGAACTCGGTGCGCAGATCGGTACGAAATTTCCCAAAGCCCACAAAGTATCCGCCCAAGACAGCAAGGAAAAAGCCCATCCCACCTCTTCCACTTCCACCCTTGCCCACAACATCGACACCGAACTCTGCCAACTCGCAAACCTCCGCGAAAACATCCCTCAAGAATAAATAAAGTCTAAGGATAGTCGGAATCCGAGGAGCGCTCCAACCCTTCGTAGATCGACTGACTACGCGTTAGATATTTCGAACACCGTTTGTTTTCGTATTTCGCGGACGGGTAGACTAATCAGTCGAGCCATGCCTGATTCTGCCACCAAACCCATTGCCGTCATCGACATCGGCACCTCCGCCGTCCGCATGACGGTCGCCGAAGTCAATCCAGGCGGCCACCTGCGCATTCTCGACGAACTCGAGCATCATGTAAACCTGGGCAAGGCGACCTTCTTGAAGGGGGTGATTCCGCGCAAGTCGATCGAACGCTGCGTGGAGATCATGCGCGGGTTCCAACGAGTGGCGGAGGAGTACGGCGCCGACCGCGAACTACGGGCGGTCGCCACCACCGCAGTGCGCGAGTGCGACAATCAGGCCGAGTTCATTGACCGGGTTTTTGTCGCCACCGGCATTGATGTCGAAGTGGTGGACGAGGGGGAAACCACGCGCCTCCTTTATAACAGTCTCACCGCCTCGTTCGCCCACGAACCCGGCATGGCGACCATACCGTTGCTGGTCCTCGATGTCGGCGCGGGCATGACCGAAGTACTGCTGCTGCGGACCCTGCGGGTCGCGGCAAACTACACCCACCGACTCGGCGCACTGCGGCTGCGCGCGATGCTCGAACGCTACGACGCCTCGGTCTCGGACGAGCAGGAGGTGATCGCCAACCAGGTGCAAATCATGGTGGAGCAGATCCAACACATCATCCCGCCCGAGAAGAACCTGCGCTTCGCAGCAATCGGCAGCGATATGCAGTTCGCCGCCGCGCGCCTCGTGCCGGATTGGGCACCCGGCTCTTTGGTGGACATTCCGCTGGCTGATTTAGAAAACTTGTCTAAGCAACTGTTGACCATGCCGGTGGACCAGTTGGTTCGCAGTTACGGCATGTCGGTGCCAGACGCGGAAACGGTCGCGCCAACCCTCCAAGTCGTCTGTCAGGTCGCGCGGAGTTATGGCGTCACCAACGTGACCGCCGCCAAGGCGACCTTGCTCAGCGGGGTCCTGCATGAGCTCGCGTTCAACGGCGAATGGAGCAGTGTGTTCATCGAGCAGATCAAGCAATCGGCCCTCGATTTCGGCAAACGGTACGCGATCAACAATGACCATGGCGGACACGTCGCCGAACTCGGTGAAACCATTTTCGACGCGCTGAAAGACCGCCACGGCATGGGCACCCGCGAACGCGTTCTCATGCATGTGGCCGGACTGATCCACGAAGTCGGTCTGTTTGTCAGCAACCGCGGACACCACAAACACTCCTACTACTTGATCAACAATAGCGACATCTTTGGACTCTCGCGCAAGCAGATCAGCTTGGTCGCCTTGATCTCCCGCTACCACCGCCGCGCCATGCCCAAAGTGTCCCACGAAGGCTACGGCTCGCTCAACCGATCGCGCCGGATAATGGTGAGCAAACTCGCCGCGATCCATCGGGTCGCCGACGCGCTCGACCGCAGCCTGACCCAACGGATTCAAGATATCGAATGCGAAGTCGACGGCGGCAACCTCTGGATCACCGTCCCCGGCGTCAACGATTTCACGGTCGAGAACATCGCCCTGAAAGAAAAAGGTAACTTGATGGAACACGTCTACGGTCTGCGGCCGGTGCTGCGTTCGAAGAACTGACCGCCGAGCCATTTAAACGCGCGTTCGTCGGGCGCTTCATTGTATGGACACAGTCGGCCAAACCGATCATCCAGAAGGGGTTGCGAAAACATACGCGTTCGCCAGCTCAAGATCGCCGACATCACCACTCGTTATAACCGGACTCAGCTCACCGAGTCGATTCTGCAACCGAACAAGGTCGTTGCCACGGCCTTCGCTAGCCATTGGTTCAAGATGAAGGACAAGACCCCGCACGAAGGATTCATTGTGCGCGAGTCCGGCGAGGAAATCGAAATCCGCAACATCGCCGGCATCCCTTCCGTGATTAAAACCAGTGACATCGTCAAGCGGGGGACACGCGACATCTCGATGATGCCCACCGGGCTGTGCAATGCCATCAAGCCCGCCGATCTCGCCTCGCTGCTCGCCTATCTCGAGTCCTTAGCGAAAAAGAATTAGCGGGTCCCATCGCGATGCCGAATAGCGGTGAAGAGAGGAACGAGCCGAGGTGCAGGAAAGAACATGCGCTTGATCGAATAGGACTGGGACAACTGCGGCCTTGGCCGTACTTGGGGCACAGACTCCTCTGCTCACAGTTGCTCCCATCCGATCATGACCCGCCTTCTTTTCCTGCCGACCGTCCTCCTCTTCACGATATCCGCCCTCGCCCAGAACGAGATCCCCAAAGGCGAACTCAGCACCGGCACTTTCACCAATTCGACCATCTTCCCCGGCACCGAACGCACGGTCGCGGTGTACGTCCCCAAGCAATACACCGGCGACAAACCGGCTTGTGTCGCGGCCTTCTGTGACGGACATGCCTACACAAATCCGAAACGCGGTAATTACGCGCCCGGCATGTTCGATCGGCTAATCGCGTCCGGCGACATGCCCGTGACCATCGGCGTCTTCGTCAATCCCGGCGTTGTCCCCGCCGCCAACGAGAACGCACTACCCCGCTTCAACCGCAGCTACGAGTACGACGGACTTGGCGACGACTACGCGCGCTTTCTCGACACCGAACTCCTGCCGCACCTGGCCAAAACCCAGAACCTGAAATTCTCCGATGACCCCAACGACCGCCTCGTCGGCGGTGCGAGTTCGGGCGGGATCTGCGCCTTCAACACCGCCTGGTCGCGGCCGGATCGCTTCCGCCGCGTTTGGTGTACCGTCGGCACCTTCGTCGGACTGCGCGGCGGCGACGAACTCCACTCGCTCGTTCGCAAAACCGAAGCGAAACCGCTGCGCATCTTTCTCCACGACGGCAGCAACGACCTCAACATCTACGCCGGCGATTGGTGGATGGCCAACCAACAGATGCAACGCGCCCTGCAATGGATGGGCTACGAACACACGCACGTCTGGGACGAGACCGGACACGGTCGCGCCGGCGAACAGATCCACCTCGAAGACGCGATGAAGTACCTCTGGAAAGACTGGCCAGCCAAGGTCACCACTCACCCCGAGAACGCGGCCAAGCGCCGCGCCACCTTCACCCTCCCCGGCGAAGACTGGCAACTCGTCAGCTTCCGTCACGGCTTCACCGAGGGACCCGCCGCCGACAAAGAAGGCAACGTGTTCTTCACCGACATCCCCAACAGTGTGATCACCAAACACAACGTCGCCGGCAAAAACATCGTCTTCGCCAAGGACACCGGCAACGCCAACGGCCTGATGATTCATCCCGACGGTCGCCTCTTCGCCTGCGCCAACGGCAAACAAGAAATTGTCGCCTACAACACGGAAGACGGCAGCCACGAGACCATCGTCAAAGGCGTGAACTCAAACGACCTGTGCATCCGCGCCGATGGTACGATCTACTTCAGTTCGCCTCGCGCGAAGAAGATCTTCCGCATCAAACCCGACGCAAAGACCGCAGCTCCGGTCGCCGACGCGCCCGGCTGCAACGGCGTCTTACTGAGTCCGGACCAAACCCAACTCTACGTCACCGATTTTCGCGGCCGCATGGTCAGCGCGTTCCAAGTGCAAGCCGACGGCACGCTCGCGCACGGCCAACCTTACTACTGGCTACACCTCCCCTATCGCACTGCCATCTCATCGCTCGACGGCATGACCGTCGACACCGAAGGTTGGCTCTACGTCGCAACCAAACTCGGCGTCCAGATTTGCGACCAAGCCGGACGGGTACATTTCATTCTGCCGCCACCGCCTGGCGCGCGCCACCCCGCCAATGTCTGCTTCGGCGGCGAGAACCACGACCACCTGTTCATCACCTGCGGCGACAAAGTCTACAAACGCAAGCTGAGCAAGACCGGCGTTCGTTCGTGGCAGGCGGACGCACCGAAAAAGCCGCGTTTGTAACCACAATTCACGTATGGCAAACTCTTGCCATAGTATGGCAAACCCTTGCCATAGTATGGCAGACCCTCGCCACTCTATGGCAGACCTTTGCCATAACGATTCCGACGCCGTGAGCCTCTCTTCAATCATCCCGTTTGCCGTTTTGCTGCTCCTGCCAGTCCTCTCTTTCTCGCAGCCCGACATCGACGCCGCCTACGCGGTTCTTCAGCCGTTCGAATCAAAAACGAGCGCAGCCGACAACGCCGCTCCGCGCCCCAGTGGCCTCGACGGACGCGTGATGGCCGGCTACCAAGGCTGGTTCCGAACGCCCGGCGACGGCTCCGGACTCGGCTTTCAGCACTATCGCAAAGGCCGCTCCTTTCGACCCGGAAGCTGCACCATCGACCTGTGGCCAGACCTTACCGAGTTCACCGCCGAGGAGAAATTCGCCACCCCTTTTCGCCACAAAGACGGACGGGTTGCGGAGGTGTTTAGTTCGATCCATCCAAAAACGGTCGACCGGCATTTCAACTGGATGAAAACCTACAGCATCGACGGGGCCTTTGTGCAGCGCTTCGGCATCATCGCCTGCGGCCCGAAGGAGTACAAACAACTCAGGGCCGACAATCAAAAGCTGATCCATTGCCGCACAGCCGCGAACCAACACCAGCGTTGTTACGCGCTCATGTACGATCTGTCCGGACTGCGCGACAGCGATTTTGAAGAACTGGCACGGGACTGGAAGGAACTGCGCACCCGCATGCAACTCGGCACTGACCCGAACGACCGCGCCTACCTACAACTCAACGGCAAACCGCTGGTCGCCATCTGGGGTGTTGGGTTCAATGATGACCGCGACTACTCGCTCGCGTTCTGCGAACGCTTCATCCGCCTGCTCAAACACAATCCCGATTGGGGAGGCATGAGCATCATGCTCGGCGTCCCCTACGGCTGGCGCGAACAACGCCGAGATGCGATCACCGACGAGCGGCTGCACACCGTTCTCGAACTCGCCGACGTCATCAGCCCTTGGGCCGTCGGCCGCGTGCGCCGCGAACATCTCGACAATGGCGAGGCGCGCCGGCAGCAACTCGCCGACCGCGCTTGGTGCGACCAGCGAAAGATCTCCTATCTCCCGGTGGTCTACCCCGGCTTTAGCTGGCACAATTTGAAAGGCGAGAAGCTCGGCGCCATTCCGCGCGAACGCGGACGCTTTCTTCAAGACCAATTTGCGACGGTCAAAGCCGCCGATGGCAACGCCGCCTACGTCGCCATGTTCGACGAGATCGACGAGGCCACCGCGGTCTTCAAGTGTACCAACGACCCGCCAGTCGGCGCGTCCAGGTTCCTGACCTACGACGGACTGCCCTCCGACCACTACCTGCGGCTCTGTGAAAAAGGCCGAATCCTGCTCCGCACCCCTTCTAAGTAATCCATCACCTGGAGGGCGAGGGGCCTCAGCCGGATCAAAAGAGTCTTTACCGAATATGCGCCTTGTGGTAATTAAGGGGTGTATTGAAGGCAGACTTTGAAAGATTTGTCGCCTCAAGCGGATGTCTTTTATGTTCGGAGTTACAATGGTTCAGGCAAATCTGCGAAGAAGGAATTCCTTCAAAATCTATCTGGAGTTAAGCCATGATTTCGAATGGTCGTCTTTTCCCGCCAGAGGCCTTATGTGCTTATAGGGGATTTGAAATGCTGGCTCGTTTTGGGCTGCCAGAAACAATTCTTTTTGGGACCAAAATGGGGGTCAGATCCGAGTTTTCCTTTTCGGCACTAAGATCGGTAGAGAAGAGGGGGGCAATGAGTTATCGAGATAACGGTGAGTTGGTCCGAATAGGTGAGCTCGCTCTTGTCTACGCTTTTCTTGGATTCCAAAATGGCTCTCGAATGCCTGTTCTATTGGACAGAGAAAATGGTAGTTTGTGGATTGATGAGCAAATGCACCCAGAAAATAAACCGTATCTAGTGTTTCTGAACTCCAGTTGCAAAACCTTTGAACGCGTTATGGAGTTGACGGAATCGCTGAGAACTAGCGACGAAGTGCTGACACACGACCTAGACACAATTTCGGCCGACTTATACAGAATTGATTCAAGCATTTTTGAGGGTCGATCCAACATAAGCTTTTGGGCAGGATTTTTACGCGATCTAACAATGAGGTGATCAAAGCGTTCGCTGCGCGAACAAGGTCAGACCATCTCCGCCTCCGAGCCGATTGCGATTCATCAATGTACATCTTCTGCGAACTCGTTCGTGCATCAGTCCACCCGCCACCCGCCTCCCGCAACTCGCAACCCGCAACACGCAACCCGAAACCCGCATCCCGCATCCCGCACGTTTTCACTTGCAATATTGTCCCTTCTCGAACGACATAAGGACACAGGAAACAATCCCTCCCAGACCGATATGAAACAGATCTTCTCCCTTCTTTCGCTCGCGACCTTGACCGCGCTTCTCCTCACCTCCCCGAACGCGGTGAACGCTGCTGAAGGCTGGGCCACCGATTTCGCCGCCGCCTCTAAACAGGCGAAAGACAACGGCAAATACATGCTGCTCGATTTCACCGGTTCCGACTGGTGCGGCTGGTGCATCAAACTCGACCGCGAAGTGTTCGCCAAAGACGAGTTCAAGGCGTTTGCCAAGACCGACCTCGTCCCCGTCATGCTCGACTTCCCGCGGCGCAAAAAACTCGCCCCCGAACTCGCGCAACAGAACAATGCCCTCAGAGTCAAATATGGCGTTCGCGGTTATCCGACCATCCTCGTCCTCAGTCCGGACGGTGATCTCGTGCAAAAGACCGGCTACCGCCGCGGCGGCCCCGAAGCTTACGTGACCCATCTGCAACAGATCATCACCGCGCATAAAGCCAAAGCTACCGGCGCACCTGCCCCTGCACCCACGACGGCCGCAGTGCCTGCGGCAGTCCCCGCCGCGACAAAGGTTGTCGCTGCGCCACCTTCGCCAACGGCAGCGCCACCCTCGCCAACGGCAGCGTCCGCACCAGCAGCCACGATTGTATCCCCACCCGCTGCCGTCACCACAAAGCCAACCGTCACCCTCCCGTTTGTCGAAGCGGGCGAAGGTGAAAGCGCCTTGGAACTCGCTCGCGCCAAAGCCAAAGCCGAAGACAAAATGCTGTTCGTCGAATTCGGCTGGGACAAATGCGGCAACTGCCGCAACTTCCGCAACCTGCTCACCGGCAGCAAAGTGCTCGTCCCGGAAAAAGAATTCGTGATGGTTAACGTACACCCGCGCGAAGGCACCGACCGCAACAAGTTCACCGAGTACTTCGGTATCAAACAAGGCGTGTACCCGCGCATCGTCATCGCCTCCCCCGACGGAGAAGTCCTCGGTTCGCGCTTCGGCTACGGCCAAGCCAAACAGTACAACGACCTGATCGATACGGCGCGCCAAGAGTTTGCCTCGCTTACGCCGATCACCTACACCCCGGACGCGTTCTTCAAACCAGCTCACCCCTGAGGCTGGCCTAGCCGGTTGTTGAAAAACTCGGATTGAAGAAAAACGGGTTCATTTCGCCGCCAGCTTCGTCGTCGAACCCTCTAAGACGAACCACGGAGTGGTGGCAAGAAAGTAGCCCCGGGTGGAGCGAGGTACGAGTGGAACCCGGGGTAGCTGAGAGCCTTTCGAACCGACCGGGCTGCCACTCTGCGCGAGCTCTTCGCTCCATGTCCGGTCGGAACGGCCTCATGGCTCTGAGGCATCTACGGCCTGTATCCTTTGGCCGGACGCACAAGTACTTCGTCAGCCCATCACGTCTTCCACGTCTTCTTCCAACAACACGTTGGCGCGCGCGCTGATGTAGGGACCGGGAAATAAATCCATGATCGTCGCCGCCTGCGCGTCGTTGCCTTCCAGCGCTTCCTCCAGCGCCTGATACATCGCCCGGCTGTATTCGAGTGCGCCAAGGAACTGGCCCGAACTCAAATCCTGCACCATAAATAGCAGCGTGTCCTTGGTCGAGTCCTCGGCGTTGAACAGGAGTTGGTTGGTGCGCGGATTCGCCTGTTCGGGATTGCGCACGTAAATCATGTATTTCACGTACTCGATCAGACGCGGGTTCAAACCCGCCTCGCACAGGAACACCCGTTCGACCAATTCGGTGCGCGAGATCACGAGATTCAGTTCCGGCGCCTCCAAATCACCTGGCGTAAGTTGGGACATCACCGAACTACGCGCCTCGAACTCGCGCCGCGTCTCGTCGAGTTCGGCAAGGGTGCAGGGCATTAGATAACAGAGGATCCGGCGTTCGAGATCGGTATACAGCAGGTTCTTGTCCACCCGGAAATCCATCTCGCACTGTTCGCAGATCACGCGGTTGAGCTGGTTCTTCAAAAACAGCTCTTTAAGCTCAGGCGACTTGGACACGTTGACCAGGTCATAGAGCTCAACATGCTGCTCCTCCTCGCATTTCGGGCACTTGATCGTATAGGTATTCGTAGCAGACATGGGTTTGCCCTTGCGTTCCCACACGCAAGCCGACAAGGCAAACCCTTGTAAAACTCTCGAAAAACGCGCCGGAAGCCCCTTTTTCCGCGCTTTTCCACGGTCGCAACATAGTCGCCAGACGGCCACTCACCGCGACCTCCATCCAACAACATCCAACATCCAACCCCCTACCGACTCCATGAGCGTAATCAAAAAACTCTTCGGAAGCGGCGGAACCAGCGCCAAGCTGGCCGCCCCGGCAGACCAACTCGTCATCATTGACGGGCCATCGGTCTATGGCCACCCCAAGACGCCCCTCGGTCCCAAGGAACAACTCGGCATTCTCAATAAAGTCTCCAACATTAACAAGAAGGAGAAATGGGACCTCGACATCGTGTTCGAGGGAGAACCCCTGAAAAAAGTCGAGCACGGCGGACGTTTCGACGACGTCATCACCGTGTTCTTCGCCCCGAGCGCCGTTCACTTCCTCGACTTCGTCACCGACCGAGCCAAGTCCAACAAACGTAGTAAAACAGTCACCGTGGTGACCTCCGACAAAGACCTCACCGAACGCCTCGGAAAAATCTCCGGCGTCAACATCATGCAAGCCAACTCGTTCAAGAAAGCCTTCGAAGGCGGCGGACGCAGTGGCGGACGCAGCAGCGGCGGCCGTGACAGCGGCGGACGTCGCCGACGCGGCGGACGCGGACGCAGCAAAGACGGCGGCGGCGGCGGACGCAGTGGCGGCAAAGGCAAAGGTGGCGGCAAGCCGGTCAAACCGCGCGATGCCGTCAGCGATCTGATCGACCTTGTCGATTAAGGCCTGAACCCCATCCAGACGGAACGGCGAACTTCGGTTCGCCGTTTTTTTTTTATCGTTCCAAAAATTCCAAAACCATCTTTGGAGAGCAAGGGGCTTCCCGAGCCGAGAGGGTTTGGTTCGAGAAAGAGTTGAGCGCTTTTGAACGAGCAGATACAAAAGCCAAGGAAATGGAACTCTTACACCAGCCGTACGGCCCTTGGCACCTGATCGCGTCCATCGCGGCGATCGTGGCTGTGGCCGCGTTCCTCGGACGCGGCGGAGCCGACCGCTGGCGCCGACTCGGACGCAAGAAGGTCGCGCGCGGCGCCATCATCGCCGGTTCCCTACTCGCCTTGATGCTGCTCGCCTGGGCCGCCTGGAACCCGCGCGTGGTCAAACGCGGTGGTTCGGAACAGCTCCATCTCGAACTCCTGCTCGACGTCTCCGATAGCATGCGCCGTGACAGCGCTGCCTGGGACCGCCAACAAAAGACCGCCCGCGATTGGGTGAAAGCGCAAGTGCTCGCCTCGCCTAAATCACTGCGCAAACAGGCCACTTGCGGCGTCACCACCTTTGGCGGTCGCGCCGTCACCGCCGGCAAAGCACGGCCCCTCGCCGACTGGCCGAAAGCGCTGGCAGGCTTGCGCGATAGCGAGTTCGCCACCGGCGACGACACCGACATCGCCGCCGGACTTCGCCAAGCCGCCGAACGCATCGGCGAACAAGGCGGGCGCGGCGTGGTGGTTCTACTCAGTGACGGCCACAATACGATCGAAGATAAACGCGCAGAAGCGGCGGCAGGATCCGCGCCCTTGGAAGCCGCCCGCGAACTCGGCGCAAAGGGTATTCCGATCCTCGTCCTGCCCGCAGAAGGTTCCCCGCCAGCGCTCGCCTTGAGCGCGGTCGATCTCGCACCGGTAGTCGAAAGCGACGGCCCCACCCGCTTGCGCGGAGGTATCGCAAATCAAATCGGCGACGGCGTCAGCGCCACCATGACCGTCGCCATGAACCCCGGCATGCGCACCGCCCCGGGTCCGCATGGCGTCGCCCGCACCACCTCCAACACCTTTGATGTCGCCGACGGTGAATGGGCGCGGTTCCGTCCCGAACTCACCTTTGAAGGCTACGGCCTGCAAGTGGTCGAAGTCACCCTCGCCGAAGGACCCGGCAGCTTGCTCGAAAACGGTGCCGACGCGCGCCAGCCCCGCCCGCCCCAGAAACGCCGGTTCTACACGCAAGTCAAACGCCCGCCGCGTCTGCTGACCATCGGCGACAATCGCTGGCTGTCCGCCCTGCGCAACTCCGATTTCGACATCATCCAAAAGCAAGCTGGCGACCTTACCCCGGATATGAATCTCGCCGACGTCGACGCCATCGTGCTCTCCGGCGTGGACGGCAACCGCTTCAAACCGGGCGTGCAAAAGGCCTTCGCGACCGCCGTCAAAAACGGCGGCACCGGGCTCTTTTTCATCAACGGAAAACACGAAGGCGACGAGAAGCTACCGAGCATCCTGTCGACGTACTATGAACAGCCGGTCGGCGAAATTTTGCCGGTCGTGCCGCGCAAATCCACCTACGAACCACCCGAGCGCAACGTCGTACTCATGCTCGACACCTCCGGGTCGATGGGCGGCTGGGAAAAAGTGATGAAGAGCATTTCACGCAGCATCGTCGACCGCCTCCGGCCCGGCGACACGCTGGACGTGATCGCCTTCACCGTCAGTGCCAACCACATCGTCAAAGATCTGAAGATGACCGATGCCAACAAGAAGAAGGCGATCGCTCAGATCGACCGACTCGGCATCGGCGGCGGCACCAGTCCGAAGGCGGCCTTGGATTTGATCGAGGCCCGCAAGTTCGTCGAGGGCGGTTTGATTTTCATCTCGGACGGCGGCTTCAGCCGCGGCGACATCAGCACCAGCATCCGCCGACGCCCGGACCTGCGCGTGACCGTGTTCTCCTGCGGCGGCAACCACTACGGAACCCTCAACAAACTGGCCGACCCGATTCCGGTCACCCGCAGCTTTGATCCGAGCAAAATCAAGATCCCCTACTTCGGCGAGAAAAAGGACAACCGCTACTACGATGGCGAGAGCTTCTCGACGCTGCCGATGCCCGACCTACGGCGCGACGACCAATTGCCCATCCCGGACTTGCCGGTGTCCGGTTCGGCCTTCGCCCGCATGCGCGGCGAGGGCGTACTGATCGGCGTGCGTCCGAAGTTGGCGATGCCGGTTCTCGCCACCCGTCCGGTCGGCGCCGGACGGACCGGCTCCTGGACCAGTGGCCTCGACGGCGAATGGATTAAAAACATTGGCCCCGCCGGCGACACCGGACCGGAAGCGGTCACAGCGTGGATGCGGCAGATGGTCGGCTTCAGCGAACGCGACCGCTACGACTTCGATGTCGAGGAAGCCGGACGCGTGCTCAATTTACGCGTCTCCATGCTACCAACGGAAGGTGTGGTGCCGCGCGTCGATCGATTGAACGCCCGCATTCTTTACGAGGACGGAGTGGCCGAAGGAATCAAACTGGTTCCAGACGGCTTTGTTGCCGGTCAATTCACCGGCGAGATTCCTCGCCCCGAACGCGGCGGAACCCAGCGCGCGTTTCTCACCATCAGCGAAGAGGGCGCCGACGCGCTGACCGGGCGTCAGCGGGTGCCGATTGTCCTGCTGCCACCGCGCGAGACGGCCGCCGCCGCAGCGAGCCGCGAAGATTGGACCCATGGCATCAACGAAGGCATGCTGCTCGCGCTCGCCCAAGCGAGCGGTGGTGCCTGGCAGCCCAAACCCGGTTCGCATGTCACCCACTCGCAACGCGCCATCACCAGCAACCGTGCCCTGTGGCCGTGGATCTCCTTGTTGGGCGGGCTGTGCCTGCTCGGGGCGGTCGGCGTTCGGAGGTTGAGTCCTTGAAACGTTCCGGGTTCGACCTACGCGACCTACCGGCCGAGGAGGCCGCCGCATCGCTGCGTCGCCTTGCAGTTTGGGCGTTGGAATGGGCGCTGCATGAGGGCGCGCCGGTCCAGGGGGCAGCAAAACCTTCGGCGAACGAAGCCCCGCCTGAAACCGTGGAGCCCTCGGAGCAGGATCAAGCGCTATGGTTGCAGATGCGCAGTGGCCGGAAAACCTGGAACCATCAGCCATCCTCTTGGATTGGGTTCCTCAGCTTTAAGGGACGCCGGGAGCGACGCATCCGTCACTGGGCCCACCAGCAGTTCGAGAAGGGCTTGCGTTCATCCGATGCGGCGATGCCAGACACGTTCTATGACCTGTGTGCGACCATTGCGTGGAGCCATCCCGCGTTCGAACTGGAACTCTGGGAATCGGTCCGCCGTTGGATGTTTCGCGAGATGGTTTATAACAACGACCTCGAACGCAACCTGGGCTTCTCCTCACAGACCTTGTGGACGTTGATTGCTATCGCCTTTTCGGCACGGAGCCTGAAGCGTCCCGAACGGCCAAGATGGCAACGATGGATTTTCGCCGGAGTCGATCGATGGCGCAACCGGAGAACGCGCAAACTAGCCACCGAGTTCGGCCTGATCTCCGGTGCCCGAATTCCGGGCTCCGCGCATTGGGCTGGGTTCTGGGATCAGTGGTTGCTCGCGATCGCCCTGCAAAAGGCGGGAGTGCGTCCCGGCAAGAATGGCGAACCGGCGGACGGCCCGGCGGGCCACTCGACCAACTCGCCCCACTCGGCCAACTCGGCCCACTCGGCCCAGCCCGGACAGAACGGCGCTCCACGCGCCATGGCACCATGGCTTCGGGAACTGTTCAACATGCCCTTTGTCCGATTCCGCCACGGCTTAGATCCGTACGGAGCGGGCAAGCCGAAAAAGGGCGAAGCAAACCGTCAATCGTTCGGCATGGGCTGGTCGGAGGAAGCACCGGAGCGGTTGTTGAATTACTACGGTTATAAGAAGGCCCCGCCACCCCTGCCGCCACCGTCCCCCAACGCGCCGTCGGCCAACGTCAGCCGGCTGTTTCCGGGCGAAGAAGTCGTCCGTTAACAGATGGGACCGATCCGGAAGCTCCGTGAGCCGATCCGCTACCGAACCTCCCACACCCCGGACTCCTCCAACTGGCGGGTCGCTGTCCCCACCCAATCCCGGTTCGCTGCCGGACTCGCAGGAGACGGATGCAAAATCCGCGCCAGCTTCAGTTCCCCCGCTTCGATCTCTTCCGCGAACACGGTCTTCGCTCGCTTCTCCGCGTAAGCGCCGACCGCGACAAACCATTCCGGCTTTAACACGGCGACCACCTCGGCCAGAGATTTGTCACAGGCGGCGGTCAAGGGTGTCCGTTCGGCGAGCAGCAACTTATCCGGGGTGACGTTGCGCCCGCTCTCCGCCATGAACACCAGAGGGCAGTAGTTGTAGATGAAATGCTGTTCGAAAAACGCTTCGGCGGTCCCGAATCGTTCGGCGAACAAGCCCCACAAGCGCCGTCCGCTCACCTCCGAACGCGTGCAGGCAAAGCCCTCGATCGGGCGTTTTGGGTGTTCGATCTTGGGCTTCTTCACCGGCGCCTCGAGGCCCATCCAATCGCGCACCGCCGCCACCTCACCGAACGGCACCCCAGTCTGCGCCATCCCCCAGGGCCCAGGATTCATGCCCATGAACAGGACCCGCGGCGTGCCGGCCCCGAAGCGTTCGAGATAGGCCTCGTGCGGCGCGCGCGCATAGACCAGCGGATTGTAGACGTGCGTGACCTCGCCGGAAAACGACATCTTGCCGACCTTGCGCGACAGCCGGCGCACCACCGGAACCAAGCTCACGCCCGAGTCCGCCTTAACAGGTCGAATATTCCCCTTGAAAATACTACCAGCATCATTTAGCCCACGTGAAAATCCATTTGGAGACAGTACATGTTTGAATTTAGCGGCGTCGTCAAAGCCATCCTTGAACCTAAAACTTTTGATAGCGGATTCACCGTCCGCGAGTTCGTTGTGGAAAATCCGGACGACAAATATCCCAAACCCATCGCCTTCCAGACCAAACAGGACAAAGTGTCGCTGCTCGACAGCCTGAGCGTCGGCGACCAAGTCACGGTCAGCTTCGACCTCGATGGCCGCGAGTGGCAGGGCAAATATTTCGTCAACCTCAACGCCTGGCGCATCAATAGCGGCGCTGGAGCTGGCGAAGGTAGCCAAGGCCGCGCCCCCGACCCCGGTTCGCAAGCGGGTCCGTCCAACATGGACCTCGAACCGGCCACCGACGACGACGACAACTTGCCGTTCTAGGCTGGCCAATCAGAATCGCTTCGCGGCGATGAGCAAAAGCGCGGTCTTTCAGACCGCGCTTTTTTCTTTGCCGTTGTTCTGGCATAATCGACCATGAAGAAATCGAGCAAGCGGTCAATCGTGCTGTGGACCGCCAGCCTCCTCACGGCATTGACCGCCCTCGTGCTCTGGCAGAAATGCACCGCTTGGAACGACTTCTTTGTGTACGGCGAAGGGGAAGACCGTGTCTACTTCCGTGTCGTCAACACCATGGGCGCCTACCACCTGGAACGCTACCGGCATCCCGGGGACTTTTTCGACTGCATCGCATGCATCGACTACGAGGACAAAGTCCGCCACTGGAACCGCGCGGAACTTCATCATGAGAGCGGGGCGGTCCTGGTTCGACGTTGGAACCGGGTCGAAATCGTGACTGAGGGACAGGAGACTCTGGTCGCGAAGCGTGAATGGCATTGGCGGCGCTTGTTCCCGATCTTGAAGTAAGCAGCGTGCTTGAATCCTCCGTAGTTCCCGCGTCCGAACAACCAGATTTTTTGAAGGCGGCTTTCCCTACCAGCGTCGGGAAACAAGACTCGCAGACGCCTCGTAGACGGGCCCGCATTTTATATGTTTGAACACCACCACCAACTTACATAAGCACCGCTCGCAGTTCTCCACGCACTACCATCATGATCGTATTATCAGGCATTAAACCGACCGGCAGACCGCATTTAGGCAACTATTTGGCGATGCTCCGACCCATCGTCGAACTTCAGGACCAAGCGGATCTCTCCTACGTGTTCATCGCGGATTACCATGCCTTGACCACCGTTCGAGATGGCGAGCAACTGCGCCAAGATACCATCGACATGGCGCTCGATTTTCTCGCCATCGGACTCGACCCGGAAAAATCGATTCTCTACCGCCAGTCCGACCTCCCCGAACTCCACGAGCTCGCCTGGCTGCTCACCGTCCTCTGCCCCATGGGCCTGCTCGAACGCTGCCACGCGTTCAAGGACGCCAAGGAAAAGTTCGGCGATAAGGGAGAAAAAATTCTCCACGGACTGTTCGCCTATCCGGTGCTGATGGCCGCCGACATCTTGTCGGTTCAATCGACCCATGTGCCGGTCGGACGCGATCAAATCCAGCACGTCGAAGTGACCCGCGATCTGGTCAACAAGTTCCACCACCATTTTTGCAAAGGCCGCGAGAACGCCGTGTTCACGCTGCCCGAAGCCACCGTGCGTTCGGAAGTGGCCGTCGTGCCCGGACTCGACGGACAGAAAATGTCCAAGTCCTACAACAACACCATCGGGCTGTTCGAAACGCCGAAAAAGGCGCGCAAGTTGATGAACAAGATCGTCACCGACTCAAAGAGCGTCGAGGAACCCAAAGACCCCGACACCTGCAAAGTCTTCGAACTGTTCAAACTGTTCGCCAACGAAGAACAGCAAGCCGAGCTCGCCGCCCGTTACCGGGCCGGCGGCATGGGCTACGGCGAGGCGAAGGGGGCTCTGTTCGAGGTCTTCGATGCCCACGTTGCCCCGTTGCGCGAGAAACGCGAAGCCCTCGCCCAAGACCTCGACGCCGTCGAAGACATTCTCCAAGCAGGGGCCACCCGAGCGCGCGCCGCGCTGCGAACCACCCTCGACAAGGCACGCGAAGCCGTTGGCTTGTCCGCGACTCTTACCACCCCGACCTCATGAACGCCGACGAACCAGAGACCGAAGCGGAGGCGACGGATGCGACCGAAGCTCCCGCTGACACCGAAACTTCCGGGGAACGTGAACCGAAAGTAGAAGACGAAGCGAACGTGGCAGACGAAGCAAGCGCGGAGGGCGACACGGAAGAGGGCGCTAGGGAAGAGGGCGGCGTGAAAGCTGGGGTTGGACTAGAAGCGGAGCTTGATGCTGAAGCGCCACCGGTCGCGAAAGAGGACGCGCTCAACTTCACGCTCGATGTGTTCGAAGGGCCGCTCGACTTGCTTCTCTATCTGATCAAACGGGACGAGGTCGACATCTACGACATCCCCATCGTCAACATCACCGAGCAATACATGGATGTCTTGAAGATGATGCAGATTCTCGACCTCAACATCGCCGGCGAATTTCTGGTCATGGCCAGCACCCTCACCCTGATTAAAAGCCGGTTGCTCCTTCCGGTCGAGGACCGCGGCGAGCAGGACGAGGAAGAGGAGGACCCGCGCTTGGATTTGGTTCGGCAATTGGTCGAGTACCGGAAGTTCAAAGATGCCGCCGGCCACCTCGAACAACTCGAAGGCGAAATGCTCAATGTCTTTCCACGCGGCGCGATCAACGTCGACCTCGAGAAACAACCCGGCGTCTCGCTCAAAGATGTGAGCATCTTCGACCTGATCAACGCCTTCAACGAAGCACTCAAGCGAGTCGAAGCGGAAAAGATCCGCGAGATCTTCACCGAACGCTACACGGTCGCGGAGAAAATCGACGAACTGATGATTCGCATACGTACCAACCAACGCGTGTCGATCAGCGGCCTGTTCGTCGGCATGCGTTCGCGCGCCGAAATCATCTGCACCTTCTTGGCCGTTCTCGAACTGATCAAACTCAGCCAGATCACCATCCAACCGCAGAACGAAGCCTTTGACGAGATCCACATCGAACGGGTAGAAGACGCACCGGACTTGGGCCGTGGCGAACGACTGTCCAGCTTCGATATGACCAAGATCGACGAAGCCCCTCTTACGGAACAGACAGCGGAACAGACAGCGGAACAGACAGCGGAAGAACCAGCGGAACAGACAGCAGAAGAACCAGCAGAAGACATCGAAGACCAAAACGAAGACACCCCGGAGGACCGCGAGCCCTCCGACCAAGAGATCAACGAAGACACCCCCGGGCAAGAATCTGAATGAGCGACGAATCTACATCCGAAACGAGCCAAGACCAAGACGAACCCGAGGTTGTTGAATCTCCAGAAGAGGAATCCGCAAACCAGCCGGAACCAGCGTCCGAAGAGGAATCCGCTGAAGTCGAAGCCATCGCATTGCCCGAACTCAAGCAAGTGATCGGCGCCCTCCTCTTTTCCTCGCAAACACCGCTCTCGATCAAACAAATCGCCAATGTCTTCCGCCGCGCCGCCGACGGCGAAGAGGAGATCGCGCAGAACTACAAGGGCGTGACCACCAAGCACGTGTCCGAGGCTCTCGCCGAACTCACCGAAGAGATGAACGCGGCGAAGTTCGGCATGCGCGTCGCCGAAGGCAATGCCGGATTCCGCTTCCAGAACGACAAAGGTTGCGGCGCGTGGATCCGCCAACTGCTGGAGAAAGGCCGAGTGAAGCGTCTGTCCAAGTCCGCGCTCGAAACACTGGCGATCGTCGCCTACCGCCAACCCTGCACCCGCTCCGATGTCGAAGCGATCCGCGGCGTCTCGGTCGACGGCATGGTGCGCAACCTGCTCGAAATGCAGCTGGTGAAAGTCGTCGGACGCAGCGAATTGCCCGGCCGCCCCTGGCTGTTCGGCACCACCCAGTTGTTCATGGAACACTTCGGCCTCAAAGATCTCGAAGACCTGCCCGGCATTCAGGAACTGCGCCGCCAGGTGATCGCCGAACCGGCCGAGGAACCCGGAGAGGATGAAGTTCAAGGAGAACTGCCGATCGACGAAGAAGCAGAAGAGGAAGACGCAGACGAAGTAGAAAACGACGACCTTGCTGAACAGGAAGCGCTCGACGATGACGCATCGGACCAGCAGACTGAAGACGAAGCGGTCCCCGAAGACCTTGAACCCGACCCATCTGAAGAAACGGCGGAAGAAGAATGAATCTCGACGACTACCGGAAAAAAATCGACGAACTCGACGAGGCCATTGTGCGCCTGCTCAACGAGCGCACCAATGCCGCCGCCGAAATCGGCAAACTCAAAGAGAAGGACGCCGCCGCCGTTTACGTACCGGCTCGCGAAAAGGCCGTGTTCGAACGCGTCGCCCGCCTCAACCAAGGTCCGCTCACCGAGTCCAACGTCCGCGCCATCTACCGCGAGATCATGTCCGCCTCGCTCTCGCTCGAGACCGACATGAAGGTCGCCTTCCTCGGACCCGCCTCCACCTACACCCACCAAGCCGCGCAGTCGCGCTTCGGCACCAGCGTCGAATACATCCCCTGCCAGCACATCAGCGAAGTGTTCACCAACGTGCAGCAAGGCCGAACCCAGTACGGTGTCGTCCCCATCGAAAACTCGATCGAAGGCCACGTCACCGCCACCCAAGACGAACTCGGCCAAACCCCGCTAAAAATCTGCGCCGAGATCTATCACAGCATCGACCACTGCCTGCTCACCCGTTTCTCCTCCGACGACATCCAACGGATTTACTCGCACCCGCAGGGCCTCGCGCAATGCCGCAACTGGCTCAAGACGCACATGCCCAAAGCCGAACTGCACGAAACCACCAGCACCGCGCAAGCCGCCGAGATCGCCGCCAACGAACCCAACTCCGCCGCTATCGCCAGCGCCCTCGCCGGCCAGCAACACGAGCTGCACACCATCGGCTCCGGCATCCAAGACGTCGGGATGAACGTCACCCGCTTTCTGGTCATGGGCAAAAGCTACGGCCCGCAAACCGGCGAAGACAAAACCTCCATCCACTTCGCCGTGAAACACGAAGTCGGTGCACTGGTCAACGCCCTCGGCGTGTTCGAAAAGAGCGAACTCAACCTGCTCTCGATCGAGTCGCGTCCCAGCCGCACCAAGCAGTGGGAATACTTTTTCTTCGTCGACTTCGAAGGCCACGCCAAAGACGAGGCCACCCGCGTCGCGCTCAAAGAAATCATGAACCACTGCATGGTCATGACCGTGCTCGGTTCTTACCCCAAGTCGCCGCGCGTCGAAGGCTGGTAGGTTTCAGATGTCCAAATCTGAAAACTGAAAACTGAAACGCGTTAGATCGCAGCGATCCCAGAGCGCAGAGATTTACCTCCATTGACAGGGCCAGAAAGGAGAGACTACGGTGTGCCATGCGATTAAATATTGTGGGGCTGATTTTCATCTGGCTGGGTTTCCTTCTGGTGCTGCTCGGGGCCAAAGATTTCCACGTGATTTCGACCTTGTTGACCTCTGATTATGAGTCCGTGGAATCGGGGATCTTGCCCACGGGGCTCGCCCGCCCCGGGCTTCTCGGACTCGGACTAGCTGCGGCAACGTTCGGCATTGGCTTGCTGCGCCTGCCCCGCCAGAAATTGGTAACGCGTCGCGTTCCCGCAGCGCTCAGTGGCTTGCTTTTCATGTGCTCTGGAATCCTCATGATGATCTCGGCCTTCCTCTGCCGGCAAAAATTCAGAGAAGTTGCCACGACCAGCACTCCCGACACGGAATCGATAACGCAGTACCTAGCCACCCTCCAAACCATACAAACGGGCGCACTCGCCGTGTTCGGACTCGGTCTGCTCTTTGCCACGATCTCCGTGATCGGCGGACGCCGGCCCAGTTTAAACAAGGTGGCCGGTATCACCCATTTCGTTCTCTGTGTCCTCGCGGTCCTCTTTTTCCTGTTCGCTGGGCGTAACAGTTTGTTCGCGGTAAAGTCGGTGAATTTACCGGGGGCAGCCGGCGCCTCCTATCTGGCCCAATTACTCACCAGCCTCCTCGGGAGCACCATTGGTGCCGGTTTCCTGCTGCTTGCTTGTGGCGCTATCCAGCAACTGTTCTGGCTGCGCGGTCCGAGAACTCCGGACCATTCTCCAGCGACATCGCGATAATGGTACACTTTCGTTGCTGGTGTTACCCGACAGCCACTGGAACAAACGCTGCAGGTACTTTTCAAATCAGCTAAACTGCTCGAAATCATTTCAGATTTGAACGATCTGACATGAAAATTTAAGATTCAAGAAGCGTACTTGGATGAGAATGATGATCCCGATAGCCGAGAAGAAAAGCAGAGTACTCCTGCCGATGCTGGTGCTGCTCACCTTGGTGCTTCACCTCCACGCCGCCCCCGACGCGACCGCCGAACCCACGGAAGGCGAAAAGCTGTTCGCGCTCCACGTGAAGCCGCTGTTCGCCGACAAGTGCAACGCTTGCCACGGCGACGAACCCGACAAGCTCAAAGGCGACTTCGACATGCGCAGCCGCGAAGCCGTCCTCAAAGGCGGCGAGACCTTTGGCGACGAGGTGCTCATCCCCGGCGAGGGCAGTAAAAGTTTTCTCTACCGCGTCACCACCCGCGCGGAAAAAGACTACGAGATGCCGCCCAAAGAGGCGGACAAACTCAGCGAGGAACAGACGTGGATGATTCGCGATTGGATCGACGCCGGCGCGCCCTGGCTCGACGACGAACGCGTCGCCGCCATCCAAGAGGAATACGCCACTGGCGAACAAGTGCGGACCTCCAAAGCGCTCTCGGACGACTGGCAAAACCGCCGCTACAAATCCGAACACCTCTGGGCCTTCCGTCCGCTGCAATCCACAGAAGTTCCCGCCGACGCCCACCCGGTTGATTGGTTCCTCCAGCAGAAACTCGACGAGTTCGAACTCAAACCCGCCCTGCCCGCCCGCGCCCGCGAACTCGTTCGCCGTATCAGCTTCGGCCTCACCGGCCTGCCGCCCAGTGCCGAACAAACCACCGCCTTCGTAAGCGCGCACGCCAAGGACCCCGCCGGCGCCATCCGCGACTTCGCCGCCGAGCTCATGGCCTCGCCCCACTACGGCGAACACTTCGCCCGCCACTGGCTCGACGTCAGCCGCTACGCCGACTCCGGCGGCTACGCCAACGACTACGCCCGCCCGCACGCCTGGCGCTACCGCGACTATGTCGTGCGCGCGTTCAACGACGACAAACCCTTCAACGACTTTGTTCGCGAACAACTGGCCGGCGACGAGATGCCCAAGGAAGAAAAGACGAACGCCGAACAGACAAGCGAACGAATCCTCGCCACCAGCTTCTTGCGCATGGGCGCTTGGGAACAAACCGGCATGAGTGTGTTCCGCGAGACCCGGCAGCTCTGGCTCGACGATGTCACGGACACAGTCGGCCAAGCCTTTCTCGCCCAGCCGATGTCCTGCTGCAAATGCCACGACCACAAGTTCGACCCGATCCCGACCCGCGATTACTACCGGATGATGGCGGTGTTCAGCTCCACCCAGTTCGCCGAACGCCCCGCGCCTTTTCTCGCGTCCGAGCATCAAGGTGGGTTCGAAGAAGCCAAACGCCTGTCCAAAGAAAAAGTCGCCGGCTATTCAGGTCAAGTCGCCGAACTCAACAAACGCATGGCCGACCAACGCAAAAAAGAAACGGGCGATGCGAAAACCGGCGACAACGGACTCGATCCCGGCGACGAAGCCTCGCTGGCGCGGATGAAGAAAAATATGATCCGCCACAACATCGAAGCCGAACGGGTAAAGGGCCTCGCCCACGCCGTCTACACCGGCAAAACCATCGTCAAGAACAACGTCCAAGGCCGGATCGACCTGCCGGAAAATCCTTGGGCGAAAGGCCATATCGAAGCCGACACGATTCTCACCGGCGGCGACGCGTTCACCCGTGGCGACCCAGTCCAGCCCGGCGCGCTCAGTGCCGCCGAAGCCCTTGGCGAGATGGCCCCGCGTTCGTTTCCGGATGGCATGGGCAAACGCCGACTCGCCCTCGCGGATTGGATCGTCGCCGAAGATAATCCGCTGACTGCGCGGGTGATCGTCAACCGTGTCTGGGCCTGGCACTTCGGCCAAGGCCTCGCCGGCAACCCCAACAACTTCGGCGCCACCGGCAGCCTGCCCACCCACCCCGAGTTGCTCGACTACTTGGCCGGCTGGTTTATCGAAAACGGTTGGTCGATCAAACAGCTCAACGCGCTGCTGCTGAGTTCGGACGCGTACGCGCGCAGTTCGAACCAGGCCCGCCACCCAGCTCCAGCCACCCTCGCCGAACGCGATCCGAAGCAGCAATCCTACGCCTTGTTCCTGCCGCGCCGCCTGCACGCCGAAGAGATCCGCGACGCCATGCTCGCCGTCAGCGGCGAACTCAACCGCCAAGTCGGAGGGATCCCCGCCCGCCCCGACATCAACCTCGAAGTCGCTCTACAACCACGTCAAATCATGGGCGGCACCGCCTCCGTCTACGAACCGGATCCGCTCCCGGCGCAACGCAACCGCCGCAGCCTGTACGCCGAGAAACAACGCGGCCTGCGCGATCCCTTTTTCGAATCCTTCAACCAACCCGGCCCCGATACATCCTGCGAGTTCCGCGAAACCTCCACCGTCGCGCCGCAGGCCCTCACCCTGATCAACAGCGAGGAAGTGCAAGACCGCGCCCTCGCACTCGCGGCCAATCTGATCGCGCAACATACAAACCCGAACAGGCTCATCGAGGCCTTGTTCGAACGGACCCTGTCGCGTCCGCCGACCGCCACTGAACACACTCAAACGGCCGCCTTCTGGACGTGGGCCTCCACCGAAGAAGACAGCATGACTCACAAAGGAAAAACGTTCCCCGCCCAAATCGAACGCACCGTGATGGCGGAAAAAACCGGCGAACCCTACACCTTCACCGAGTTCATGCCCGCCTACAAAACCTACGTTCCCGACTTGCAGGCGGCCGAGACCGATGCGCGCACCCGCGGTCTCGCCCACGTCTGCCTCGTCATCTTCAACCTCAACGAATTCCTGTACTTGGACTGATGAATCCTTTCGAAAACCCCTATACGCGCCGCGACGTCCTCTACGGACTCGGGGCCAGCCTCGGTTCGGTCGCGTTCACCTCCCTGCTCGCGCAAAGCCCCGCCGCCGAACCGTCCGACGCGGTCAAAGCCCCGCATCACACCGCCCGCGCGAAGCGTTGCATCTTCCTGATGATGGAAGGCGGTCCGTCGCACATCGACACCTTCGACCCCAAACCCGAACTCGCCAAACGCCACCTCGAAGCCTTCAATCGAGGCGGCGAAAAACAAAGCGCCATGTCCTCCGGCAAGCGCTACTTCGTCAAGACCCCGTTCGACTTCATCAAAGCCGGCGAGTGCGGCGCGGACATCAGCGCCCCGTGGCAACATCTCAAACACCACGTCGACGACATCTGCTTCTACCGAGGCGCGCAAGTCGAGTCGGTCAACCACCCCACCGCCTGCTACCACGTGAACACCGGCAACCGCTTCGGTGGCGATCCCGGTCTCGGCGCGTGGGTGAACTACGGCCTCGGCACCTTGAACCAAAATCTGCCCGGCTTTGTCGTTCTGCCGCGCACCAGCTACCCGCAAGGCGGCGCGTCCAACTGGTCCAACGGCTTCCTACCCGCCAGCTACCAAGGCACCCCGCTGCGCCCCCAAGGCAGTCCGATTCTCGACCTGAACCCGCCACCCGGCGTCAGCCGCGAACGCCAACGAAAAAACTTGGACCTACTCGCCGCGCTCAACAAAAAGCACCTCGACACCCGCCCCGGTCGCAGCGAACTCGACGCCCGCATGGCCTCTTACGAACTCGCCTACCGCATGCAGACCGAAGTCCCCGGCATCCTCGATCTCGGCGGCGAAAAGGCGACCACCCTCGAACGCTACGGCATCGGCGATAGCAAAACTGACGCCTTCGGTCGCAAATGTCTGCTCGCCCGCCGTCTGGTCGAAAAAGGCGTACGCTTCGTGCAGGCCTACGCCGGCAACTGGGACAGCCACGATTACATCGAACGCGCCCACGGTTCACTCATCCGTTCGGTCGACAAACCGATCGCCGCCCTGCTCGGTGATTTAAAGGAACGCGGCCTGATGCAAGACACCCTCGTCGTCTGGTGCGGCGAGTTCGGCCGCACCCCCGACAACGGCAACCGCGGCGGCGGCAAATCCTACGGTCGCGACCATAACGCCAACGCCATGGCCATGTGGTTCGCCGGCGGTGGAACCAAAGGCGGACATACCATCGGCGCCACCGACGAACTCGGCTTGGAGGCGGTCGACTGCGTTCACCACATCCGCGATGTCCACGTCACCCTACTCCATTTGCTCGGCCTGGATGATAACCGGCTTACCTATTACCACGCGGGTCGGCACAAGCAGTTGTCGCAGTTCGGTGGAGAGGTGATCCAAGAGTTATTGGCGTAACGCATTCAATTTGGAGGGACGCCGGCCTCGGCGTCCGCGGGTTTTCTGTCGGTTCCGAATCGGAGAATCGGCTCGCGAGGCCGCTCGCCCTCCAGGTAATTCATTCAATCCAATTGGAGGGACGCCGGCCTCGGCGTCCGCGGGTTTTCTGTCGGTTCCGAATCGGAGAAACGGCTCGCGAGGCCGCTCGCCCTCCAGGTAATTCATTCATCCATTTGGAGGGACGCCGGCCTCGGCGTCCGCAGGTTTTCTGTCGGTTCCGAATCGGAGAATCGGCTCGCGAGGCCGCTCGCCCTCCAGGTAATTCATTCATCCATTTGGAGGGACGCCGGCCTCGGCGTCCGCAGGTTTTCTGTCGGTTCCGAATCGGAGAATCGGCTCGCGAGGCCGCTCGCCCTCCAGGTAATTCATTCATCCAATTGGAGGGACGCCGGCCTCGGCGTCCGCGGGTTTTCTGTCGGTTCCGAATCGGAGAATCGGCTCGCGAGGCCGCTCGCCCTCCAGGTAATATATTCAATCCAATTGGAGGGACGCCGGCCTCGGCGTCCGCGGGTTTTCTGTCGATCCCGAATCGGAGAATCGGCTCGCGAGGCCGCTCGCCCTCCAGGTAATTCATTCATCCATTTGGAGGAACGCCGGCCTCGGCGTCCGCGGGTTTTCTGTCACTCCTCCTGATACATCTCGCCGAGCTTCAACAGAATCACTTTCAACTGCCGATAGTACTCGTCCTCTTCGAACCCAGCCTTCTTGTCGCGCAAGATCAACAGCTCGCGTTCCAGCGTATCACGCTTCGCTCGGGCTTCTGGCGACATGGCGCGTTCGGCCTCAGACGGAACGAGGGCGAGCTGTCCGGCACGGAGCCCGTCTGCGGTGGCACCTTCTTTCATCGGTTTGGCGCGTAGACCACGGAAGGCAACGGACGGGGTTCCCTTCTTGTCGGCGTTGTCGTCGAGCAAGGCGTGTTCGGTGAGGATGCGTTGTTCGTTAACGTAATGTTCGGCGGTGTGTTTGGACGCGAGCAGCCAACCCTCGAGCAAGGACACCGCGCCGTCTTGGTCAACGTCCGCGACCTCGCTGGCAAGCGCCTTGGGGAGGAACGAACCGAAGTAAGAGAAACTGTTCTCACTGAGATCGCGGGTCGCGGACACCACCACGCGGTTGGTGCCGGAGAGTTGCGGCAGAAAGGCGATCGAACTCGCGAAGGCGGTGATCAACACTTCCGGGCACGCCGGCGTTCCGCCCGGCAACAGGGCCTTGAGTTCTTTCGCGGTGATGTCCGGGCCGCGCAAGTTGAAGCGGGCATCGCGGCCGTCGAAGCTGCCGTGACCGCTGAGAATCAGCCAGCGCGCTTCGGCTGTTTCGGCCGTGTCCGTCGCGTTACTCAACGCGGCTTTCAGAAGGTCGAGATCGGTGAACGCGGCTTCGTTCGATCCGACGCCGATCACCGTTGCCTCGATCTCGCCCGCAGCAAACAAATGGGTCCACGCTTCGTGAGTGGACTTGAAGCGCGAAGCGTATTCCGGCGCGCCGGGTTCGCCGATCACCAGAATGACGTCGGGCGCAGCAAAAGCGCTCGGTGCCAAGGCCCCCAGCAGCACAAAAACGGCCATCCCGACGCCACATCCTTTATGGCAAGACCTTGCCATAGCGTGGCAAGTTCTTGCCATAAGGTGGCAGAGGTTTGCCACGCTATGGCAAACCTTTGCCATACTGGTTTCGGGGCTTTCCGCCCTCATGCGAGGCCCTTCTCGCGGCGCAGCCACCACTCGAGAACGAAGCAGAGCAGTGCGCCGAAAAACACGATCGGCAAATGCCAGAGCGAGACGACTTTGGTAACTTCGACGGTGACCTTCGGGTGTTGGATCAGTTCGGGAAGTTGGTCGAGTTGGTCGAGTGTGAGCACCTCGCCACCGGTGGAGGCAGCGAGGTCGGCGAGCCAGGTGCGGTCGGGAACGATCGAGCGGAGTTCTTCGGCGGCGGGGTTGAGCGCCCAACCAGTGGCGCTGCGGCCAAGCTCTTCACCTTTCTCATCGAGCACCATCACGTCGGCTTTGTAGCAACCCGCGCCGACCGGCTTGTAGCTCACTTCGAACCGGCCCGCTTGCGCGTCGGAGGGCAAGGCTTCGAGTTCGAGCGCTTGGCCAGTAGGATCGGTGACGCGTAAGGCCGTGTCCGCCTCGGTGGCGGGTTGGAAGGTTTCGTCGAGAATGTCGGCGTTCAAGGTGATTGTGCCGGGTTCGCGTTTGGCGCCGAGCGAGACGCGACGCGGCACATCCGCCACCAACCAACGAACGGTTTGTCGCCAGGCTTTCTCCATGTCGGGCCGTTGATCTGGTTGTTTGAAGCCCCAGCGCCACAGGTCGCCGATGAGCAACGCGCCGGCGCGACCGTTGCCGTAGCGGTGGGCAATCAGCGCCGGTTGCTTGGACGGATTCGCGGCGGTGTCGGTGACGGTGACGCTGGCAAGCACACTGGCGCCCGGCTTGATCGCGCCGATACGGTTGAGCGTCGCAAACGGCGTCATGGTGGCGAGGCGTTCACGTTCGGCGTCTTCGGTTTCGCGCAGACGGACCCACGGTTGCAGCCAGCCCTCGCGGGTGAAATCGAGCCGCAGATCGCGGGCATCGGGCCGGGCGGCCGGTGCGTCCCCTTGGCGCGAGGTCCCCGAGGGACCGTCGGCTTCGAAGCGGCCTTCCACATAGACGGGCAGCAGATCCGCGAAGGGTGTTTTCTCGTACTTGCCGTGCGTGAAGCACTCTTGGCCGCCGAGCATCAGCAGACCGCCGCCGCGTTTGGCGACGAAGTCGTCGACCAAGTCCATCTGGTCTTGCGAGAAGAACGCGGCCTCGACGTCGTCGAGGATGAGCGCGTCGTAGGCGAACAGTTCCTCTTTGGATTTGGGAAAGCCGCCAGCTAGCTCTTCTTCGTCTTTGGTGTAGATGCGTTGCATCACCGGCTGGTCGAAGCCGTCTTCCTCGTCGGCGTTATTGAAGCCGCGGAATAGTGGGTTGGAGGCTTCGCCAGCGCGCCCGCGGAAGGCGAACTTGGGTTCGCGCTTGGCGATGCGGATCAGGCCGACGAGTTCGATTTCGCGGTCGGGCGCGACGGCGCGATGGAGAAATTTGAACTCCCAGTTGGGTCGGCCCGCGACGTAAAGAATCCGGTAGGGCCCGACGTCGCGGTGGACAGCGATGTGGCGTTCGTTGTTGCCGTCGATGTCGTGTTCGATCTCGGAACCGAGCACCATGCGGTAGAACGCGGGTCCGGGATTTAACGGGCGGTGGGTAAAGCGAACCGGGATCTGTTCGCTTTCTTTGCTGATCACCACGGTCTCGCGTCCGACTTCGGCGCCGGCTTCGTCGTACAAGATAGCGGCGACTTGTTGCCCTTTGGCGCCGTGGGCGACGATGTCGGCGCGCAGCCGGATGGGTGCCTCTTCGAACGCACTCTGGGTGGTCTCGACTCGGCCCAGCGCAACGTCGGCGCGCGGCTTGTCCGAACCGAGCACGACTGGATAGATCGGTGGCAGCGTAGACGGGTCGAGGGTCGCGAGTTCGCGGTCGGTGCCATTCCCGTCGGTGAAGAGAACGATCGCTTGGAGGGCGTCCGAGGCTTCGGTGTCTTTTGCGTTGGATGCACCTGGGTCTTGCGCAGACGTGTTCGCTGCCTCAATCGTCGCTACTTGGCCTTTGGCGCGGCGGGCCAGCGAGGCGATGCCGCGGGAGAGTTCGGAGGCGTTGCCGGTGAAGTCGAGGTCTGCGGGACCGCCGCGACGCAGCCGTTGGTCGACCAGGTACTCGCGCAGATCAAAGCTCTCGCCGAGTTCGTCACGGAACGCGGCATCGGTGACAGACGCGCGCATTTGCTCGCCGCGGCTTTGCTTCTGCTTGCTATCGGTAATGGTGAGTCCGAGGCTGTTGTCATAGAGCAAGGCGACTTGATAGACGCCTTCTTCGAGTTGTTCCTCGGTGCTTTTCTTCACGTACTCGGGTTCGAGCAGGCAGAGGGCGAGCAGGAAGAAGCCGAGGGTTTTCAGTCCGAGGCAGAGGAGCCGGAGTCGCGGGCTGAGGTGCTTGAGTCCGCGGTACGCGAGGTACACGACAACCAAGGCAAGCAGATACAGTAAAATGGCGGGGATGAGCCAATCGCGTCCTGCTAGCTGGAGGGTGGTAAGCACACGTTACGCTACCCGAAGACGGCGCGCGAAGAACAGACTTCGTTCGGGGAAAATTATTCGATTCAGCCGACCAAACGGTCGCCTAGCAGGAGTATGCCGAGAGCACCGCCGCGTTTGCCGAGGCAGCGGCAGCACTGGTCAAAATTCGCGCACCCGTGTTCTGCCATGATCGAACGCCACGATTCGAACGGGGCAAGATCGACGGGTGTGCCGAGATGCTGCCAGTATTCGGCGACGGTCCATGGGAGCAGGAGCTGGTCGACGTTGGGACGTTCGGAACCGCCCACCGTCTGCGCGAGTTCCCGGAGGCGGATCGCGTTTTCTGCGTGGCCGAGACCGTCCGACAGCATGGCGGCCGCAAGCGCGGCAAGCCAACGAATGGGCGCAGAGGTGGAGGACTCGGCGTCGCTCTGGAGCGAGTTGCAGAACGCGGCCAGCGCCTCGGGTCCGCCGGTGGATTGCGCGAGCCAGTCGTGCTGGCGTGTGGCGGCGGCCGAACTGGCGGCGAGGATCAACCAATGGGCTGGGTTCGGACTTTCGGTCGGGCGGGAAATCATGTCCTCCAAGCGCGCGCGCAGCACCCAAGGATGCAAGGCGTTGTTCAAGAACTGATGTTGAAAGGCGGCGTCGAGTTCGTCGCGATCGGTGCCTAAAAATACGACCTGCGGACGGTCTGGTTTGCGACGGTCGCCCTGCAGCAAAACCGGCCGCGCCGCCGCTTCCCGAACGGAGGCTAACACGAGCGCCAAGTCCTCAGCGGAAAGCTCTCCCGCGAGTTCGGCAAAGGCGGCGTGTTGATGGCGAGCGGTATGGACGTTGCGCCCGTCCTCCATTAACGCTTGTTCAAGCACGTCCTCGAGACCGCCGAAGAACGCGCGCGACCATGACACAACTTTAGACTCGGCAGGGGCGCTCATGCTGTGGCCGTACATGCTGTGGTCGTACATGCCGAACGCGAGGTGCAGTTCGCGGCGGGTGCCGGCGGGTACCGTGAACGCAAATCCCACATAGGCGTTCGTGGCGGTTTCAGTCTCGGCGTCCTCGAACGCGGCATCGACCGCAGCGGCCCGAATGGCGCGCAGTTCGGCCCCGGCATCGGCCGCGGCGCGTTCGAAAGCGGCGGCCACACCCACGACTCCGCGTCCCCATCCGACGGTGCCGGGTTCGTGGCGTTCGAGCCGACGCCAGCCCGGTGCAGCGAGCAAGGCGAAGCCTTCGACCGGTCGGCTACCGAGTCGGTTGTCGACCAAAAAGTGGCCATTGAGCGCGGGGATGCAGATCTCACGCGAATGGTAAGGCATGCGCCGCACCAAGGAGAAATCGAGTAAAGCGGGGAGCGGCTGAAAGAGTTCGAACTGCATCGCAGTCTGCATCGGGCCATCGGCGCCCCCGTCCTTGCTGCGCCACCGTTGGAGACCCCAGCAATCGTCGTCCGGAACGGGGCTACTGACTGTAGCGGCATCAAAAAGAAGGACGTCGGACGCGCCGGTCGACGCCGGGTCGCGAACCCCGAGAACCAGTGGGATGGATGTGGCGAAGGGCAAGCCAGCGTATTGCGACGGGGCGGACTCGTTCTGTGCCGGCCCAAATCTGAACGCGAAACCCGAACCGGGTGGGCGACCCCAGACGGATTCGGTCAAAGGTGCGACGTGTGGCTCAGCGGAGGAAACAGACATGGAAGGGCGCGTAGCAAGACGCGAAAGGCCGGTCGAGTCATTCCATACGGACGACGGCATTCATCGCGCGGGAGCGGTTACCGATTTTGTCGCTGGCGCGGAACCAAAGCAAGCGAGAGTCGTCCAGAAGAACCCGCACGGGGCCGGCGTAGGGCTTCCAAGTGCTGCGGCCGTCGAGACTAAACTCGACCTCCTTGACGCCGGATGGATCCTCTGCGGTGAGCACCGCAGCCACCCAGTCCCGGTTGTTGTCGCGTTCGACCTTGGTGTTAAGTAGGAGCGTTGGGCCCGCGTTGTCGATGCGAATAGGCTGGCGCAAGACCGCCCCGCGCTGTCCGGCGAGACCGACGGCCCGCACTTCAAACAGAATCCAGTTTTTGGAAGGGTCCGCGAGCAAGCCACCGGCGCGGCCGGCTCCCTGCCAAGGAATCCATTCGCCTCCAGAAAGGCGAATTTCGTAACCGGACGGTTTGACGCCTTCCTGCAACGGCTCAACGCGGAGACGGGTTTCCGGCGTGAGTAATACCTCACGACCGGCAACAAAATCCGGCACCTCTGGATCGAGGTGAATGACAATGTTCAAGTTTGGTTTAACCATCAGCGAGGCCTCCGTCGGCAGCCCGAGGTTGCCTTCGGCACTGAGGCCAGTCACACGCCAATAATACCCTCCCTCTACCAATCCGAGGGAACGCCACCGGGGCGTCGCGACCGTGACATCTTCGACGATGTTGATAAATTCGGGGTCTCGCGCCAGTTCCACCCGCCACTCTTTCAACGGCGACGTCCAAGAAAGGTCCGGTCGCTGGCTCGGACTACTCAGCTCCAGCATCGCCGGTGGAATGGTCGGCGACGGCGGCAACATCATCGGCTTGAAACCGTCTTGGGGGCTGAAGACCGCCGACTTACCGGCGGGCAAGGTGGCGCGCACTTTGTTTTCACCGGGGGCAGGCGACGAGGCGAAAGCAACCGTGCCAGCGGTGCAGACGAAAAACAGGCGCGCGCCTTTACGCGAGAGTCTGAGCACCGAACCCGGTTTCAGTTCGACCCGATGGCCGTCGACGGTTACTTCGTGTATGCTGTTGGGGATCATCATTCGAGCATCGACCTGCACCGAGCCGCGTTCGAGACGGGTCACGCAGTGTCCCGGATGATTCTCCTCCAGAGAGGTCCGGATTTTCTCCAGCTTCAACTCACTGTCGCCGTCCAGGTAGACCGTCACCCCATCGTGAAAATTCATTTTGGACCGAGCACGGCACGGCGTCCGCAATCGGGTGCCTTCCTTGTATTGGGTCGTCTCCCCAGGAGCGCCCCAGCGACCGTCCGTCGTGCCAACCAGCAGATCCCCGCCAAAGCGAAAGCCGTCCAGCGTCCGTGGCGGCAACATGTTTTCAAGCGCCGCGCGCTTGGCCTTGTTCGCTTTCTCGATGGCATCTTGACCGGTTACTTTCGCCCGGCGGTATTCACCGATCATTCGATCACCGTCTGCCCGCAACGCGATTTTCCGGGCGAGATCGAGTTCGGACTTGGCGTAGACTTCGGCCTTCGCTTTCACCGCCTCTTCGATCGCTCTATTGGCGAGGGCAATTTGCTCCAGCGCCTGAGCTCGAATCGGACCGGGAATCAAGATCAAGTCCCCCTCTTTCAATTCGCGCGGGTTGCCCAGCAGCCGACGTAATTCAGTGGTGTTCTCGGTGGCAAAAAACTTCTGGGACAAACTCACCAGCGTGTCGCCAGCCTGCACCTGATAGATCGAATCATCACCCAAGGGAACCGGCCCGGACGGCTCGTCACAAAAAGCGCAAGATGTTAGAAATGACCAGAGAAGGATCGTAACGAGATTCGAGAACAACGCATGACGTCTATTCATGGGCATGAAATCTAATTGCGATGCATATCCCAAACAAGCTCCCGGCAGTGGTGGAGGATATTTTGAAGCAACATGAGGACACAATTCTCGATGTCAACCGGTCATTCAGATCACTGTGATCCCATCGAGCCAAAAGGTGGCCATGAAATCGTTATTTTACTGGGAAATACCTGCCTGTGAGTTCCTGTTCCATTTTTCGATGAGTTACCAAAGCCGCCAAAGCCGCGTTAGTTTAGAGGTGGCACTCTGCGTAGCCCCGTCTGTGGTCCGCAAGGCAAGGCTGGGGTTTGCGGTCACCCCGGTCACCCCGATTAACCCCAAGAAAAGTAGTCGCGTAGCGGTGGCACCTTAAGACGCGCGGGGCTGGCTTCAGTTCGACCGGACCGGAAATCTAATCTCGAACCGAGCGGCAGACCGGTCGATCTCTTCTTCGGCCCTCAACCCGGGGATGACCAACCGTCAGGGTTTGCGAAAGCCCGCCGCTTTGCGCTTGGCCAGCAACCATTTCTTCAGGCGCTCCACATCTGCTTTGTAGGCGGGATCATCCGCCAGATTCGTATGTTCGCGCGGATCTTTTTTTCGGTCGTAAAGCTCCGCGCCTTGTTCGCCATGACCCCAGTGGATGTAGCGCCACTTGTGGGTGCGGATGGATTCGCCGCCGTTCCGGCTGATGGTGAACACGGCGTTCTTTTTCCATGCGGCGGACGTTGTGTCTTCCAATAAGGGGACCAGGCTCTGGCCTTGTAATGTACCGGGCGGGGTGAGTCCGGCGAGGTCGGCCAGCGTCGGGTAGAGATCGATGAGTTCGGTGAGTTTCCACGTCGATTTACCCTGCGTGTCTTTCAGCCAGGGAACGCGGACGATGAAGGGAACGCGGGTCGATTCTTCGAACAGGTGCTGCTTTTGGAACTTGTGGTGTTCGCCGAGCAAGTAGCCGTGGTCACTGCTGAACACCACGATCGTGTTGTCACTCAGACCGAGCGTGTCGACCGCGTCGAGCAGCTTGCCCACTTGCACGTCCATGTAGCTGATACTCGCGTAGTATGCTTGCAGCAGCCCTTTGTGATTCTCCGGACTCACCCCGTAGGTATGTTCGTTGCTTTTGTATTTGCGGATGATGCCGGGCACATCGTCGAGATCGTTTTCGGGAACGACCGGCGCCACCATCGCGTCGCGGTCGTAGGCATCGAAGTAGGCAGCAGGCGCGACCAGGGGCACATGCGGGCGGACAAATCCCACCGCCAGAAAAAATGGGTTTTTATGATGTTCCTTCAGAAAGGCGACGCCAGCTTCGGCGGCTTTTCCGTCGGCGTGTACCAGATCGTCGCCCTCGGCGATCACCCCGACGAAGGCCTGAGACCCTTTGTCGTTCGGCGACCAGTTGGTCTTTTCCCCCGGCGCGTTTTGTTCGGGGGCGGTAATATTGACCGTCTCGTCCCAGGAATGCGGATCGTCGCATTCGGCGGTGCCGTCAACGATCTCCATTGGAATCCGCATGTGATAGATTTTGCTTACGCGTCCGGCGTGGTAGCCGTTGTTGCGAAACAACTGCGACATGGTGACCACGTTCGGCATGTTGCCGCGCAAGGTGCCGGCATTGCCGAGCGTCTTGGTTGAGTACGGATAGAGCCCCGCCATCAGCGACGCCCGCGATGCGCCGCACACCGGATACTGGCAGTGCATGTTGCGGAACCGAACCCCGGATTTGGCGAGCCGGTCGAGCTGCGGCGTTTTACATTGCGGATGTCCGTAGCCGCTCAACGCGGTGTTGAGGTCATCCGCCATAATAAATAATACATTGGGCGTGTCCGGCTTTGCCAAACCCAGCGTGGTCAGAACGGTAGTCAGAACAACCGCGAACGAACAGAAGAGAGTAAAAGGTTTCATCGCGACGAGCCAACACGCCTCGACCGTCGATGCCAATCCGAAATCTTTTGAATGCGCTTCCCTTCACACCCGGGCAACCTAGTTGGTCACTCATGGAAGTGACAGGAAACGATTGGTTGTTCGCTCGCAGCGCTGAATTCTGTTTCGTGGTCATGATCGCCTACATGATCCACTGGGTAATCCGCCACCGTTCAATTGACCACCGTATGGCATGGTATCTGACGGGTGCGGTCCTCTGCGTCTCGGCGGGAACACAGTTTCTCCATATCTGGCTTGGGATGAATTACATCCCCTCGGATTTCATCCTCGAAACCCCTTGGCTGTATGATGATTTTGAGGAGACGATCTTTGGATTTCATCCCCACCGACAGATTCTCTACGTCTTTGGCGCTCTGACCGTTCATTATCTGATCTACGCTGGTGGACACTTGTTCTCGCTCTGCCGGACGAGGCGCCACCGCACCGCAAATTTGGTGCATGCCACATTAGGCCTGCTCGCGATTCTGGGCAAATGTGTCGTGGTGTACGCGCTCTGGTATTCGAGTTACGCAACAACCTTCGACGAAGTCGCGCGTGAAGAAGCCGAAAACGGCTGGGGGGTGCCCGGAGGCGATACCGAAGTATACCTACAAGAGTGGCTGGCGAAGGAGCCCGGTTCGCTACATGCGCAATATCTTTTGGACCGATACAATGGCATCGACAACCCCGAAAATTACAACGCGTTTATCGAGGTGGGCAACATCAGGAGGGAGAAACGAAAGGAGGAGAAACGTCGCAAAGCACAAGGCCAGACTGAGGAGCAAGAGAGGCGCAAGCGGGAAAGGAACAAGCCTTCAATCCGCGACAGCCTCGACGATCTGTTGAATGAGCTGGGCGGGGACGAAACGCCAGCAGAGTAGCGACAACCGGGGCCACCAATACTGGAAGGCCACGCACAAAAAAACGCCCCCGATGAACGGGGGCGTGTTCGAACGAGGACGCGTTGTCCTCCGAGCTAGCGACTGGCCGCCAGAACCTGTCTACCTGGCTATTGGGCTACCGGCTACCGGCTACTAACGTCTCGTGGGCGACACCCGCTTAGTCTTCTTTGGCGAACTTAGCCGCCTGCTTGATCCACTCGTCGCGGTCGATCCGGTCGGGGAACGTGGCGAGTTCTTCGGCGAACTTGGCGGTGATCGTTTTGTTCCAGTGGGCGATCTGCTTGAAGCGGTAGACGCCGAACTTGTGAAGTTTCTTTTCGATCACGGGACCGACGCCGTTGATGCGCTTGAGGTCGTCGACTTGGGCCGGACGCTTGGTGTAGAGGATCCCGAGGTTTGCGTCCTCTTTGACCGACTCTCCTTTGAAGGCGGCGGCAGCAGGTTTTTTCTTCGACGTGTAGGGCTTGCCAGTTGCCAGTCCTTTGGCTTGCGGAATCCACTCGTCGTCTTCGATGCGTCCTGGGAAACTGTCGAGGTGTTCGGTGAAGTTGTCGATGTTGTCCTTCTTCCAAGCAGCGATCTGTTTGAAGCGGTAGACCCCGGTGGCGTTGAGCTTTTTCTCGATGACGGGACCGATGCCGTTAATCCGTTTCAGGTCGTCTTTTTGGTTGGGTGTGCCGGTGTAGAGGACGCCGAACTTCACGTCCTCCTTGACCGCTTCGCCGGCGAAGGCTTTGAGGGCTGCGGTCGGTTTCGGAGCGGCAGTGGCTTTGGCGGCGGCGGCAGTGGCTTTGGCGGCGGCGGCTTCCTGTTTTTTCAACAAGGCTTCGAGTTCCTTGATCCGCGCCTTGAGGGCTCGGATCTCATCCGCGTTGGAGGACTTGGTGCCGGCGAGCTGCGTTTTCAGGACAGCGAGGTCGGCGGAAGCTTTGCTGGCGGTGGACTGGTATTTCATCGCAACCGAGAGGTCGCTGTCCTTGGCACGGAGCTGGCCTTGTGAGGTGGAGAGCTTTTTCTGCAACTCGGCCACTTCTTTACGATAGCGCGCGAGTTCGGCTTCGCTTTGGCCGGCTTTTTTGGCGGCGGCTTGGGCGGCGTCGACTTCGGCTGCGCGGGACTTGAGGTCTCCTTGGGCGGCGGATAAAAGCTTCTGCAATTCGCCAGCTTCGGACTGGGCCTTCTTCAGTTGCGCTTGCACGTTGGCGGCAGCGCGCAGATCGGCGTCCTTGGCTTTCACTTGGCCTTGAAGGGTGGTGAGTTTGGCCTCGAGCTCAGACGCTTGCTTTTTGCTGGAGTCAAGCTGGGCTTGCAGCGCTGCGGCTTGTTTGAGTTCGTCCGCTTTGCGTTGCAGGTCAGCTTGCAGCGTATTGGCGCGGGTTGCGGCGTCGTCGCTGGCCTTTTTTGCCTTGGCGAGTTCGGCTTCGAGCGCCACGGCTTTCTTAAGCTCAGCGTCCTTGGCTTGAACATCCGCTTGGAGGGCCTTGGCCCGACCGGCGGCGTCTTCGTTGGCCTTTCTGAGCTTCGCGAGTTCGGCTTCGAGTGCGCCGATTTTCTTCAGCTCTTGATCTTTGGCCTTGGCTTGCGCGTCCAGGGCGTTGGCGCGGGCGGCGGCGTCGTCGGCGGCTTTTTTGGCCTTGGCGACGTCGTCTTCGAGGATGGCGATGCGTTTGAGTTCGGCATCCTTCTTTTTGCTTTCGGCTTCAAGAGCGCGGAGTTGGCTTTCGAGACGAGACTTGTCGTTCTGCAGTCCGGGGAGGAGTCCAAGTTTGGGTTGGAAACCGGCGATTTTTGCTTTTAGCGTGTCGCGTTCTTTGACCACGGGTTCGGCGTCAGCGACGGCGCGTTCGAGTTCGCCGATGCGTTGCTTGTCTTTGTTGCGTTCCGTTTCGAGCGTGGGGATGCGCGTGAGGTCGTCTTCCAGTTCGCCGATGCGGCCTTGGAGCTTGCCGCGTTCGAGTTCGAGCTGTTCGATTTTCTTGAGTTCGCCTTCGAGTTCGCCGATGCGTTTTTTCAGCTTGTTGTTGTCAACTTCGAGTTCGCCAATTTGGCCGAGTTTGCTTTCGAGTTCGCTGACTTTGCCTTGCAAGCCGTCGCGTTCTTGTTCGACATTGCCGAAGAAACCGAGCTTGTCGCTGGCTTCGCTGAACTTGCCGTTGACGCCAACGAGTTCGTCTTCGAGTTCGCCGATGCGGCCGTGGAGCTTGCCGCGTTCGAGTTCGAGCTGTTCGATTTTTTTCAGTTCGCCTTCGAGTTCACCGATGCGTTTCTTCAGTTGGTTATTGTCGCCTTCGAGCTGGCCAATTTGACCGAGCTGGCCTTCGAGTTCGCCGATGCGACCTTTCAGGCCATCGCGTTCCTGTTCGACATTGCCGAAGAAGCCGAGCTTGTCGCTGGCCTCGCCGAGTTTGCCGCGGACGCCAGCGAGTTCGCCTTCGAGTTCGCCGATGCGGCCTTTGAGGCCGTGGTTGTCTTTTTCGAGTTCGCCGATGCGGGCGAGTTCGCCTTCGAGTTCGCCAATGCGACCGCCGAGGCCGTCGCGTTCGTGTTCGAGTTCGCCGATGCGCGCTTTGAGATTGTCGCGTTCGCCTTCGACGTTGCTAAACAAGCCGAGCTTGGTGTTGGCTTCGCCAAGGTTGCCCTGCATGGCGGTGAGTTCGCCTTCGAGTTCGCCGACACGGCCTTGGAGCAGGCCGAGACGCTTGCGATCTTCGTCCGCTTCGCCAAGTTTGGCGTTAAGATCATCACGTTCGCCTTCGAGTTTACCGATGTGGCCTTCGAGTTCGCCGATGCGACTTTGGAACTTGCCGAGGTCGCCGGCTTTGGCTTCGGCGTCTTTCAGTTTGAGGCTGAGGTCTTTGTTGTGGCCTTCGAGTTCGCCGATGCGGCCCTGGAACTTGCCGAGGTCGCCGGCTTTGGCTTCGGCGTCTTGCAGTTTGAGGCTGAGGTCTTTGTTGTGGCCTTCGAGTTCGTCGATGCGGCCCTGGAACTTGCCGAGGTCGCCGGCTTTGGCTTCGGCGTCTTGCAGTTTGAGGCTGAGGTCTTTGTTGTGGCCTTCAAGTTCGTCGATGCGGCCCTGGAACTTGCCGAGGTCGCCGGCTTTGGCTTCGGCGTCTTGCAGTTTGAGGCTGAGGTCTTTGTTTTTCCCTTCGAGGTCGCCAAGTTTAGCGCGCAGGCCGCCGAGTTCGTTTTCGAGACCTTCTTTTTCGCTGGCGACGTTTTGGAACAGGCCGAGCTTGTCTCGGAAAGTATCGCGCTCGCCGGTGAGGGTATTGATCGAGAGGTTGAGTTTCTCGCGTTCGGCGGAGAGCTTCTTGCGTTGCTCCTCTTCGCGTTTGAGCTTGAGGTTGGTGCCTTCGAATTGACCTTGCAGGCGGTCCAAATTTCGTTTTTGTCCGGCGAATTCTTTCTCGTGGCTTTTGTATTTGTTCTCCCATTCGAGGCGGAGTTTGTCGGCGTTGTCGCGTTCGCGTTTGTAGCCACCAATCTGGTCGTTGGCTTCGACCCAGCGGGCGCGGTATTTTCCCCAGAGCCAGCGGCCGAGTCCGAGCGCGGCGAGAGAGCCGATAAACATCCAGGGCCAGATTTCGAGGAGGACGTAGAAGAAGTTCCAGAGGTTCTGAATAAATGCAATGTTCATGATAATTTCCGTTTTGTGTTATATAAAATAGGATGTTGAATTAAAGGGCTTGGAGGTCGTTCTGGATGACGCAGGAGGCGTCGCCGAGGCGGGTCCGAACGTCGGCGGCGACAGCCGTTTTTCGTTCTTCGCTGGAAACATTGCCACGCAGGGTGATCCGGTTGCCGTCGACATTGAGTTGGGCGTCCTGCACGTCGCGCATGGCCGAGAGCATGTTGCCGTAGGCCCGAACCCATGAGGTGCGGGTGGCGGCGGGATCGACTTTGATCCGGTCAATAACTTGGACGCCACCTCGGCCGATGCTGCTGCGGGTCACCGCGCTGAGAATGTTGTCGCTGTCGGACTGGGAAGGCACGACGCCGGACACGGCCCAGTTGCCAGCACCCCGCGAAATGGTGATGCGGGGAGAGACGCCGCCGAAGCTGGTGGCGCTGCTGGTCGTAGCAACGGAAGCGGGCGTGGTCGCCTGCGTGATCGGGATCGTGCGCGGTGTCGGGCGAACCGAGGTGGTTTCTGCCATGGGGACGACGCGGGGTCCACCGGCGCCTGGGCTCACGGGAACCCAGTTACCTGAAGTCGTTCCAGTGCCACGACGGATGCTCGAACCGGACCCATCGACGGGGCGCCAGTCGCCGCTGGTTGAGGTACCGCGGATCGGCTGGGTTGTGCCGCGGAAAGGCACGGTGCGCAGCGGCTGAACTGGAACGGTCTGCAGCGTTCCACTGGGGCGAATCATACTTGGACGATAGGTGTCGGGCTGAATCGCGCCTTCGATACTGCGCCAGTCGCCGTTTTCCGGCGGACGATCAACGGTACGCCATTGTCCGTCTCCTGTGGGAACTTGAATGATGCGGCCGGTAGGTACGTTGCGGATTTCACGAACGGTGCCTGGGCCATCGGGGGCCGGAGCAGGTTCGCGGCGTCCGCCTTCGAGCGGCGTTGTCTGGATGGTCGGGAGGAGGCGATTATCAACCGTGGCGCGTACCGGTTCCGGAGTGGGCAGCGGTTTCGGTTTCGGGCGTTCAACTACAGGTGCCGGGACGGGTTCGGGCGGCGGAGGCGGGGTGAAGGTCCATCCGGTGGTGTCCGCGCCAGAACCGGGAACGGCGGCGGCAAGGGCGTTCACCGAATTGTGTCCGGCTTTGGTTTGGGCGACGCCGGTCACGATGACGTTACCGGAACTGTCGATGCCAACAGTACCGCCAGCGGCGTCAACCGCGCTGCCGTAACTGGAGACGAGGCTGGTGAAGCCGGGCACCCAGGCGGCGGGAGCACCACCGCTGGTGGTGTTGTCCACGAACGAACCCGTGCGGGTCGGCAAGGCACGTTTGGTGGAGGCGGCGAGACTGCTTTTTGTCGCGTCGGTGGGGACAAGTCCTTCGAGGCGGATGGCGTTTTCGCCGACCTTGACCATGTAGTGCGACGGCGATTTCGGCTTGGGCGGCGGCGGCACTTTGAGCCCGGTCAGGTTGCTTTTTACGCCACGGATTCGCGCGGTGTGTTTGGCAAATTTATCGTAAGCGGCTTGGTTTTTGCAGCTGCCGACGGCGACAAGTTGGTTCTGTTTGGAAATCGACAGACGACCCGTGTCGCCCTGCACGGTGGTGGCGAATTGGCCGATCGTGGGGCCAACTTGGCCAACCCAAGGACGCGCGTTGAGCGACGTCGTATTGACGGTGGTTTGGTCGTTGATGGTCCGTCCGGGGAAGCTTGCCTTGGCTTGGTTGGCCAAAGCGGCTTTGGCCGCGGCGGTGGGGAGTTCGCCGACGAGATTCACGGCGGGCTTGGTGACGTTCATGTCGAAGTACGGATTCGTTTTCACGACCGGAGGGGGCGCCGGTGCGGTGTATTTTAGGTCGACGTTCGGATTCTTAAGTCCGAGGCCGCTTGCGAATCGCGCAAAGCCGGCTTGGGAGGTGGCGGCTTTGCCGCTGCCACGCGCGGTGAGCTGACTGGCTTTGTTGATACCGAGATAGCCGGTGTCCCCTTTTACGCTGCTCGAGAAGTTGCCGACAATCGTGCCGGCTTGTCCGACCCACTGCGGCGCATTGAGCGTCTTGGTGTTGACCGACAGTTTGTCGGCGGTGACCGGGCGGCCTTTAAAATTGGCCTCGGCACTGGTGACCAGTAGACGGCGAGCGTCTTCGGAAGGCAGGTCGCCGGTGAGTTCCACACCGCCTTTCGAGACGTTCATCACGAAATGGGGATTGGTTTTGACAATCGGTGCGGGTTTCGGCGCAGGGACGGTGAGGTCAATGCTGCGGCTGGAAAGCCCCGGCACTGTACTGGCGAAGTTGGTGAAACCAGATTTGGCGGCGACGTCTTTGGCGCTACCGCGGGCTTCGAGGAGACGGTCTTTATTGATGCCGAGAAAACCGGTGTCACCTTGAACGGTCGAGGAGAAGCGCCCGACGACGTTGGCGGTTTGTCCAATCCACTCGGGGCTAGCGAGATTATCTGCGTCGACGGACAAGTTGTCGGTGACCTTGCGGCCTTTAAAGTTGGTTTGGGCGCTGGTGACGAGCAGGCGGCGAGCGTCTTCGGAGGGCAGTGAACCCGTAAGAGCAACAGCGCCTTTGGACACATTCATGGCGAAGTAGGGATTGGTTTTAGGCACGTCGACGGGTGCTGCGGGTGCCACGAGTTTTGTGACGTCGAGCTTGCGCAGGTTGTTGCGGCGGTCGTTTTCGAGGGCATCGACTTCGTCTTGCAGCCAATTGCTGAAGGCGGCTTGACGAACGAGACCGTCGGTTATTTTCGTTTCGCCGTTCGCTTTCGCGACGAGTTCCTCGCGTGCTTGTTGAAGCGCTTCGGTACTGAGTTGCAGGCCGGGCGGTTCTGGCAGAGTGCCTTCAATATAAGGCTTGCGACCCCAGACATAGACGCGCGGCTTGTTCTTATCGGCGTCCTCTAGTTTCTTTTCGGGGCCGACGGCGAGTCCGGTGCCGCCGAGACGCGTACGGGCGTACTCCTCGTTTTCGGCTTTGATTCGATCGATTTCGTCGTCTTCGGCGTCTTCGGCCGGTTTGTTACCGGAGTAGATTTGACCCAGGTTAGATAGGAGATTGGATTCGAGGTTTTTCTCCAACGGAACTTGGAATTTGAATGGTGATCCTTTGGGGATGCAGGTGAGTCCCGCCAGCACTGTCAAAAGCAGTGAGAGGGCAAAAGCGATTTTGGTTATGCTAAGTAAGGTTTTCATAATCTATATAAGATATTGTGATGTTCAAAATGTAATGCACAGCATGTGGTGGTGTCCGTTATAAAAAGCAGGAGTGCTTGTAACGATTTCGCAAGTGTCTCTAAATGAGTCGGTTGGATAACCTTGCTCATCGAAATTAAATGCGGGTGGTGCGTACGCACGCTGGCTGGAGGCGTACGGAGAAAAATGAGGCTCCGGAAGGAGGAGTTTCAAGGTCACGGGTCCGTGCTTTCAAGCTAGCACGGATAGGCTTTCTGAGCAGTCAAAAACGCGATCTTATAGCGCACAACAGCGACCGCGATTGACGTGTGGCCAACATGGTCTATGCCATCCGGCTTGATGCTTTTTCAAGTTGCCGAAAATTGAAATTGGAGGGATGTCGGCCTCGGCATCCGCGGGGTGTTCTTTCAGGGTGCCGCAACGTTCAACTGGAGGGATGCCGGCCTCGGCATCCGCGGGGGTTCTTCGATCCAGATCGGAGAAACGGCTCGCGAGGCCGCTCGCCCTCCAGATATTTTTTCAGGGTGCCGCAAATTGAAACTGGGGGATGCCGGCCTCGGCATCCGCGGGGGTTCTTCGATTCAGATCGGAGAAACGGCTCGCGAGGCCGCTCGCCCTCCAGATATTTTTTTAGGGTCCGCAATATGAAACTGGAGGGATGCCGGCCTCGGCATCCGCGGGGTGTTCTTTCAGGGTGCCGCAACGTTCAACTGGAGGGATGCCGGCCTCGGCATCCGCGGGGGTTCTTCGATCCAGATCGGAGAAACGGCTCGCGAGGCCGCTCGCCCTCCAGATATTTTTACAGGGTGCCGCAATATGAAACTGGAGGGATGCCGGCCTCGGCATCCGCGTGGGTTCTTCGATTCAGATCGGAGAAACGGCTCGCGAGGCCGCTCGCCCTCCAGATATTTTTTTAGGGTCCGCAATATGAAACTGGAGGGATGCCGGCCTCGGCATCCGCGGGGGTTCTTCGATCCAGATTGGCGCCTGGGTCGAGGACGGCCAACTCAAATACTGGGGCAAAGGGGACGATACACGGCGCGTGATCCGTTCGGAAACCTTCGCCAAAAACCTCGTAGCGCTCGCTCGTCTTCTCGCAGAATCCCCAAAAACCTCGGGAAAATAGGTCGAAATAAATTCACGATGGTCCTTGCTATTATGAAAGAAGGACCTACCAAAAAATTACCTTAACCGGATTGCAAATTGCTCATGTGGAGCGCCGCGATCCACAACAAGAGCTAAAAATACCATGACATTTGCTGACCTCGGACTCCGGGACGAACTTCTTCGTGCCGTCACCACACTGGGCTTTGAAGAGCCCATGCCCATTCAAGCTGAAGCCATTCCCCACCTTCTCAAAGGCGAACGGGATATGGTCGGCCTCGCCCAAACCGGCACCGGAAAAACCGGCGCATTCGGGCTTCCCCTCCTCCACCTCATCGACCCCGGTCAAGGCCATGTTCAAGGCATCATCGTTTGCCCGACCCGCGAACTCTGCCTGCAGATCGTCGATGACCTCGAAAAATTTGCCGCCCACCTTCCCTACGTGAAAGTGCTCGCCGTCTACGGCGGCGCCGGCATCCAACCGCAGATGCGCGCCCTCAAAAAAGGCGGCGTACATATCATCGTCGCCACCCCCGGCCGCCTCTGCGACCTCATTCGCCGCCGCACCGCCGACCTGTCCCGCGTTTCCTACGCGGTCCTCGACGAAGCCGACGAGATGCTCAACATGGGCTTTCAGGAAGATATCGAATCGATCTTCTCCGAACTCCCAACCGAACGCAAAGTTTGGCTGTTCTCCGCCACCATGGGCAAGGGCGTCGCGCGCATCGCCGACCGCTTGCTCGATGATCCAGTCGAAGTCACCATCGGCACGCGCAACTCCACCGCCACCAATCTCACCCACAGCGTCTACAGCGTGCTCGAAAAGAACCGCTACCCCGCAATCAAGCGCTTGCTCGACAATGCGCCCAACATGCTCGGCCTGATTTTCTGCCGCACCCGCCGCGAAACCCAACAGATCGCCGAAAAACTGATGGGCGACAACTACCGCGCCGACGCGTTGCACGGCGATCTCTCGCAAGCCCAACGCGACTACGTCATGCGCAAGTTCCGTCAGGGGTCGATCAGCATTCTGGTCGCCACCGACGTCGCCGCCCGCGGCATTGATGTCGATGACATCACCCACGTCATCCACTACCGCCTGCCCGACGACCCGGCCATCTACAACCACCGCAGTGGCCGCACCGGCCGCGCCGGACGCGATGGTAAATCGCTGGCGCTGATCAACGGCAAAGAAAAACGCCGTATTCGCGACATCGAAAACACCCTCAACATCAAGTTCGACGTCGCCAAGGTTCCGGACGGTCGCGAAATCTGCGAAAAGCAGCTGTTCGCGCTGGTCGACAAAGTCGTCAAGACCGAAGTCAACCACGCCGAGATCGACGAATATCTTCCGAAGGTGAACGAGTTGTTCGCCGAGATGAGCAAAGAAGAGTTGATCCAGCACTTCCTCTCGGTCGAGTTCAACCGCTTCCTCGACTACTACCGTGACTCCGGCGACATCAACCACTCCGGACGCGACCGTTACGATCGCGACGACCGTGGCGAGCGTGGCGACCGCAACGACCGCGGCGCCAAACGCGAACGCCGCCAGCGCCGCGACGACAGCAACTTCAAGACCTTCTTCATCAACATCGGAACCCTCGACAACGCCGGTGTCGGCGCGCTCGTTCGCCTGATTTGCGATGAGACCGGCATCGACGCGAAAGCGCTCGGCCACATCAAGCTGAACCGCGAGTTCAGTTTCTTCGACGTCGAAGAAACGGTCAGCGACCAAGTTCGTTCGGGCATGCAAGGCGCCCGGTTCGACGGCCGCGAAGTCGTGGTCAACGATTCCAAACGCTCCTCCCGCGAGTCCGGCGGCGGCGGCGGTGGTGGTGGTTACAAAAAACGTGGCGACAACTTCCGTGGCAGTGATCGTCGTGGCGGTGGTGACCGTCGTGGCGGCTACGGCAACGACCGCCGAGGCGGCGGCGGTGGTGGCGGATACAACCGCGACCGTGGCGAACGCAAATCCTACGGACGTAATGACCGCGACGGCGACCGCCGTGGCGGCTATGGCAGTCAGGGTGGTGATCGTGATCGTGGCGGCAGCCGCGACCGCAACGACCGCTATGACAAACGTCCCGCCAGCGATGGCGACCGTGATCGTAGTCGCGACCGCGACCGCGGTGCATGGGTGCAAAAAAGTGGCGACCGCAACGAACGCAGCGACCGGCCCGACCGTAGTGATCGCGATCGCAAGCCCAGCTACAGCGAAGGCGGCGGCGGCGGTGGTGGATCCTGGCGCGACCGGAAAGATCGTGACAGCGGCAGCTCCTCTTCCTCTGGCGGTGGCTCCTCTTCCTCCGGCGGTGGCTCTTGGCGTGATCGGAAAGATCGTGACGGCGGCTCCTCTTCCTCCGGCGGCTCCTCTTCCTCCGGCGGCGGCTCTTGGCGTGATCGCAAAGACCGTGACAGCGGTGGCGGTTCGTCCTCATCTTCCAGCGGCGGCTCCTGGAGCGACCGTAAAGATAGCTCGGCCGGCAGTTCGGGCGACAACCCCGCGCCGGCGAAACCCGGCAGCTGGCGCGACCGCGCTGCGCCGAAGTTTCCCACAAAAAAGAAACGTCCCGGCTCCATTTAAGCCCGTTCACCCGTATGGCAGGTTCCTGCCATCGTGTGGCAACCCCTTGCCATACTATGGCGAACGCTTGCCACTCTATGGCAAAGGTTTGCCATAAGCCGTAGGCTGGGTTCGGGGCCCAAAAATTTTAAAACATCCCATGTCTGACACCGCCGACAACAACCGCAAGTACTGGGACCTGCTCGCCCCGCACTACCAAGAGCAGACGGAAATCTCTCTCGACGAATTCCACTACGGCCCTCTGCTGGCGGGCGACAAGGAACTCGGTCTCTTGCCAGAATCGCTCGGGGGTCTTCGCTGCCTCGAACTCGGTTGCGGCGCCGGCCAAAACAGCATCGTGCTCGCCAAACGCGGCGCGCGGTGTCGGGCCATCGATGTGTCCGAACAACAAGTCGCCATCGGCCGCGAGTTCGCAGCGGCGGAAGGAGTCGAGGTCGATTTTCGCGCCGGCGACATGGAGGCGTTCGAGGTGGAGGACAAGGGATACGACCTGATTCATTCCACCTATGCCCTGCCCTTCGCCGCCGAACCTGCTGCCTTGGCCAAACGCATCGCGGACGCGCTCGCGCCTGGTGGCACCGCCCTAATCACCACCGCCCATCCGCTCTACGCCGGCGAGTGGCTAGAGGTCGATATTGGCGAACAAGGTGTGTTGATCGAAGACTACCACGATGTGTTTAACGACATCCGCACCATCAACGATTTCGAGACGAACTCGGTGGCCAAGTTTCATCCGATCCATGAAGTCGCCGGTTGGTTTACCGACGCCGGACTGATGATCGACCGCCTGCTCGAACCCCGCCCCCTGCCCTTCGACCGCGTTCGAAGTGAGGCGCCCTACTGGAGCGAAGACTGGCTTGACCAACACGCCGAACTCACACGTATTCCCATCGTTTTGATTCTGCGCCTGAAGAAACGCTAGCGCCCAGCAAGCGAATGCAGTACGTTGGGGCATGAAATGGACCCTGCCTGTCGCCACTGCCGTTCTCGCCGTTAGTTTTCTCAACCCGACGGCTTTCGCCGAAGACGAGGACCGCTTGGTGCTGCTCGGCGCCTCCTACGGCAAAAACGTGCTCGCGATCTGCGAAGCGGACGGCGAGGTGCTGTGGAAAATGGACACCGCCGGTCCCGAACGCGGCCACACCGGACACCACGACATCCACTTGCTGAACAACGGTAACATCCTGTTTCACGACACTTGGACCAAGACCACGGAGATCACGCTCGATAAGAAAGTGGTCTGGGAATACGAGTCGGCAAACGAGAATGGCAACAAAGGCAAGAAGGTGGATGTCCACGCGTTCAGCCGGTTGCCGAACGGCGACACGATGATTACCGAGAGCGGCGTCGGGCGGATCATCCACGTCGACAAGGACAAGAAAATCACCAAAGAGTTTCCGCTGGGCGAAGGCGGCCGCAAGAAAACCCGCCTCGTCAATGTACTGGCCAACGGCAACTATCTCGCCTCCGCCGAACGCCCCGGCGTGGTCACCGAGTACGACAAGGACGGCAAGATTGTCTGGGAGTACGAAACCAAAACGCGCGTCTACGGCGCCATCCGCCTGAAGAACGGCAACACCCTGATCGCCACCGGCAGCGGCAACAGCGTGCTCGAAGTGAATCCTGAGAAAGAGGTCGTCTGGAACATCACCAAGAAAGTGCCGGACACCGACATTGACATCGGCTGGACCACCGACTTGCAGGAGCTGCCGAACGGCAACATTCTCGTCGGCAATTGCCACGCCGGGGAAAACAACCCGCAGATTTTTGAAATTACCAAAGAGAAGAAGGTCGTCTGGGAGTTCGACGAATGGGACCTCTTCGGCAACGGCTTGGCGTGCTGGCAAGTTCTGGACGCGGCCCAGTCCAAGATGCTGCGCCAGAAGTTGGCCTCGGCTGAGAGTCGTTGAAACACGGATTACCTCAAATCCAACATGGTGAGTCTCCGGTGCCAGCCGCCCCCAACGGGGTCATTCCTGATAGCCTGTGGTGGAGCAAGTAGAACGGTCATCTTGACCGTTCCGTCTCGGCAGCCTTCTAGGTTGCCGAGGAGCAATGAGTCGGCAGCCTAGAAGGCTGCCGTGACGGTACCGCCTTGAAGGCGGTACTACGTTCTAGGATTCAACCGCTACTTCTTTTTCTTACGGCTTTTGCTGCTGCTCTTTTTGCCGCGATTCTTTTTGCCGCTGTTCTTGCTGCTGGCGGAACCGCGCCGTTTGGTCGGCGGCTTCCAAAACATGCCTTTGACGATCAAACCGATGCCTCCGAGCACGCAGAGAATGGGCAGCCAGAGATCGATCAAAATTGTCAGCGCACCGCCGGCGACATTGTCGGGGTCGTACATCAATAGTCCGATGATCAAACCGGTAATGAGGAGCAGGGAACCGAGAGCTTGGAACAAATTCATAGAGCTTATGTATGGTTCAGCGGGCCAAATTTCCAGCGTGGAAGCGCATGATTTCGATTCCCTTTTTCTGGTAGATAATGCTCGCGCTGTGGGGCGCGTCCGTCACCACCAAGCGTCGGTGCGCGATGCCGAGGGATGTGAGAAAGGCGGTATACTCTAGGTTATTCTGGTAGTTGAAGCCCTTGTCACCGACGTAAACGAGGATCTTGAGTTCGGGTACTTTCGTCTCTGCTCTCGCTTTGGCGTAGGCCCGCGCGCGATCCCACGTGTTTACGCCTTTGCCGAAAAACAGCTTTTCGTTCTCGTAGCCGCCGCTTTCGGAGACCTTTTTTTCGGTGGCAAAACCGCCGCCGCCGGGGGCGGCGGAGGCGAACAGTTCGGGGTATTTGAACATGATACGGGCCGTACCGCGGCCGCCTTGGGAGAAGCCTTCGATCGCGCGGCCTTCGCGAGAGGCGATGGTGCGGAAGGTTTTGTCGATGTGCGGGATCAGTTCTTTGACGAACACATCCTCCCCTTTCGAGTCCGGCATGTTGTAATGGCTGACTCGGCCACCGTTCGGCAACACGTAGATCATCGGCCGAACCTTGCCGGCCTTCATGGCCTCGTGCACGGTTTGGATGACGTTGCCCATCTTGAGTTCGCTGCCGGGTCGGCCGCCGTGGAGCAGGTAGACCACCGGAAAGCGACGGTCTCCGGCGGCGTTGGATTTGTACGACGGCGGCAGGTAGATGCAGTAACCCACGTCCACATCCATGCTCGGACTCTTAAAGGTGTGGTGTTGCAGGAACGGCCATTTCCCTTCCGGCATCGGGTTCACCCAAGCGAACGGCGCGGGGGCTTTCTTTGCCTTTTTCTGCTTCGGGGGCGTGGCCGGCTTGTCGGCATCCTGCGCGTGTGAATTGGGCAGGCAGAGGGTGAAAACAAGGAGAGGGAAAAGCCATTTCATAAGGTTCGATTGCTAAAATTTGTGGTTGTCCGGCGGTCGAACGACCGCGTTCGCGGACGAATGAACGACAAGAGCCCCGCAGGATAGAGCGCACAGAATCGCCACGTATCGAAGCTAGAACGAATCCACAGTGATCGCGGGCGCATCATCTTCCAAATGTACGTGTGCAATGGGTCAGATTCAACAAGTTCAGCGCATTCTGAACGACCAACGAGTTCGGAGAGACAAAGCGCGGAAGCAATGTTAGGAGGACCTCAAAACCGACTCAATGAACACCCATTTGATCATTCTATTTCGCGCCCTCGTTGCCCTCTCGGCGATGGCGGCTATGACGGTGATGACGGCTATAACAGCTATGACGGCTATGACGGCTATGACGGCTATGACGGCTACGGCGTGGGCACAGGCTCCGGACTTGGACGGGCAGCCGTTCCGTCTGGTGTGGGCGCAGGATCACGGCAACCAACTGGATGTCTACGGCGTGGCGAGTCAGTGTATCCTGATGAAATACGATTCCACCGTCGGCGAAGAGGAGGTCTTGCTGGATCGGCTTGGCAGCTACGGCAACCCGATGCTTTCGCCGGACGGCGACTGGGTCGTGTTCTCCGACCGCATGACCAATCAGATTTTCAAAGTGCCGTTTGCCGGCGGGGAAGCGCAGGCGGTGGCGACCGGGTTCGCAGCGGAGTTATGGCGCGATCCGGCGAACGGCGCGGATACGGTATTTGTGGCGACCGAACCGGTCGGCTACCTTGGCCTTCCCGCGTGGGGTTCGATTGGCCGAGTTCCGTTACATGGCGAGCAAACCGAAGCGAAACCGTTTTGGACGGGTCGGGGCACCATGGCCAACAATTTTCAATTGTCGGCGGACGGCAAGGTTGCCTCGGGTCAATTCCCCTGGCCGATCGGCGGCGTGGCGGTGATCGAAAACCAGCGTTGGTTCCCGCTCGACCGCGGCTGTTGGCCTTCGCTCGCGCCGGACAACAGCTATCTGTTTTGGCAGTTCGACGGCTCGCACCGGAACGTGGTCTTGCAAGATCCCATCTCGCGCAAGCAGTGGACCGTGAACCTCAGCGGCGCACCCGGACTGAACGGCCGCGAAGTGTATCACCCGCGCTGGTCGAACCATCCGCAGTATTTTGTCTACACCGGTCCCTACCAAGAAGGGAGTGGCGGCAACCGGATTCGTTACGGCGGCAAAGGCGTCGAGGTGTATCTCGGAACCTTCGCAGAGGATTTTTCCAGCATGGCTTCGGTTCGAAAAATCACCACCAACGACCGGGGCGACTTTTTCCCCGACTTGTGGGTAAAGGGCGGCGGCGAGGCGGTGTCCGGCCTGCCTCAACGGGACGGATTCAACGTGGCGAACGATGTCGACTACAGCCTCTACTTTGGCTGGGAGACGGCGAAGGCGGACAACCGCGGCCCGGAAGGGCAGCCGCTCAAAAAATTGCACCTGCACGATAAGGCGTACTTGGGTCCGAACCACGAGGTCGTGCTGCGCGGCCGCGGCGGTCACGCCAACCCCCACGGCGATCACTCCGAGTGGCGCAGCACCGTCGGCAAGACGCAGGCCTGGACCATCGAGGCCGTGTTCACCGCCGCGAACGAATCCCAGACGGGGCGGATGTTCGGCTATACCCAGCGCAGCAAACACGTGAACGTTCACCTCAACCAAAAAACAAACCGGGTGTTCATCACCATGAACGTGGTCGGCGATCCGGTTGAGATTGACTTGGGTCCGATCGAGAAAGACAAGCCACTGCATGTGATTTTGTCAGTCGATGATGTGCAGTTCCGCGCCTGGATGAATGGCCGCTTGGTCGAACAAACTCTGCTTGGCAAAACCTTCTGGGGACAGGGTCCGTTGCTTTGGGGAGAGCAGCTTGGCTACGGTTCGTCCTGGCAGGGAACCGTCTCACACATCCGCATGATCAGCCGTCAGTTGCAGGCCGATGAGGTCACGGAACGGACGACCCGCGTGAAAGAGCAATTGGCGAAACGGATTCGGCCTAAGCGGGCGACCGTGCGGGCAAGGTTGACCGAACTGAGTTCGACCTCCTCGCCCGCTGTGATCGCGCCGTATAAAAACGAACTGAGCGCGGGCGCGTACACCTTAGTGGAGGTGCTCGAAGGGACCTTCGAGCACGAGATTTTTGCCGCGTATTATTTTGGGATTTTGAACGCGAAGATGAACCCGGATCGGCCGCAAAAGATCGGCGAGGTCTACACGTTCGAACTGGAGTCATTCGAGCAACAGCCACAGCTGCGTTCGGAGTTGAAATCGTACGATTTGGAAGACCCCACGCTGGAAGCGTTTCTGATCCTTCCGTGATTCGAGACACTCTGGTCTTACGAAATAGGTGTCGCCGAAACACGAGGTTGTTGATCGCCGATTGGAATAGCGCAACCGAGGTGCTGGAATCAGGCGAGGAGGTTCGTCCGCTTCCTCTTGCCGATCGTGTCCCCACCTGCCATTCCGAACCGATGGAAGAGGAGAATCCCTACGCAGCCCCGCAGCAGAGTGCGGTTCCGCCAGATCCTCTCGACCCCTGGCCCTTGCAGCGACCTGGGATCATGTTGATCCTCCTCTCGATCCTGATGATTCTCGGGCTTCCGCTGGCGGTCTTCGGCAACTACATCAGTGGCATGATTCCCACTGGTGGTTTGGCTTTGTTGAAATACATTGGCGGCTACGCAGCCTTTGCCATGTTGAGCTTCATCACCTTGCTTGGCGGGATCGCGATGGTGCGCAAATTCTCCTATCGCCTCGCGACGTTCGGGGCCTTTGTAGCAAGCATCCCCATGGTCGGACCGATCTATGTGCTGGCCATTCCGTTCGGCATCTGGGCGTTGATCGAACTCGATAAGCCCGAGGTCCGGGAGACCTTCGACCGCGTCCAAACCGAACGGCGCCAACGACGGAAAATCAAAGATTCCGTCGGATCATAAGCGGCACCACAAAGCGGTCGAGCAATCGCTGAAACAAACGCCAAGGCAAACGACGCCACCATGGCAGATGATCATCGAATACCGCGTTGAACTCGAGCGAGGATACGGCCCCGCGCGACTGCTTGAATTGGGCTGCGCCCGAACTGCGGTGACCCAGCGCGCCTTGCTCGATCGCCGCATCCAAAATGGCCCGGCAGGCGATCCGGTAGTAGCCGGCCTTCGCCGGACGGCGGGTGTTATAGCCGAGCATCGGCGCGGTGACCGCTCCGTTTACGGTCCATGTGCCGATGGCAATTTCGATCGGGCCGCGTTGTCTGTCGTCGCCGTCGCCCTCATCTTCTTGCCGCCAAACGGTGACCTCGAACAAACCCGTTCGCGCGGCGTGTTCGATCATCCGGGCGCTAAAGACCGGATTGCAGGTGGAGTGTTTGTCGAGGTACAGTTGCGCGTACAAATCGGCGACCTCTTGGCTGTCGCGTTCGGGATGGAACGGTTCGCGACGGAGTCCCGAACGGCGTTTGAGGCGGGCGTCTTTGCGGTTGTCCGAACGCGCCGTAGCGGCGGTGGCCGGATTGCGAACGAGATGGATCCGACGCGAGAACACCATGCGCGCGCCTGCGGCTTTTAGTTCGGCGTGATGCTCCGGATGGAGGTCGGGCGCGAGCGAACGAAACAGCACCGCGTGGTCCGGCCAACGGTCGCGAACGGTCGCGATGATCGAACGCAACTGAGCAGGTTTAATCGGCGGCAAAAGATTGGTCGCCAGCAGCCAATTGTTGACCATCACAACCCGGTCCAATTTGGTCGCTTGAGCAAAGCAAAGCAGCGGCCAGCCGGCCAACCGAGCGGCAAGATTCGCCGCCGGACTGAGATGATGCGTCTCATCCACCGCGTACCGAATATAGTGAGTGCTGGGCGAAACCACGTAGCTATTTTTATCGGTTCTTTTACCGCGGCTATCGCGTTTTTGACCCACTGAAATCGGCAAGACCACATCGCCGCAAATCACCACAAACATGCGGGTATGGACGTTCGGGATATACGCCTCGGTCCCTTCGGCCCAAAATGGTTCCAACCACCCCTGTAATAGCCGAGCATGGGCAGTGTTCGGCCAGGGGATCGGACCAGAACCATCGTGAACGCTGGTCATTTCATGTACTTCGCGCGGACAATTATTGAGCACCGATTGCATGGGAACGGCAAAAATAAGGGTAAATTCAATGTCTGCCTACTTGGCACGCATTTTGCGTTCCAAGACTGGCAAATGAAAATAGATTGCAAAACATGCCTCGTAACCGGGGCGACAGGCTTCACCGGCGGCGTACTCATCCGGCACCTCGGTACCTTGCTGGGCAATGATCGGCTGATTGGAACCGGCCGCAACCCCACCAAGCTAGCGGCGCTGGCCACCGAGGGATTCCACGTCGAGCAGGGCGATCTTGCCGACGCTGATTTTCGACCCGCCAGTTTTCAAACCGTCGACGCGCTCGTTCACTGTGCCGCCCTCTCCTCTCCCTGGGGCCCGAGGGAACTGTTCTGGCGCGAAAACGTCCTCGCGACCACCCGACTGCTCGACCAGTTGCCGGCCTGTCGTCGGGTCGTCTACATCTCGACTCCGAGTGTCTATGTTGATTTCCGCGACCGCCTGAATGTGCGCGAAGATGAGGCGCTGCCGAAACGTTTTGTCAACGCCTACGCCGCCAGCAAATTCGAGGCGGAACACGTCGTGCTGGCGCGTCGGCAAACCCACCGTGTGGTCCTCCGCCCGCGCGCCATCATCGGTCCCGGTGACACGACCCTGTTTCCAAGACTGTTGCGCGCCCACCAAGCCGGGCGCCTACGCCGCATCGGCGACGGCCGAACGCTGTCCGATTTTGTTTCGGTTCGGAACGTCGCCCACGCCGTCGCGCTGGCGCTGGCCTCGAATCGTTCGGACACAGACGGCGAAGTGTTCAACCTGACCAATGGCGAACCCCAGCTGCTCTGGCCGCTGATCGAACGGACCTTGGCCGAGGTTGGCAGCACCGAACCGCTGCGCGCCATCCCCTACGGGATCGCTCAGGCGGTCGCGACCGCCACCGAACTCGTTCACAAAACGTTCAAGCTACCCGAACCAACCCTCACCCGCTACGGGGTCAGCGCTCTCTACCACTCGATGACCTTGGACATCTCCAAGGCCCGCGACCGTCTGGGATACGCGCCGCAGGAGTCGACCGCGCAAACCCTAGACGCCTTCCTCGACTGGTTCCGCCAAGAGGAAACGAAGCGCAAGCCAAGCAACCAATCTGAAGCAAATAAGGAGCTCGTCCACGTATGAACCAAGCACCTCAACAGCCAACAACCCGAGCACGCATCGACTTGTTCAACACCGGTTATTGCCTCGGCGAAAACCGCATTGTTCATCCCGATGGGCCGCGCGGCAAGGTCGCCTTCCACGCGGTATGCGCGCTCGTCCGACCGCCGGCAGGAGTCTCCTCCAATGGTGGTCTAATCCTGTTCGACACCGGTTACAGCACCCGCTTCAACCAAGTCACCGAACGCTTTCCATACCGCCTCCACCGCTGGGCAACGCCGGTCCATTGCGGGCCGGGTCAGAGTGTGGCGGAACAACTGCGCACCTGCGGCATCGACCCCGATTCGATCCGCCATGTTGTCATCTCCCACTTCCACGCCGACCACATCGCGGGATTACGCGACTTTGCCAACGCCGAACTCTGGTGCAGCGCCGAAGCCTTCGCGGAGTTCCGCCGACTCGGCCCGTTGCGCGGCACCATGAAGGGCTATCTCGGGCCCTTGGCACCGGACGATCTCGCCCACCGGGTTCGACATCCGGAGGTGCATCTACCGGCGGGGCGAGCGGGTCGTCTCGGGTCGTTCGAGGCGTGGGACTGGATGCCCGGACTCCGATTTGTCTCCCTGCCCGGACACGCGCGCGGCCAAATCGGCTTGCAGGTCCAGAACTGCGAACGCGGCGAAGCGCTGCTGGTTGCCGATGGGGCGTGGAGTCGCCGTGCTATCCGCGAACGCGTTCGGCCATCGCGTCTCGTCTCGCTATTTGTCGACGACTACAAGCAACTCGTCCACACCCTCGACGGGCTTCACGACCTTCAGTTCACCCACCCCGAACTGGTCATGATTCCAACCCACGGTTCCGACGTTGCCGAGGAAATCGAGGCGCGAAAATCGGGCAGCACTCAACCCGAACCGACCCTGCAGGTGTCCGCATGAATCGTCGAAAAATCCTCTCCGAACTACTGCGGGAAATGTGGCGCTCCACCCCTTCAACCCGGGCCAAACTCGAGGCGATGCAGGCGCGTCGAATCGAAAAGGCCTTGGACTTTTTCCGCAGCAACACGGCCTATTTTGCCGCCTTGGGCGATGTCCCGCTCGGGCAATTGCCACGGATGAACAAGCAAGTGATGATGGATCATTTCGATGAACTCAACAGCGCTGGGATCAGCAAGTCGACCGCGTTCGAACTGGCCCGCCGCGCCGAACGGAGTCGCGATTTCAGCCCCGAATGGAACGGCGTGACGGTCGGCCTGTCCTCGGGCACGTCCGGGAATGCCGGCCTGTTTCTCGCCAACGATGGGGACAAGGCTCGCTACGCCACTGCGGTGGCGCGCAAGCTGCTTTGGCCGCTGATTCGAAAACGCGGCCTGCGGCCATCAGGCAGCTCGTGGCCGTTACGCGCGGCCTTACTATTCCGTTCGGATAGCCCGTTGTACCAGTCCACCAATTCGCCGCTGGTCAAGCTCCGCTTCATCGACATCACCGCCGCCGATTTTCCGCAAACGGATGACCTAGCCGCGTTCGATCCGCATGTGATTCTCGGCCCACCCGCCGCGTTGGAACTGCTCGCACAAACCGCTGCGCATCGCCTGCAACCCGAACGGGTATTCTCCGTTGCCGAGGTCTTGGAAGACGATGTACGCGGCCGTTTGCAGAGCGCCTTCAACGTGCCAGTGATCCACCAACTGTACCAATGCACGGAAGGATTTCTCGGCTCGACCTGCGAACACGGGACCCTTCACCTGCACGAGGACATGGTGCACATCGAAAAATCCTGGCTGGATGGCTCGTCCTCCACGGTGGCGGCACCGGGACGTCGCTACCATCCGGTGATCACCGATTTTACCCGCCGAACCCAAGCCATCGTCCGCTACGAATTGAATGATATTTTGGTCGAAGGCCCGCCCTGTCCCTGCGGCAGTTTGTTCAGTGCGGTGGCGAAGATCGAGGGACGGTCGGATGATGTGTTCGAACTCCATGCGGCCGATGGGGGTGTCGTTCGGTTGTTCCCGGATCAAATTCGCAACACGCTGCTGGTCGCGTCCTCCGCCCCCAGCAATTTTTTGGTCGAACAAGTTGGTCCGACATCCATCCGCTTTTCGCTCAAACTTGACCCATCCAACAAGGCCGCGAACACGCAAGCGAGCAATCGGGTTCATCAGGCGTTCCAAAACCTACTAGCGGGCCGGGGCGTTCGAAACCCGAGCATCGAACCAGCGGCGTGGACCAAACCCGGCCTGGAACGCAAGCAACGCCGGATCGTTAATCGGATGACCCGTAAACCCGAGCCGAACCAAACCGAGCGCGCTCCCCTTGAACTCACGGAGATCACATGAACACGTACCCGATTAGACTATCCGGCATGGGCACGGCGTTCCCCGAACGCGTGGTTCACTCTACCGAACTCGAGGCCGAACTTGACCTGGATCCAGGCACGATTCTAAAAACCGTGGGCGTCGAGACGCGTCACCGCGCGAGTCCGGACGAGACCACCGCAAGCCTTGGTGCCCGAGCGCTGAACGAGGCGATGAAGGATGCCAGCATTGGCGTCGGCGAACTCGACTTGTTGATCAACGCCAATGTCTCCTACGATTACCCCCTGCCCGCGACCTCCTGTCTGATCCAGCGCGCCCTCGCGGATTCGTCCGCAGTCGATGTGCCGTGCATGAACGTCCACTCGAGCTGCATCAGTTTTGTCGCCGCGCTCGAAGTGGCTTCGGCCCTGATCACGGTGGGCAGCCACCGGCGGATCGCGATTGTCAGCAGTGAAATCTCATCCAAATCCATTAGTCCCGAACAGTCACACGCCTACGGATTGTTCGGCGATGCGGCGGCGGCGTTCATTGTCGAACGCAGCGAAAGCGCCAGTGCGCTTGGCGGCTTCCGCTTCCGCACCTACAGCGAGGGCGCCTACTACACCTACATTCCTGGAGGCGGAAATGTTCGTCATCCCAAGGAGGGACTGCTGGAGGCCGAGATGAATTTTCAGATGGCGGGACGCAATGTGTTGCGCTTCTCGATTCGGAAAATCCGCGAGTTCGTCGACCGCTACGAACAGGAAATTGGCCGCTGCTTGAGTTCGTTCCCGGTGGTGGTCCCACACCAAGCGAGCCGCGCGGGACTGGAGATGTTTCAACGCGAATTCGGACTCGCCGATTCCGTTCACACGATCTTGCGCGAACGCGGCAATTGCGTGGCCGCGTCGATCCCGCTTGCGTTGCACGACGCGATCGCCTCTGGACGCGTTCGACGCGGGGACGAGGTCCTCCTATTTGGCAGCGCCGCCGGTATCACCATCGGCGCCTGTTGGTTGAGGTATTGATGATGGAATCACGCACCGCACCGACGGCGTCCCCGGCAGCGACAGCCGACGCGCCGACGCCAACCAAGGGTCCGACCCTACAGCCAGGCGAGACCGTTCTGGTCACCGGCGCGCGCGCACCGGTTGCCCTCGAACTGTGCCGAAGTTTTGCCGACGCCGGCCACCGTGTGATCGCGGCGGACTCCTGCCGATTTCCGCTTAGCCGTTTTTCGCGCAGTGTGGCGGCGTTTGTGCACCTGCCTTCGCCGGTCCACGAACCCGAAGGATTCCGCACGGCATTGAGTCGCGCGATCAAACGCAGCGGCGCGCGGCATCTCGTGCCGACGTGCGAGGAGATTTTTCACATCGCCCGGATCGCCGACCTACTGCCCTGCCATACTTGGTCGCCGTCGCTGGAAACGCTGGTCCGGCTGCACCACAAACAACGCGGACTCGAGTGGATCGCCGACCATCTCGCGGTGCCGGCGACCCGTCCGTTCTCGGGTGATCCGAGCGCGTTCGAACAGGAGAATAAAGTATTCAAGCGCGCCTATACGCGCTTCGGCACTGAGGTTGTGGTCGGTTCACCGAACCCGGTCCAGCGGCAGAAAATCCTCTCCGAACCCGAAGCGTGGTTGGTTCAGGATCGGGTTGAGGGAACCGAAATTTGTGTCACCAGTGTCTGGCAACACGGTCGCCTTCGCGGCTACGCCACCTATCGTCCCAGCGTCCGCTTCGGACCCGGCGCGGGCATTGTGTTTCAACCTGTCGAAAACCCACCGTTGCAACAGCAGGTCACTGCCTTCGGCGAATCCATCGGCATGCACGGCCTGCTCAGCTTCGACGTGTTTGTAAAAGCCGATGGATCTCCGGTGGTTATCGAATGCAACCCACGCGCCACCAGCGGACTGCATCTGCTCGGACGCGAACTTCACCGCTGCTTCACCGCGGACGCAAACGCGCCCGGGACCGAGTCGCTAGTAACGGGGGCGCGTGAAGCACGGGCAGTGAAAACCGCCCTCTACACCGCCAAGCCCACGTCCATGTTCCACCCGCAGCTGCGCCGTCTCGACGATGTCATTTTCGAACGCGCCGACCCCCTGCCCTTTTTCTGCCAAGGCCTCTCGCTTCTGGAATGGAGTGCGCGTTCGCTGAAACACCGCTGCTCATTTTTGCGGGCAACCACCATCGATATCGAATGGAACCAAGACGTGTAGCGCCGACGTTTGTAAGTCCGTGATTGTAAGACCGTGACCGGTCAACCGTCTCTTTTTTCATGAATTCCTTACCCGTCGTTCTACCGCTTCTTTTTCTCATCCCTCTGCTCGGTTCGGCCCAGGACCGCGGCATCACCGGCAAGCCCGCGCCAAGCTGGGACGTGGCCAGTTGGCATCAACTTCCGGAGGGGAAAAAGGCTCTCGATGTCGCCGACTTCAAAGGCAAGATTCTCACCCTGTACTTTTTCCAATCGTGGTGCCCCGGCTGCCACCGCACCGGCTTTCCACGTTTAAAAGAACTCACCAAGAAGTACGGCGAGAACAAAGACCATGCCTTCGTCGTCATTCAAACCACCTTCGAAGGCCACCGGATCAACACCGCCGCCAAACTGAAACCGACCGCCGAAAAATACGGCCTGAAGATCCCGTTTGGCCAGAGCACCGGCAAGGAGGGAACCCCCGAGATCATGAAAAAGTACCGTACTGGCGGAACACCTTGGGTGGTCGTCATCGACCAGAAAGGGGTCGTCCGGTTCGATGGATTTCATTTACCGGTGGCGCAAGCTGAAGAACTCTATAAAAAACTGAAGGCCGAATAAGAGCCCCGATCAGTCACGATCTTCGCCAGAGATGGCGGGTTGCTCTCCCCGTTCAGGTTTCCGGCCCATCCAGCCTTTCTCCTGATGCCGCTTGGCCAGCGCGTGGTAGCGAGTGCGATGTTTCCGGAACGTGGTCACGCCGTAGATGCAATAGCCGCAGGCGATTAAAATCAGGCCGAACCACGTGGTCCGTCCGGTGAGGAAACAAGCCGCCAGTGCAGGGATGCCTAAGAGAATGGCAATTAGCCCTGCCGACACTGTCTTGGTCTTGGCCCAAAACAACAAGCCGATGTGGACTAGGACAAACAGGATCGGCAGCGCGAGCATCAGTGCGACAAACTGCAAACCCGCCCCGCCGCGCGGGATCAGACCGACAGCCCCGACCGCAATGGCAATCATCCCGTATAAACAGGCGAGCAGCAGGATACCCGAACGAGCGATCGAACGCGACCGCCGAACCTGCGTCGAAATTTTCAGGCGCTGTTGCCGCGCTTGCACTTCCGGGGGCATTTTCCCGACCTTTATCGGCCCTTTTCGTTGAGCAGATTCCGCCGGACGCGGCGGCGCAGGCTGATGCTGGTATGGGTTCACTTCTTCCTCGTTGGTCTCCGACATACCCACCACTTAGCGCGACGATCTGCGAAAGACGAGAACGAGCACGGCAAAACCAACCGCTCGATGGAATAAACGGTTGCCTAAGGTGGTTCCGCCTCCTAGCAAACCACTGCCATGCGGAAGACTAACGCCTACTTCATATTTTTCGGTGCCCTCGCCGTGTTCGCGCTGCTGTTCTTCTGGCCGCTCGGTAACGTTATTCTCAAGGGCTTCACCAATCCCGACGGTTCGTTCACCCTCGAACACCTGATCGGTGTGTTCAAAAACCCGATCTACGCTGAAGGCTTGTTCAACAGTTTGCGCATCGCGCTCGGCACCACGACGATGACCATCATCATCGCCGTACCGCTGGCTTGGCTGAACAACCGCTGGGACTATCCCGGCAAAAAAATTCTCTCGGCGATGGTGCTGGTGCCGATGATCCTGCCGCCTTTTGTCGGCGCCATCGGCTTCCAACAAATGCTTGGCCAATCCGGCGCGATCAACACCCTGCTCGGACTGGAAAAAGACTGGCTGGCCGATGGCCGCTACTTCGGCGTGGTGCTGCTGCAATCGCTGGCGCTGTATCCGATCATGTACCTGAACGCGGCCGCCGCGCTGGCCAACGTTGACCACGCAATGAACGAGGCCGCCGAGAACATGGGCTGCCACGGCTTCGCCAAGTTCCGCCGCATCACCCTGCCGCTGATCATGCCCGGCTTGTTCGCCGGCGGCACCATCATCTTCATCTGGTCGTTCACCGAACTCGGCACCCCGCTGATCATGAACTACACCCGCTGCGCCTCGGTGCAGGTGTTCGACGCGCTCAAGGACATCGGCGACTCGCGCCTGAGCTACGCGCTGGTGTTCGTTATGCTCTCCTGCAGCGTGCTGTTATATAGTGTGAGTAAATATTTATTCGGCAGGAATACCTTCGCGATGACCTCCAAGGCCGCGACCACCTACACCACCGAACGCGCCCGTGGCCTGAAGGGTCTAATCGTCGCCCTACCCTTCCTCAGCGTCATCTGCCTCGCTCTGCTGCCCCACCTCGGAGTGGTGCTCACCTCCCTTTCCGAACCCGGCCAGTGGTATCGTTCGGTCCTGCCGGCCGAGTTCACCGGCGACAACTACCGCGAGGCGCTCGGCCACTCGATGACCGTCTCCTCGATCCGCAATTCGCTCACCTTCTCCTCGCTGGCGGTGTTCTTCAACCTCGGCTTCGGCATCGCGATCGCCTTTGTGGTGGTGCGTTCGACGATCCCCGGACGCGGGCTGCTCGACGCGCTGGCGATGATCCCGCTCGCCGTTCCCGGACTGGTGATGGCCTTTGGTTATCTCGGCATCAGTACGCTCCTGTCCAACAAAGCCTGGGTCAAAGACAACGACTTCCTGCTTGGCCTGTTCGACGTGCGCGTGAACCCAACCATGTTTCTGGTGATCGCCTACGCGGTTCGACGAATGCCCTACATCGTGCGTTCGGCCGTGGCCGGACTGCAACAGACCAGCGCCACCCTTGAGGAGGCCGCCGCCAACATGGGCGCGTCGCCGTTCCGCTCGCTGCGCCGCGTAACCCTGCCGTTGATCACCGCCAACCTGATCGCCGGGGCGCTGCTCGCGTTCTCGTTCAGCATGCTCGAAGTCTCGGACTCGCTGATGTTGGCGCAGCAAGCGCAGTATTATCCGATCACCAAGACCATCTACGAACTGTTCCAACTGCTCGGCACCGGCAAATACATCGCCGCCGCGCTCGGCGTATGGGCGATGGTGTTCCTCGCGGTGACGATTATTGGTTCGAGTTTATTGCTCGGCAAGAAGATGGGCGCCCTGTTCCGCGTTTAACGAATGTGGAGAAGGCCTACGTCGTTACAAGCACTCGACCCGCTGGAAGCGCGTCGTTGCGATACCGACTGGAAGTCGGTACTACGTCGGTACTGTTAAACGTTGTGTAAATTCGTAGTACGGCCATCTTGGCCGTATCGCAACGACAGCCTTCTAGGCTGTCGAGTTCGTGCGATTTTCGAAGGGCTTAAGTTGCTTCGCATAGCAGCAGTATGCTCAAGAGGGCCTGCATGGTTTTCCAACAAAACAAGCCGCAGAATCGACCCGCAAAGCAGGTGGCAAGGTCTTGCCATAGTGTGGCAAGCGTCTGCCACCTTATGGCAAGCTTCTGCCACTTTATGGCAAAGTCTTGCCATACGCCGGTTCTGGGATTGGTTCTCGTTTTCGCCTGCGGATGCGGCGGACAAAAATCAAACACCGGCGCAACCGGTCACCCGCCGCCGACCACGGCCGAACTCGCGGCGGGCAAAGTGATCTGGGAGACTTGCACCATCTGCCACTCGACCAAGGAGATGCAACGCGGTCCGCTGCTCGAAGGACGCGAGGCCTGGTACGTCGAAAGTCAGTTGCATAAATTTAAAAACCAATGGCGCGGCACCAACACCGCCAACCGGTCCGCCGTCCTGATGGCATCGGCGCTCGACAAACTCCCCGACGAGGACGCGATCAAAAACGTCGCCGGCTACATCGCCTCGCTGCCGCCGGTCGAACACCGCAAGACGGTTCGCGGCGATCTCGAACGCGGCCGCGCCGGCTACACCGCCTGCGCGATCTGCCACGGCCCCAAAGCCGAAGGCATCGTGCAACTCAAGGCCCCTGCCCTCGCCGAACTCGAAGACTGGTACATCCTCGACCAACTGCGGAAGTTCAAAAACAAAACCCGCGGCTACCACCCCGACGATATCACCGGCCAACAAATGTCCGCCGCCATACAACATCTCACGCCGCAGGACATGAAGGATATCACCGCGTTCGTGGTGCGGATCAACGAGCAAGACCTGTAAGTGCGTGACAACACTGCCGACTCCAGTATCGAGAACAACCAACGTTTGAACACAGAACACACGATGAATGTAAAAGAAACCGTCTACGCCCGCCGCTCGATCAAAGAATACGATCCCGAACACAAACTCACTGCCGAGGAAGAACGCGAGTTGCTGGAAACGACCATTCAGGCCCCGACCAGTTTCAACATTCAGCACTGGCGCTTTGTGATCCTGCGCGATCCGGAACTGCGCCAAAAAATCCGTAAGGAACTCGGCAACGACCAGGCGCAGATGACCGACGCGTCCCTGCTCGTGCTGTTCACCGCCGACACCAAAGCCTACGCCAAGTCCCCCGAACGCTATTGGGCCAACGCGCCCAAAGAAGTCGCCGAGTTGCTGGTCGGCTGGATGGGCCCATTCCACGAAGGCCGCGAATGGCTGCAACGCGACGAAGCACAGCGCAGCATCGGCATGGCCATGCAAACTCTGATGCTCGCCGCCAAAGACATGGGCTACGAGTCCTGCCCGATGATCGGGTTCGATATCGAAGCCGTGGGCAAACTCATCAACCTGCCCGACGACCACGTCATGGGCCCGATGGTCGCCATCGGTAAAGGCACCAAAGACGCCTGGCCCAAACCCGGCCAAGTGCCGCTCGAAGAACTCGTCGTCGACAATAGCTTCTAAAGACCGCTTTCAGTCGCAGAAGCCTCGTTGAAGACCATCGGTCGGATCCGCCGGATCCGACCGATTCTTTTTGTTCGCGCTCTAACGCGCTTGACAGGTCCAAGGCCCAAACCGAAAGACTCGGTTCGAATTTCACCAACGAATCGCTCACTATGAAAGCCATTGCCGTCAAACCCGGAACGCCCGACAGCGTTCACCTCGCCGAACTCGAAAAACCCGCCGTCTCGGACATCCCGAACGGCCGCGGCGTGCTGGTCGAAGTCCTGCAAGTCGGCGTCGATGGCACCGACAAGGAAATTAACAACGCCGAGTACGGCGACGCCCCTCCCGGCTACGAATTTCTGGTCATCGGCCACGAGAGTTTCGGCCGCGTGGTTGAAGTTGGGCCGAACGTCACCGAACTCAAAGCGGGCGACTACGTCACCGCCACCGTCCGCCGTCCCGGCGACAGCATCTACGACCTGATCGGTCACTACGACATGACCACCGACGACACCTACTACGAACGCGGTATCAATTTGCGCCACGGCTACCTGACCGAGTTCTACGTCGACGACCCCGAATATATCGTCAAAGTCCCGGACGGTCTCGCGCACATCGGCGTGCTCAGCGAACCGATGTCGATCGTTGAGAAAGCCCTCGAACAGGCCTACGAAATTCAACGCCGCCTGCGGGTCTGGCGGCCGAAGCGCGCCGCCATTTTCGGCGCCGGCGCGATTGGCCAACTCGGCGCCCTGGCCTGCCACCTGCGCGGACTTGAAACCGTCTGCATCGCGCGCACCCCGGCCCCCAACGTGAAAGCCACCCAGGTCGAACAACTTGGTGTGCCCTACGAGAACACCACCGAAAGCAGCCTCGCCGAGATCTGCGAAAAACACGGCCCGTTCGACATGGTGCTGGAAGCCAGCGGCAACGCTGGCGTGGCGTTCGGTTGCATGGAAATTCTCGCCAAGAACGGCGTGCTTATTCTCTCCTCGATCACCGGCGGCAGCAACGAGGTGACCATTCCCGGCGACAAAGTGAATCTCGATTTCGTGCTCAACAACAAAGTGATGTTCGGCACCGTGAACGCCCACCGCGGCTACTTCGAAAGCGCCATGCGCACCTTCGCGCTGGCGGAAGCGCAGTTCCCGGGTTGGCTCGCCCAGATGCTCACCCACCCGGTCGACGGCCTCGACAACTATCGCGAACTCATGGACAAACTGGTCGGCGAACGCACCGCCTTGAAGGTGTTCATGAATGTGAAGAAGTAAGCGCGTTCGCGGTTGATTTGCGCCGGGGCTAGCCTGCTGTCTGGCTGGAGGCGATATGCTTGAGGATGACCTCGGCCACTTCTTCGATCTGCAGGTGGGTGGTATCCAACACCTGCGCGCCAAGCGCGATTTGCAGGGGGGCGTTTTCTCGGGTGGAATCGGCTTCGTCGCGTTGTTCGAGTTTGGCCTGCATGCTGGCCACTTCGGACGCGTCCACTTCATCGTCGCCGGCGCGTTTCTGCGCGCGTTTGGCGCGTTCGGCGGGGTCGGCGGTGAGATAATATTTGTAGGGGGTATCGGGGAAGACGACCGAACCGATGTCGCGTCCTTCGACCACGATGGTGCCGAACTCTTCGAGGCTGCGGAGTTTGGCGGTGATGAACTCGCGGACTTCGGGGATGCGCGCGACGGCGGAGACCGACTTGTCGACCTCGGGCGAACGGATCGACGGACCGGGTTCGATGCCGCCGATGGAATACACCATCTGCTTCTCGCGGATCTCGAACTCCCAGGTGCGCGCGGCCATGGTGATCAGCACGCCGTGCGGGTCGGTCGGGTCGACGCGTTCGTCGAGCACGGCCCAGGTCATGCCGCGGTACAGCGAACCGGAGTCCACGTAGACGGCGTCGAGGGCGGCGGCGACGATCTTGGCGACGGTCGATTTCCCCGAGGCGGCGGGTCCGTCGATGGCGATAATTTTAGCGAGTTCGTTATTGGCGGGTGCGTCGGCGTTTCCGTCGGCGTTCTGAGGTTTTTGATGAGAGCTTTCCACGCGGCGAGAAAGCCGGAAGCGATGGCGTGAGGCAAGTCCGAACTCGAATTGCGCCCGTGTTTGGCCGGAAGAGCTTGAACGAATCCGCCGTGGCCGGGTCCAATGCTTGAGATGATAGACGAACCCACGCCCCCGCATGCCAGCCTGCCCAGGCCGGTCACCGCCTTGTCCGCCGACCTCCCGCCCCGCTTGATTTTGGTCAAAGGCGGCCTGTTCCTCGTGCTCGCCCTGCTTGCGGCGGCCACGTTGCTGGCGTACTCCCCGAACCTGCGCACCGCCCTGCTACTCGGCATCACCGTCTGGGCGTTCTGCCGCGTCTACTACTTCATGTTTTACGTCATCGAACACTACGTGGATTCCAGTTTCCGTTTCGCCGGCATCGTCTCGTTTTTACGCTGGGCGACCAATCGACGACGTTCTGATCGACCGTGACGGCTGTTCGCCGTTGGGGGCCGAACTGGGCGTTTCTGGGATCACTGTTTCATGGATCTTTGGGGAGGTAGACCGCTTCGCGAAGGCAAAAGAATGGGGGCAAAGAAATGGCAGCCTTGGTGTTTTACGGAGGAATTTCGGACGCGAGATTCCGCGTGCTCGGCCTTTTTTCGCGGCCGAAGCTTCTGTTTCGTTTCGGTCGAACGTTGAGGGACGACGTACAAACTCTCCACCAGAAAACAGGACAGAGTCCCAATCACGACATCGCCGAGAACGAGCGAGGTTCATAATGCCTTGTCGCCCCCTATTCAATCGCGTTAGATTTCTCCCATGAACCATGTACGCGCGGCGGGAACCGCTCCTTTGTTTACCCAACGAACCATCCTGCCTTTTCTGGTCGTCGCCTTGCTTGCTGGCGGGGTGTTTGCCCAAGGCGAGTTCCGAACTTTCACCGACACCAAAGGACGCAATCTGGAAGCGAAAGTTCTGCGCGTAGCCGGCGCCAAGTGCCAGGTCGAACGCAAGGACGGCAAGCGCTTTATCATGGATATCGCGACCTTTAGCGAGGCCGACCAAGATTACCTGTTCAACTTCGCTGCCAATCCGCCTGGCGCCGGTGCCGTCCCCGGTGCCGGCGCTGTTCCTGGTGCCGCTGCCCCACCGATGGAGGTCGGTGCGCCCGCCGAAGGAGACGCACCGCTGGCGTTCAGCGAGATCGACTTCAAGCAGAAGGACACCGACCATTTTTCCATCCATAGCAGCACGCGTAAGTTCGACCCGGCCGAGGAGCACGCCGAGAAGGCCTGGAAACTGATGAGCGCGGTCTACAAGGACACCTTGAAAGCCGACTTCGAACAAATGCAATTCGCCGCGCCGAACAAAGAACGCAACCGCGCGGATTTCTCCACCTCCGACAGCAAGTTCCGCTATCGAATCTACTTCGCCCAGAACGCGGCCGAGTAAACCAAGATGATGACCCAGTACGCGGCGACCATGGACGGCCAGCGCCAAGCCCGCTTTTTGGCTCTCACACCGCAGATCGGCAACTTTGACGACATCGACAACCGCTGGCTGGTCATCTTCAAACAACCCGGTCGCCCGGACGCCTCCTACGGCAATCTGCTGGTCCACAAACTCGCCGCCAACCTGACCGCCGGCCAGGCGCGCCGCCAAGGGGTTCCGCTCTGGCTTGCCGCTGGCACTGGCTACTGGCTCGAGAACCAACTGTTCAAGCGTTGCCAAGTCCACTACCTCGACTTTCAACAATATTACGCCGACGAGGAAGGCGAGGTCTCCAAGTCCGACATCCTCGACGGCAGTTCGACCTGGACCAAACCGGTGCGTAATCTCTGCCGCAAAGGAACGCGGTTCGGAGTAGTCGACGTGCTCACCGCCGAACCCTCCAGCCTCTCGCCCGAGCTGTCCGGCTACGTTTTTGCTTTTACTTCCTTCCTGCTCTCCACCGAGGAACGCCGCCAGAAGTTCCAGCAGATGGTCCTCGCCCAGCGCGACGCCCCTGATCGCATGCGTGCCGAAACCGTGGTCGCCGCGATGGGCTATGAGTCGGCAGAGAAGATGGAAGAAGACTGGTACAAATACATCCTCAGCAATGATTTTAAATAAGCCCGCCCCATGATGATGAGGACCCGTTTTAGAACCGCAATCAAGGACCCAGATTTGATGTCATCATCACCCGCAGTCGGCTCGCGAGGCCGCTGGCCCTCTAAGTGGATTTTAAAATTTGAAATTCGACCGGTGAAATCTTGGCTTGGCCTCTGCTCCTTTCTTCTCCTCGCCGTGGCCATGATCGCCCCAGCGCAGGAAAACCGCATTTTGGAAATCGTCAAGGAGCGGCCGCTGCTGCCCGGCGAGTTCACGGAGGATCAGATTAGCCAAGCTCTCTGTTGGCGCTTTGGTATTCCGCCGCCCATCATCAAACTCGGCGAGGACGAAAAGACCAAATACCGAGAGGCCTTCGAGGCCTTGGGCTCGGCGACGTTCGACGAACGCGACGCGGCACAGAAACGACTCATCACCCTGATGCCGCAACCTCGCATCGTTCTCGACTGGGCCAAGGCGAGCGAAGATCCAGAGATTCGCATGCGCGCGATCGACGTCATCCGCGGCTGGAAAGGCAACGTGACCAAGGTGCCAAACGGGGTCAGCACCAAGAAACTGGACGCGGTCGACGTGCTCTCGCGACTGCCAGCCGGCCCCTTCATGATCCGCGCGATGAACGCCATGCAGGAGAACGACTCTCAGGCCTCAAACGAGTTTTACCGCAAACAAATCCGTGCCTACGCCTACGGCCTGAACCGTGAACAGCGACTCGAGTGCCTGCGTCTGACCTCGACCAAACTCAAAGGCAGCAAATACGCGCCGGCTTCACGTAATCTGCTTAGCATGCCGATGCTGGCGGACGAGATGCGTGATGCCGACTGGCTGCTTGAGATTGCCAAGATCCACAGTCGACCAGACGCCCTGAGCGATTACCGTTCCCTGCAATTTCTCGAGCAGGCCTTCCGCGGAGCACCGGCCGATCTCGATGTCGCCCCGTTCGAGCCGCTGCTGGTGGCCGAAAATCCCAATCGGTTCATCCTCGGCGGCGTCCTCGGTCGGCTCGGCCACAAGGAGGGGGCCGCCCTGTATCTCACTGGCCTCAAGGAGAATCAGAATTTGCAACGGTATGCCTACACCTTTCTCGCTGGGATGAACCCGGCGAGCATGCCCGACGTGAAGGAGGCCGAGGCGGCTTACGCCAAAATGTTTAAAGACCAGGCCGCGGATCTGAAAAAACGGTACAGAAGTTCACCCGAGTATATGGCCTCCCAGTTCTCGCGTATCCTTGGACCGCTGATCGAGATTCCGGGCGTCCAAGACCACCTGCGCACGCTGGCCAAAGACAAAACCAGTCCGATCCGGCTGCAAGCCGCCATGGCCTTACGCAGTGTTACGGGGAAGAAAGACCGACAACTCCTCGCCGACATCAAGATCGCGGACGGCCCGATCTCCACCTACTTTTATAGCACTTCCTCCAGATACTCCGGCAGCTACTTTCAAGCCGGCGATGTGGTGAAGGCGATCATCATGGAGATCATCGACGCGCCCGATCAAGCAGCCAAAAAAGTGGCCGAAGCCGACCTCAAGCAGTTGTTCCATCTCCAAGCCGAGGTGATCAGCAAAGACTTAAAAGCCTGTCGCGAAAAGGGCCGCCCGAGCGCCTCCACCGTGAAACGGAACATCGAATCCTTGTGCGCAAGCTATCAGGCGTTTGTGCTGCCGCTGGGCATCGACGCCGAACTCCAAGATTACCTGCTCGACTTCGCCACCTTCAACAAGACTAAGCGGGACGCCTATTCGATCATCCCCATGATGACCGCCCTCAACGAGGCCGTGGTCGCGGACAGACGCGAGCAACTGATCGACCAAGTCATCACCCAGACCAACGTTGTCGATGCCCTCTACCTGCTCGCCCACGCCGACCCCACCCCGGCCCGCGCGAAGAAACTCTACCAACTGAAACAGAAAGAATTTGAGGCGTTCAAGCCGATGCCCGATCCGGTTCGGGCTGCGTTGCAAGTGATCGATCCGCCGGCGATGTATGCGTCGAACGTGGAGTTCATCGGCACCGTTCCTGGATTGAGTTCGGTCAACTTGAAGCGCTTCGATTTGAAAACGCTCCCCGAGGCATGGTTGAAAAAACTCGATCCGAACACGGCACAATTGGTTCGCTACAGTCAGGACCGTTCCGCCGACCTGCCGGACAAGGCGATTTCGATCGATAAGGAACACTTAGAGGCCGTGCTCTCCCTCGCACGTGCTGGCGATGCGCCACCGGCCTTGGTCGCACTCGTGCAAGAAAGCATCCCCGACTGGGTGGTCGGCTTCAACAAGAAGAATTACACGCGACCGAGTGCATCGGACCTTCATCGCATGGCGCTGATCACCGCCACGACCAACACCGACATGACGCCGACGAATGAACACCCGTCCGCGATCGCCTACGGTTGGATCATCGAGGCGCGGCGGCGCATGTTGCAGGGCGATCCGGCGGGGGCGGTAAAAGCCTGGGAGGCCTTGCATCCCCTGATGGCAGCGACGCGCGCTTACAGTTCGAGTTCGACGCGGGACTGGATCGAAGAGGAATGGATTGCCCGCTGGCTCGCCGGCGAAGATCGAAAGAAACTGCGCACTTCGTTCGAGGCGCACGCGCTGACCGGCAGTTATCCTGGCTACGAGATCATCGAATTCCTACTCGGTGATGGCGAGGCGGAACTCGCGCATGAGTTGGCGGAAATCGTCTTGGCGATCCCGGGCGGAAGAGCCACCGCTTGGTCCGCTTCCTCGCTGGCTTGGACGGCAGCCGAAATGGGCGACATGGAACGCGCCGCGTTCTACGCGAACGCAGCCCTCCGCACCGCCAGCGATATCGAAAACCTCCGGCATGCCTTGCTGTTGCAGGGGTGGATTTCGGAGCAGCCGGCAGGTTTCGCCGCCTACAGCAAACTTTCCGACAAGCCCGACCGGACCGCGTCAGATTTTCAGGCCCTGCTATCCACAATTAACGACCCCGAACTCAAAGCCCTCGCCGCTTGGCGAGGTGCGGGCGAAGCATGGAAGGCGGAAGACGAAACGGCACGGCGCAAGCTACTCGACGCTGCGGCCGCACTCCCCGAGACCTTGTACGGCGGATTCGCCAAACTCGAACGCGACGCCCCGCCGGCCGACGAGTCGAGTAGCATGATCACCACCGACACCTTGTCCGACCAGCCCTTTCCCCGGCAGGTTCGCCCTGACTTTTCTCGCATCGGCTTCACCAAGAACCCCACCGCGGAACCGCGCGTGTTTCAACGCATCCTGTTTCTCGACGAGCGCGGCCTGCCAATCCTCGATGGCGGCATTGCCACCGTAAACACCGCTTGGGGATTGTGGTTGTCGCACATGGACCTCCCCTACCGCTACCGTCCGGGGCTGAGACGGGTGGTCGCCAAAGGCTTGGACGGAACGTCCGAAGCGCACGCGGTCGAGGTGCTGCCGTGGCGTTCGCTGATGGAACAACAGGAACAGTAACTTCAAGCCGACAAAGCCTCCACCGAGAACATTGCGTGGGAGGAGTAGATCCTTTGGGTGCCGAGCCGCTCACACCCGGAACGAGTTCAGCTTGGCGAAGAAGCGTTGCAAGGCGGGGCTTTGCGGGGACTCGAACATCGACTGAGGCGGACCGTGTTCGACCACTTGGCCGGCGGATAGAAAGGCGACGTGATCGGCCACATGCCGAGCAAAGCCCATTTCGTGCGTGGTCAGGATGATGCGTTGGCCGGTGGCGGCCAGTTCGCGTACCAGTTCGAGGATTTCGGCTTTGAGTTCGGGGTCGAGCGCGCTGGTCGGTTCGTCCAACAAGAGCAAATCGGGTTGGTGGGCGATGGCGCGTGCGAGGGCGACGCGCTGCTGTTGCCCGCCGGAAAGTTGGCCGGGATTCTTGGTCAGATGACCCAACATGCCGAAGCCAACCAACACCTCTTCGGCTCGCTCCCTGGCATCGGACGCGTTCAAGCGGTGGACCTCGCGCAAGGGCAAGGCGACATTTTCCAGCACGCTCATGTGCGGGAACAAATTGTAGGCTTGGAACAGAAAGCCGTTGCGCCGCCGGTGGGCGAGCAATGCGAGCGATTCAATCGGCAGTGGAGTGCCGTCGATCTCCGCCGAACCGGCGTCAGGAATCTCGAGACCGCCGAGCACCCGCAGTAAGGTCGACTTACCACCACCGGAGGGACCGATCAGAGCGAGCACCGACACATCGCGACTGGGCACCAGCGTGAGTTCGTCGAGGGCGCGAACCGGCCCGAAGGCTTTCACCAGATTGCGCACTTCAATCCTCATAACGCAACCTCCGTTCCATCCACGCGGCGACGCCGGCCATCGGCAGTGTCAGTGCGAGGTAGCCAAGAGCTAGCGGGATAAAGGCTTCGAGCGAGTTGTAGGTGGCCGCGTTCGCCACCTGCGCCTGATACGTGAACTCCTGAATACCGATGACCGACAGCAACGAGCTATTTTTAACCAGCGAGACGAATTCGCCGGTCATCGCGGGCAACACCCGGCGTAGCGCTTGGGGAGCGGTGACAAATCGAAAGATCTGAATCCGGTCAAATCCGACCGCCCGCGCCGCCTCGATTTGCGACGCGCTCACCGAAGCCACGCCGCCGCGCAAAATTTCCGCCAGATACGCGCCGGCAAAGACCGACAACAGCACGACGCCGACGACGAACTCGTTTTTGAGTCCCAGCGCATTCGCGATGACAAAATAACCAATCAGCAGTTGCACCAGCAGCGGGGTTCCCCGAATGAGTTCGACGTAGGCGCGGGCACTCCAACGCAACACCACGGAACCGGAAAGTTGGGCCGCGGCCAAGGCGACCCCGATCACAATACTCACCACCAAGGCGCCGAGGGAAATCACCACGGTGAGGCCGAGTCCCAGCAGAAAAACGCGCCAATAGTCGACCATGACGGCCCAGTTCCATTGGTAGCTCAGCTTCTGGAACACCGTGGCGGAGCAGATCGCGACCGCGAGAATCAGCACGGCGGCGACCAGCACTTCTCTGCCAGTATTCCACCGATTTCGTTCCATGGGTACTATGCCCTAACACGAGGTCCGGATCAGGGCGATGGTTCTTTGGTGACGAACAAGAAGGGAATGCCCATGGATTCGAGCATGGCCTTTTCTTCGGCAAGGTGGGTTTCGGCAAGTTTGTCGAACCCGCCGGCCGCGCCGAAGGCGGCGAGGAAGTCGTTGACCTCTGTGCGTAATTTGTCGTTGCCCTTGCGGATGCCGAACGCCCAGAATTCCTCTTGGAAAGGTTTGAGCAGACCGATGGTGGTGTCGGCATGTTTTTGGCTGAACTTGAACACCGAGAGCTGATCGAAGATGAACGCGTCCGCGCGTTTGTTGACCACTTCCAAGACGCAGGCGGGGGTTTTGTCGAAGGACACCAGTTTGGCGTTTTTGAACTGGTCGCGGGCGTACATTTCACCGGTGGTGCCGATCTGCACCGCGATGCGACGATCGGCTTGGTCGAGGTCAGCGGCAGAGTTCACGCCGGCGTCTTTGCCGGCTAAAATGCTGAGACCGGTGCGCAGATAGGGATCGGAAAAGTCGATTGATTTGCTGCGTTTTTCGTTGGCGGTCATCGACGAGAGAATGAGATCGATGTTGCCGGTCTTGAGCGCCGCGATGAGTCCATTGAAGGCCATCGGTTTGATCTCGATTGGGCGACCGAGATGCTCGCCGAGCGCCGTGGCCATGTCGATGCTGACGCCGAACGGCTTGCCTTTGGTGTCTTTGGTTTCGAACGGCGGATAGGTGAGATCCATGCCAATCACCAGCGGCTCGCCGAGCGGCTCATCCTGCGCAGCCCCGCTGGTCGGTTTATCGGAGCAGGCGGCGAGTCCCAGACAGCAAGCGAGCGCGAGGAAGAAACGAAAGAACGTGGAACGTGTCATGAGAAGGAAATCGGTTTGTGAAAGTGCAAGGCGAAGATCGTGCTACTGCAAATCGAACTCTAAGTTCAACGGAATCTCCGGATCAACACGCTCGCCCTGCCGGATGCGTTCGATCGTCTCAAACAACAGGGTGGCCGAACCGGCGGCGGGTTTGACGGCATCGGCGAGATTGAGGACCGGAACGGGGCCGCCTTTTTTGTGGTAGGCAAGCGCCTCGGCGGCACCGGTTCGGACGTCCGGATGGTAGGTGATCGCCAGACCGACTTGTTCGCCGAACACGTTGGCGAACGCGCCAGTGCTGCGGCGGGCCTCGACGAGGGTGGCCGCGCTTTGTTTGGCCAGCACGGTGATGCTGAGGCTGTCACGCCAGAACGGACGCGGCACGGCGGTGGTTTGCAGTTCAAGGATGCCGCGCTGGCCGGCGCGTTCGAGCAGGGCCGCACTGATCGCCGCCCCGTCCGGCACAATCCGACAAGCAAGCGCCGCAGCATCGCCACCGGCGCCTTGACCAAGAACCAACACCGGGACCCCTGCGGTTTGTGCCACGCCCAAAATTCCTACCCAGCCTTCCGGCTGATTGGTGATCAGGACTGCAGCGTCGACCTTGCGGCTGATGAACACTTGGAGTGACTGGGCCTGTCCTTGGGCGCGTTTGATATCGACCGTCGCTTTGTGGTTCGGCGCTTCGGTTTGGATCCCCTGCAGCAGCTGTTGCAGAAACGCGTCCGATCCAGCCGGCGCGGCAATACCAATCACCGGCGGTGGCAACGCTTGCGGGGGAGGAGTGGGCAGGCCGGGGGAACCGATCGCTGGGGTTTGCACGAGGGCGGGATTCGCGGTGGTCGAGGTGCTGTCCCCGGACGACGTCGTTGGGGAACCTCCACTATTACCATTACTACTACTACTACTACCCCCGCCACAACCGAGAGGAACAATCCCGCAGAGGACGAGTAGGCCAGCGGACAAGGCAAGACGGAGAATGCAATTCACAGCGAGGAAACTTGCATAGCTGGAAGGTGGGTTGCAAGCCGTGAACGCGGCCAAGGCGGGGAGAACGTTTGTGCAACTTGTGTGAGAATTTGATGCATAAAATCTCGCACTCTTTCGTCGAAATCGGTCAAGACCCTCATATAAGGGAATACTATGAATATACGAGCTAAGAACATTGCACTCTTCATCACGGCCATCGGCGTCGCAGCGGGATTGACCGGCTGCGCTACACCTGGCGGCCAAAACAGCACGATTAACACCAAAAAAGGTTCCCTTATCGGAGCTGGCGTTGGTGCCGTAACCGGCGCGGTCATTGGTGGCCAAAAAGGCCGCGAACTCGAAGGCGCGGCCATTGGTGCAGGCGTCGGCGCAATCGGCGGAGGTGTCCTCGGCAACTCTCGCGACGATGTCCTCAACGGCAACACCGACAACATCGGTGCCAAACGTGACGCGGTCACGGGTGGCGTTCTCGGCGCAATCACCGGCGGTGTCATCGGTCACCAAAAAGGACGCGGCCTCGAAGGCGCAGCTATTGGCGGCGGCGTTGGCGCAGGCGTCGGCGGCGTAGTCGGCAGCACCCGCGACGAAATCCGGATCCGCAACACGCCCGCCCCCACGGCCCCCACGGCCCCCACCCCCACCCCAGTTTACAGCCCAGGTTACGGTGTGCCAGCCCCCGGTAACACCGAATATGTTTACCCTGCGGTCCCCGGATATGGCGGCTACTCGACCCCGGCTCCAGCGCCGGCTCCGGCAGTGACCAAGCAGGTCCTCCCGACCGCTCCGGCGATGCCGAGTGTCTCGACACCGTCCATCCCGTCGAGTGTGTCCATTCCGCCGACTCGCTCGATTCCGTCCGCCCCGGTTATCAATACTCCGACGGTCTACGAACCCGCCGTTCCCAGTGTTGTGGTGCCACAACCTGAAGTAACACCCGGCGAATGGGGCGAATGGCGCTCTGTCGTTCCCTGAACCCTTTTAGCCAAGAGCACGACAGCGTGCTTGATTAGAAAACGGCGAATCCCCAACGGGATTCGCCTTTTTCTTGCCCTCAAGGATCCAAGTTTTCCAAGGCCTTGGTCGCCGGCAGGATCCGGCGGTAATAGCAATTTCTCGGTTCGCCCATCTCATTTTTGGTATGGCAAATCCCGCCGGCGCGCGGACGGACCAGGTAGAGGAGGGAGTTCTGTTCGCAGTTCACCCGCGCCTCGACCAGGTCGAAGGTGTGTCCCGAACTCGCGCCTTTGATCCAGAGTTCGTTGCGCGAGGTGCTCCAGAAAGTCGCGGTGCCCGTGTCGAGCGAATGATCGAGGGCCTTCTGGTTGACGTAAGCCACCAGGATGAGTTCGAGGCTGTCTACGTGTTGCACGGCACAGGGAACGACGGCGGAGCCGGTCTGCCCCACCTTGGTCAGTTTTTCCCAATCGAGGGTAAGTTCGAGTCCTTCTTCGAGTGTTTTGCTCATGGCGGGAATGAAAGGGAACAAGGCGTGCAAGGCGAACCCAAAGTATGGTAAAAAGATCCGTGCGTTGGTTGGTTCTACTTTGTCTTTTCTACTGCGGTTGCGTTTGCGCGCAGGACCCGGATGTACGTCCAGACCCAACCCGTGGATTGAGTCCGCATGAGGTCAAAGGTTTCGAGGGCGTTCGGAAGGCCCGCGATATCGAGAAGGAACAGTTGGCAAAATACATCAGCATCCAGGGAAAACTGATCCCACGGGAATCGGTCGAAGCCCTCTACCAAAAGCGGCGTGGCGACTACGTGTTCAACAAAGATATGGGCATGTTGCAGCCGATGCCCTTGGACCAATTTCTCATTCAGCGCACCGGCGTCACGGCGGCGGTGTTGAAAAAAGCGCGCGAAGGCGCGAAGAAGGCCGTGTGGTATGATCCCTACGCCAAGAAGAAGCGGACCACCAAGTTACCCGGGAAAAAAATCGACGTGGACGATGTCCGTGAGATTTCCGGCAAGGTGGTGCGACGATTTGGACCGCGTGAGGTGGTCATCGAGATGGGTGGCAAATACATGGGCATCGTGAGCCAGAACAGTCTGGTCGAGGACGAGAACGGATTCATCAGCCGCCGCGTGTTTAAAACCGTGAAGGCGAAGCTCACGCGGAAGGTCCGGATCGGTACGGAGAACGTGAGCATCCCCATGTACAAGGATGTCACCTTGACCGAAAAGGATTTTGCTTTTTGGTCGCGTCGCGAATTTCCATTCACCGGATTGGCCGAGATGTTGAAGAACGACGCGGCCTCGCCGGATGTGGCGCGTAAGCTTAGTCGCCCATGGCTTAAGAGTTCGAACACGCTCAATCCTAAATAGTAGCGCGTCGGTAATCTGGCACAAGACGTGCGTCTTACATGCCCAAAACATTCATGGGCATGAGACTTCTCTCAACAAGACGAACTGGGCGCATCGCCCTCAACACGGGATACCGGTGTGACCAATTGTCGTGGTCGCACATCTGGTTGGTTGCACTGGGGCTTTCACTTTCTCCCTTTTGCAGTTTTGCCCAGTTGGATACAGAACACTACTTTCCCCCCGTTTGGTCCTTCCCCAGATGAAGATCAACACCACCATTCGCACTGTTCTGATCGGGGTTTTGACGCTATCCGCCGTGCCGAGTTTGTTCGCGCAACTCGACACGCAGCATTATATCCCGCCGATCTGGGGAGGCACCGCAAACCGCAGCCCGATCACCTACCTCAACCTCAGTACCCCCTGCCCAACACCGTTTCAGGTGACGGTCACCGACGGCGCCGGCAATTTCCTCGCCGCCCCGACCATCTCCCAAGGATCATCCGCCACGGTCAATCTCGGCAACTCGTCGAGCGCCGCGAACGCCAACGCCTTTTTGTATCTCGATGCCAACCTTGGTGTCAGCGGCGAGGGGTTGATCGCGACGGGACCAAAGCCGTTCTATGCCAACTACCGGGCCTTTGAAGGAACCCAAGCGATCATCATGTCGGCGAAGGGCTCGTGCGGACTCGGCACGGATTATTACGCCGGTCATATGGTCTCTGCGGCGAAAACGAATCTAAGTTACCGGTCCCACTATATCTCGGTCATGGCGACCGAGGCCAACACCCAGGTGTGCTTCGACAATTTTGCGCCCGGTCTGAACTTCAATACGACGACGCTTACCGGTTCGCCGCCGCGCACCGCCGACTTTTGTGTGACTCTCCAAGCCGGGCAATCCTATGTGCTGGGAGTTTCCGAGGGTAATTTGGGCGATGTCCCGGCCCCGGTGGTCGGTCCGCTGTATAACTCTTTCCACGGAACTCATGTGAGTTCGGACAAGAAGGTCGCGGTGAGTAGCGGCTCCTACCTTTCCGCCGGCGAAAATGGCGGCGGCCAGGACGGAGGCGGCGACATCCTGATTCCCACGGACAAACTGGGCACCGAATATGTGCTCCATCAGGCAGCGGGCACCACGGTGAAATACGGCGAATGCGCGGTGATTGTCGCCACCCAACCGAACACCCAAGTCGCGATCAACGGTGGCGTGTTGAACACCGTTCTACCGAGCCCCGGCGACGAGGCGGTTTACTGCATTCCCGACGGCGCGTGGACCGCCAACAAGAACATGTACGTGCAGTCCGACAAGCCGGTGTACGTGTACCAGACCATGACCGGCGGCAACAACTATGTGAATGTCGGCATGGCACTGGTACCGGCACTCGACTGCCTGATGGACAACTTCGTCGACAGCATGGCCAACGTCAACCTGGTCGGAAGCGCCAATGTGTACATCACAGCCCAGAACGGGGACGCCATCACGATCAATGGCAATCCGGTCCTCGGTGGCGCAGCGCTCACGGGTAATCCGAACTGGGTCACCTACCGCCTGAGCGGGTTGACCGGCGACCAGTCGGTCGCCTCGGACGGACCGATTTCGGTGTCGTTTGTCAACACCTCCGGCGCGCGTTCGGGTATCGGCTACTATGCGGGGCTGCCCTCCCCACCGATTGTTACCCTGAGTAATGACTGTCCCATTACCACGCTTGGGGTCTTCTCCAATACCTACGAAACGTACCAGTGGTACTACGAAGGCGATGCTATCCCGGGGGAGACGGGTTTGGTCCATCAAGCCATGCTGTCGGGCGAGTACCTGATCTCGGGCGTTCGGCCCGGCTGTGGCGAGTTCCAAAGTTGTGTGCCGATTGATGTACCAACCGACCTTTCGCTGAACTACCGAGGCCCTATTTGTATCGATGGGTGCGAGAGCAGCGCGACCTCCGCCAGTTTTTTCCTGACGGTTTCCAATGTGCTCGCGGGGACGCGCACGGCGCCTGCAGGAATGCCCATCCGCGTCTACGATGGCGATCCGTTTGCGGGGCCGGCGAACGTCATCGACACGCTTACCCTGCCCCGCACCTTGCAAGGGGGGCAGTCCGAAACCTTTCCTGTCTCCATCGATCTCAGCAGTACCACGCTGCCGCGCGACATCTGTATTGCGATCAACGTCCGCGAACTCGCCGTCGCCCCACTCAACCCTCTCACCGATTTTCAGTCCGTGACCAACGGCGTGTTCGAGTGCGGTTACGCAAACAACGTGAGCTGCGTTCGAATTGAATGCACCCCCGCCGATCTGTTCGCCCGCTGAGTCCGGGTCCTTCAATTTTCTCCCCCTAAACAAAAGCCTCCCATGTTTTCTTTTCTCCACCCCACGCTAGGATCGTCCCTGCGGGCACGATGTTTCACATTCTTCATCGGGACGCTGTTTGTCGCTAGTCCATTGTTTGCCCACACGGTCACCGTTTTCTGGTGCATCGATCCGAGCGGCGCGAACATGAGGGTGTGGCACGAGCACTGGCATGGCGACCAGACAACGATCACCTCGACCCTCGACCTCACAATTGTCATCAACGGCGGCACGCCGATTTTTCTGCCGGCGACCCCGCCGACGGGAGCGATCAACAACACGCCGCAAGCCAACCTGCCGTGTGACTATGGGCCCTGCGGCGTCGGCCAGCAGATTCTCGCTACCACCAGCCGCACCAGCACCTATAACGACTGGGCTTATTGGGATGTCGACCTGCAAGCCGCCGGTTTGTGCGACGACGACAACCCCGTGGTGACCGCGCAAGTGACTGCCTCGAACCCGTCCAGTGCGATCTTCTTTAACTTTCAGGGAACGGTCCCAGCGACCGCCAATTCGAACATCACCCTGCCCGATTGCACCCCGTTCATGGTGGAGTGCGACAGTCCGCCCGAGGATCCGGTGTTTCTGGGTTGCCTCAACGATATCGCCGCCTTCAACTCGCTTAGTCTCACGCCGCCCGCCCCGAACGATCCAGATGCGGATTTCGGGTTCAGCTTTTCCGACTCCGCCCCCTCCACCGTGGGCTGCATCACCACCATCGACCGGACCTACACCTGGCGCGTACGCCGGACCGATCCGTGCACCATGGAGGAGACCATTGAAAGCGGAACTTGCGTCAGCCGATACACCATGACCTTCAACACCGGCGGGCCGAACATCGATTCAGTCCAAGCGTTTACCGACTACGGATGTGCCGGTGATTTGCGGTCCGTGGCCGAGTCCCAGTCCAATGTGGTTTCCTCCGATCCGGACAACAACATCGTCTCCCTCATTCTCGATTCAGAATCCCGTGTTACCAACGATTGTCAGGTCACAGTCACGCGGATTTGGGAAGTGGAAGACTGCTGCAATTTCAAAGATCAGGCCACGGAGACCTATGTGTTCGACCTCACCCCCGGCGACATCGGCAACACCACGCTCGATATTCTCCGGGTGGGCTGCATTAGTTCGACGGCATTGATTCCCGCCCCAGTCGCTACCGACGCCGGCGACGTGCCCGCCTGCGAACCCTTGGCCATCGCCTTCGATTCCGAACGCCCTTTTGGTGGTATTCTCGGTCCCTGCGAAGAGGGCATTGAACGGGTGTACAGGGTGACAACCCGGTGTTCATCTGGCACGATCGTGCAACCGGTCATCTATACGACTGAGACCGGTGCACCGACCCTGAGTGTGGCACCGTTCGAGAACTATGCCTGTGCCGGAGATGTGCGTTCGCTCGCCGACTCTCAGGCGGCGCTGGTGGCCAGCGACCCCGACGGGGCCGCGACGATTGTCACCACCAACCTCGTCTCCGAACTTCGTTCGACCAACGACTGCGATGTGACCGTCACGCGCAACTGGGCGGTGATCGATTGTTGCGGCAACCAGGCGACCGCCGTCGAGACCTATGCGTACACGATGGGTGTCGGCGATCTGATGTTCGAACTGGACTCGGTGATCGACCTCGGCTGCATCGGTTCGGAGGCGGAGATTGATCCGCTGGTGATCATCCCGCTAACCGACAATGACTTTTGTGACGGCATTGAGATCACCTTGTTCAGCGACGATGAGTTTCCACAAGAAGGCTGTGTCCTCAACCGCGAACGCATCTATCAAGTGTCGGTCGGCTGTTCGGAAACTCTGGTAACGCAATTGTTCCAGTACGTCATCGCGGAGGATCCGGGTATCAAAATCACCGGCCTGCCAAACCCGCAAGACTTCGGCTGCCTCGATCCCGAGGACGATTGTTTTGAAATCCCCTGTTTGTTCGACGAGGTCACCACCTCGGTACCGATCCCGAACGTCGTCGTTCCGCTAGTGAACGGAACGACGACAGCCCCGCTCGATTTTGGCTGCACGACCAACGGAACCACCTATCCGCCGGACTTGAACAATCTGATCAACGACCCGTTCCCCTACAACCCCGGTGCAGCGCCGAACAGCAGCAAACCCGGCCTCACCTACGACGGCTACGGGGGCGGTGTGGTCTGCCCGCGCGACGGGGTCGCGTTCAACGCTGGCGGCGGCGCAATCAACTTTGGCTTCAAAAAGACGCCGGTCCAGTTCGTCGATTTATGGGGCCGGGTGGACTGTCCTTGCGACCGGGATGTGTTGGATCCCCGCGACAACGGCTTTGTGATCCGCCTGTACGATAGTTGCGGCGAACTCGCGCACGAATCCGGTCCGCAAACGATACCGGACGATCCCGCCGACGCGTTCCTTCGCTATATGTTTCCGGCCGGCATCACGGCGACCGGCATTGAAATCGACGGAACGGGAATCGACTTTTTCACCTTGCAGGAAATGCGTCTCGTTTCGACCGGCATTTGCGCCGAGGATGTCGTTACCACGAACGAATGCGATGTCACCGTCCTGCGCACCTACACGGTCCAAGGTTGCTGCTCGAGTGATTCGCGCACCGTCCCCTTCACCTATCATCTCACGCCCGAACTCAGCGTCACCGAGGTCGACGATCTTGAACTCGGCTGTATCAGCGACGTGGATCAGATCCCGCCGTTCGACCTGACCATGTGCGTCGCCGAAACGACGTGTGGCGATCTGGAGATCAAGTTCAAAGACGTTTCCGCAGCGGTAGTGAACGGCTGTCTCACCACAATCGAACGTAGCTACAGCATTGAAGCTGATTGCGGTGTCACCCAATGCATCACCCAAGTTGTAAGCTACGTGCTCAACGCCGCCCCCCCAATGATCACAGCCGTCGCCCCGTATGAAAATTTTGGTTGTGATGGCGACCGCCGTCCGGTCGCCGACTCCGAGTCGGCGCTAGTCATCAGCGATCCCGATGGCGCCGGCACCTATAATCCTAACCTAGCGAGCGAAGTGCGAACCACCAACGATTGCAAGGTGACCGTGCAGCGGTTGTGGGAGGTTCGTGATTGCTGCGGCCTGCGAGATTCGGCGATTGAAACCTATGAATACCAACTCACGGATCAGGACATCATGGGCGACCGCTTGGCCAATTTGGACCTCGGCTGCATTGCGTCGACCGACCTGATTCCGCCTCCCGACTTTGTCGAAGCCGGCACCATGGCGTCCTGCGGCGAACTCAAGATCACTTTTGTTTCACAGTCACCATTGGCGAATTTACCCCCCTGCTACCAAGGCATTCGCCGTGTGTATGATGTGGAAATGCCCTGTACGACCTCGCGCGTTACCCAAGACGTTCGGTACATCCTCGACGACGAAGATCCAGAAATCACAGCGGTCCTGCCGTTTCAGGATTATGGCTGTGTCGCCGCCGAACCACGTCCTCAAGCAGCCTCCCTCGCGGGGCTCGGCAGTTCCGACGACACGCTTGTGTTGACCACTGAATTGCTCGACGAAGTTCGGCTCACCAACGACTGCGTCGTCACTGTCACCCGGACCTGGCAAGTGGAGGATTGCTGTGGAAAAACGAGCCAACGCGACGAAACCTATCAGTACACCATGCAACCGGATGCGGTCGCACTCGCGCCGCTCGACGCCCTTGACCTCGCCTGCATCGACAGCCTCGATGATATTCCCGAACCCAATACCACCATCCTCGACGCCACCTCGGATTGCAGTGTTTCCAACACTGAACACGTTTCCGACAGGGCGGTGGGATCCACCCTAGGTGCCTGTTACTCCGCCATCGACCGAACCTATCGAGTCACCGATCTCTGCGGCGGCACAGCAACCGTGGTGCAACGCATCGATTATATTTTGGATACCGAAAACCCCAGTCTCACCGTGCCCGACTTTCAGGACTTCGGATGTGTAGCTGCCGATCCGCGTCCTGCAGACACCAATGCCGTGCTCGGAACCGATGATCTGTTAGTCCTCGAAACCAATCTGCTGACGGAAGCGTACCTGACCAATGATTGCGTCGTCAGCGTTACCCGCACCTGGCAAGTCGTCGATTGCTGCGGCAAGACCGCCCAACTCGACGAGACTTATCAATACACCGTGACACCCGGCCCCTTGACGGTGACGGCGCTGGCTCCGCTGGACCTGCGTTGCATCGACGCGCTCGACGACATCCCCGAACCTAATACGACGATCGTGGACGCCATGTCCGACTGCGCTGTCGCTAGCATCGCGTTTGTTTCCGACGTGGCAGTCGCGTCCGATCAAGGCGGATGCTACGAGGCCATCGACCGGACCTATCAAGTCACCGATCTTTGCGGCAGCACCGCCAGCGTGGTCCAGCGGATCGACTACATCATCGATCTGGTACCGCCCACCATCGACAGCGTTCCGGCTTTTCAGGACTATGGTTGTGTCGCAACCGATCCGCAGCCGCTCGACATCACCGTCATCGTCGGCTCGGACGCGGACGGCCATTTGGTGTCGACCACGCTGGTGTCGGAAGTGCGCATCGAAAACGACTGCGTGTTCACGGTCACGCGCAACTGGCGGGTGGAAGACTGCTGCGGCAAGTTCGATCTGGCGCAGGAGATTTACCAGTACACCGTCACCCCGGACGCCCCGACCATCGCTTCGATCGACGATCTGGATCTGCGCTGCATCGACAGCATCGACGACCTTCCCGAACCCAACCCATCGCAGGTTCGGCCCTCTTCCGCCTGCACCATCAGCACCATCGAATGGGTGTCGGATGCCCCCGTCGCCTCGACCCTCGGCCAGTGCTACTCCGCGATCGAGCGGACCTATCAAGTGACCGACAAGTGTGGTGCCACGGTCACCGCAGTACAACGAATCGACTACATCCTCGACACCTCGCCGCCCGAGATTCTCGAAGTGGCCGCGTTCGAAGATTTCAGTTGTGTGCCGGCGGATCCGCGTTCGCAAGCCGACTCGCTCGCCGCCTTGGTGCTCTCCGACGACCTCCTGATCGTGGAAACCAACTTGCTCGACGAAGTCTACCTGACCAACGATTGCGCGATCACGGTGGTCCGAACCTGGCAGGTCATCGACTGCTGCGACCGGACCGAGACGCGCAACGAAACCTACACCTACGTTCTGCAACCCGGCCCGCTGACCGTCGAAGCCCTCGCCCCGATCAATCTCGAATGCATCGACGCCATCGGCGACATTCCGCTGCCGAACACCACCATTGTCGACGCCATGTCCGACTGCCTCGTCTCCAACATCGAGTTCGTCTCGGATGTCGCTGTCGCGTCCGATCTCGGCGGCTGCTACTCCGCCATCGACCGCACTTACGAGGCGACCGACCGCTGCGGCGGCACCGCGAGCGTGGTGCAACGCATCGACTACATCTTAGATGCAGAAGATCCGACCCTCGTCGTTCCGGCCTTTGTCGACTACGGATGTGTGGACACCGATCCGCGTCCAGCGGACACCAATGCGATTGTCACCGCAGACGACCTTTTGGTGCTCGAGACTAACTTGCTGCAAGAAGTTCGCCTGACCAACGACTGCGTCGTCACCGTGACCCGCACCTGGCAGGTCGTCGATTGTTGCGGCAACACCGCCACGCTCGACGAGACGTACCGCTACACCGAACGTCCCTCCGAACTCACCGTCACCGCCCTCGCCCCGGTCGACCTCAACTGCATCGATGCGCTTGGCGACATTCCGCAGCCGAACACGACCATCGTGGCCGCGATGTCCGACTGCTTAGTTGACGGCATCATTTGGACGGACGACCTCCCCGTTCTCGAAGCGGAAGAATGCAGTGACGCGATTGACCGTGTGTATGAAATCACCGACAAATGCGGTGGCACCGCGAGCGTCACCCAACGCATCACCTACCTGCTCGATGTCAGCGATCCGGTGATCAGCGAAGTCGCTCCGTTCGTGGACTACGGCTGCGTCAGCGAGGATCCGCGTTCGGTAGAGATGTCTTCCAACGCCGTTGTCTCATCCGATGACCACCTCGTGGTCGCGACCAACCTGCTCAGCGAAGTGTACCTCACCAACGACTGCGACATCACCGTCACCCGCCTCTGGGAAGTGACCGACTGCTGCGGCAACACCGGAAACCGCGAGGAGACTTATCGTTACACCTTGCAGTCCTCTGAACCGCCGACGATCCCGACCATCGCGAACTTCGACCTTCGCTGCATCGACACCATCGGCGACATTCCCGCGCCGGATACCTCGCTGGTGAACGCGCTCTCCGAATGCCCGATCGCAACCGTCGCCCATGTGTCGGATACGCCCGTCGCCTCCGAACTCGGCACCTGCTATTCGGCCATCGACCGCGTGTACTCCGCCACCGACAACTGCGGCGCTGTGGCCACCATCACCCAACGCATCGACTATCTCCTCGACTCCGGCGACCCGTTGATCACCGCCGTGGCCGCGTTCGAGGATTACGGCTGCGTCACCGCCGAACCGCGTCCGCTCGCGGATTCTATGGCCGCGATTGAAACCTCGGACGACAGCCTCGTGCTCGCGACCAACTTGGTGAACGAAGTTCGGCTCACCAACGACTGCGTGGTCATCGTGACCCGCACCTGGCAGATTTGGGATTGCTGCTCGAACGAAAACACCCGCGTGGAAACGTACCAGTTCACCGAACAAGCCGCGTCACCAACCATCACCGGAGTCAACCTCATCGAACTCGGCTGCATCAGCTCGACCAACCAGATTCCTCTCCCCTCCGCGTCCCAGTTTACCGTCAGTTCGGACTGCGACACGCAGGTGACCATGATCTCCGAGTTGGTCGACCTACCAACCGACCCCTGCATCGCGTCGATTACCCGCACCTACCGCGTGACCGACAATTGCGGACAATCCGCCGACATCAGCCAAACCTTCAGCTACATTCTCAACTCCCGCGATCCGTTGATCACCGCCGTGCCTGCGGGAATCAACTACGGCTGTGTCGCCGACAGCTTCGACTTCGCCGGAGCCACACCGCCGCTGACCAACGACGTCGTGGTCGCCGATGACAACCTCGTGTCGACCATCTGGCTCGGGGACACCTTCACCACCAATGGCTGCGATGTCACGGTGATCCGCCTCTGGGAAGTCACTGATTGTTGCGGTGCGACCGACCGCGCCACCGCCATCTACGAATACCGCCTCCAAGGCAACGGCCCGATGCTCACTTGCCCGGACAACCTCGAACTTGGCTGCATCCCAGACCTCGACCAAATCCCCGAACCGGCGAGCATCACGGTTGGTGCGAGTTCGGAGTGTGGCACGGTCATCATCGAACACGTTGGAGACAGCCCGCCAGTCACTGTCGATGCATGCCGCCAATCGGTGCAACGAACCTATCGGATCATCGACGAATGTGGCCTGCAACGATTCTGTTTGCAGACCATCACCTTCACACTCGACAACGCTTCGCCTAGCCTGATGGTTTCCAACTTCGTCGACTACGGCTGTGTCGACGACGAACCCCGCCCGGTGCTCGTCTCCTCGAACGCCCTCGTGACCTCCGACGACAGCTCCGTGGTCGCTACCCAACTGGTCTCTGAAGTTCGGCTCACCAACGATTGCGTCGTCACCGTCACCCGCACTTGGGAAGTCACCGACTGCTGCAACAACACCACCGAACGCGAAGAAACTTACCGCTTCACCCTCCGTCCCTCGGCGGTCACGGTTGCCGAACTCGCTCCGGTCGACCTCAATTGCATCGACTCGCTCGGCGACATTCCGCTGCCGAACACGACGCTGATCGCCGCCCAATCCGATTGCAGTATTGCCGACATCATTTGGCTCCGCGACGACACTGGACCATCGACCTACTGCACCGATTCGCTCGATCGCGTCTACCGGATCACCGATCTTTGTGGCGGCACCGCCGTGGTCACCCAGCGCTTCACGTGGATTCTCGACGTGGCACCGCCGACCATCGATGTGGTACCGCCGTTCGTCGACTATGGCTGCCAAGACAGCGATCCGCGCCCGGCAGACACCAACACCGTCATTGGTTCGGACGCGGACAACCACCTCGTCTCCACCACGCTCGTCGCGCAAGTCACCGTCACCAACGATTGCCGGGTCACCGTCACCCGCACCTGGCGCGTCGAGGATTGCTGCAACAAGTTCGACCTCGCCAACGAGTCGTACGCTTACACCCTGCGTCCGTCGACCGTCACCACTGCGGCCCTCGCCCCGATCGATCTCGGCTGCCTCGACGATGAGGGCCAGATTCCCGAACCCAACACAACGTTGGTCGACGCGATGTCCGATTGTTCGGTGGTCGCGATCGAGTTTGTCTCGAACAGTGTCCCCGTTAAACTCGGCTGCGTGACCACCATGGAACGCACCTACCGCGCGACCGATCTCTGCGGCGGCACCACCACGGTTACGCAAGATTTGAGCTGGGTTCTGAACACCCTCGATCCGTTCATTATCACCGCCGGCGTCGGCACCAACTACGGCTGCCAGACCCCGAACTGGGTCATTCCGCCCGCAAATGCCGCCGACACCAACGCCGTTCAATACACCGATGACAATGTCACCAACGTCACGTGGCTTGGCGACGCCTACGCCACCAACGACTGCCTGGTCACCGTGGTTCGAACGTGGGAAATTATCGATTGCTGCGATAATCGCGACCGCGGAACGGTTGAGTACACCTACACCGTCATCCCGGAGCGACCCACGATCACTTGCCAGCCGACCTATCAATTGGACTGCATCACCTCGGTGGACCAACTCCCCAACGTCGATGACACCGCACCAGAAGTCACGAGTAGCTGCGGTGGATATACCGTCGAGATGTACCTCGAACGCTTCTTGCCGAGCCGGGATTGCTTGGATCAGGTCCAACGCTTCTATCGTGTGACCGATGTCTGCGGCGCCGAACGAACCTGCAACGTCCGCATCCTCTACATTCTCGACACGGCCCCGCCAGAAATCACCGCCGTGCCACCCTTTGTCGACAATGGCTGCGCGGGCGATCCGCGACCGGTACCGCTAGTCAACGAGGTCATTGCGACCGACGACCGTCATATCACCACGGTGTTCCTCAAACAGGAAATCCGCACTACCAACGAGTGCCAAGTCACGGTGCAGCGTATCTGGCGAGCCGAGGATTGTTGTGGCAAGTTCGACGAACGCACCGAAATCTACCAGTTCACCAACGACCCCAGCGACCCCGAACTCGCCGCCTTGAACGCACTCAACCTCGGTTGCATCGACGCCCTCAACGACATTCCAGAACCAAACACGACACTTCCCGCCATTGCTGCTGCCTGCGCCGCCGCCGATATCATTTGGGTTGAGGATCAAATCGTTGGCGCACTCGACAAGTGCACCGAAGCGATTGATCGGATCTACCTCGCCACCGATCTGTGTAACGGCACGGGTTCGGTCACGCAGCGAATCAGCTACATCCTCGACGCCAGCCCACCGACCATTGTGAGCGTTCCGCCATTCATCGATGCCGGATGCGTCGCCGATCCGCGTCCGGTGCCGCTGACAAACGAGGTGATTGCCACCGACATTGAAACCCATCTCGTTTCCACCCAGTTGGTCGCCGAACTGCGCCTGACCAACGACTGCAAGATCACGGTCCAACGCACTTGGCGAGTGGAGGATTGCTGCGGCAAGTTCGACGTTGCCATCGAAACCTACAGCTACACCGCCATTCCAAATGCAATCACCGTCGAAGCCTTGGCACCGGTCGCCCTCGGCTGCCTGAATGACATCGGCCAAATCCCGTTGCCCAACACCACCCTCGTCGCCGCCTCCTCAGCCTGCGCCATCGCCTCCATTGAGTGGCTCGCCGACACCCCGACCGGTAGCGGGACTTGTGTGTCCACGCTCGATCGAACCTACCAAGCCACTGATCTTTGCGGCGGAACCGCCGTCGTCACCCAGCAGATTTCATGGGTGCTCAATATCATGGATCCGATCATCACCGACGCTGGCATTGAGGTAAACTTCGGATGTCAGGCCCCCGGCTTCCTCGTGCCGCCGACCAGCCCCTCGCAAACCAACGAAGTGGTATTGATGGACGACAACGTAACCAATGTCACTTGGATCAGCGACAGCTACACCACGAACGATTGCAACGTCACCGTCCTCCGCACGTGGCAGGTCATCGACTGCTGCGGCAACAAGGACCGTGCCGACGTCACGTACCTCTTCAACATCATCCCGCCCACACCCGATGTCGCCACGCTGTGCCCGGACGATATTGATCTTGAGTGCATCACCTCTCTCGGCGCGATTCCGACTCCGGTCGCCACGCTCGGAACCGTCGCCGGCGGTTGCAACATTGAGGTATCCCATCTGGGAGATTCTCCGGCGGTAAAATCGTCCGACAACTGCGCGTGGAGCTTCGTTCGGACCAATCTAGTGACCGATACCTGCGGAGTCTCAACCACTTGCGCGTTCACGATCCGCTACAAATTGGATGCCGTCCCGCCAGTGCTTGCGGGCATTCCGCCGCAGCTGCACTACGGCTGCCTCTCGGGTGATCCACGCGATGTAGCGTCGGTCTCCAACGCCATCATGGCGGCTTCGAGCGATCCCGACGACAATGCGTTCACGGTGAACCTCAACAACACCACCGTGCTCACCAACGACTGCGAAATTACCATCAGCCGCCAGTGGCGCGTGACCGACTGCTGCGGACGCGTCGATTTTGGCACCGAAGTGTACCAGTACACCGATGCCCCCGTGGACCTGACCGCCGACGCGCTGGCCCCGATCGAACTCGGCTGCATCAACAACGCCGGACAGGTTCCCCAACCTAATCCGGCCTTGGTCGATGCCGACAGCTTGTGCTCCATTGAGTCCGTCGAGTGGGCGTCCGATACGCCCGCCGACCAATCCGGCTGCGACTGGACCGTCACCCGCACCTATGAAGTGACCGACCTCTGCGGCATGGTGATTCCCGTCTTGCAGACCATCACCTACACCTTGGACCAGAACGACCCCGTGATCGTCTCCGCGCCCGAAGACATCGACTTCGGCTGTGTATCCACCAACCCCGTTCCGGTCGCCGACCCCGCCCTAGACCTGGTGGTGACTGATGATTCCTTGGTGGTCAGCCGAAGCTTCAGCGACGTGCTCACCTCGAACGAATGCGCCTACGTCCTCGTTCGGACGTGGACCATCGTCGATTGCTGTGGCCGAACCGACGACACCACGACCACCTACACGTGGATCACCCGCCCTGACATGCCTGAAGTCGGTCCGCTGTCCGATCGCAATCTCGGCTGCATCACTTCAGTGGATCAAGTGCCGCAACAAGACACCTCGATCGTCGAAGCGAATTCCGATTGTTCGGTGGCCCAAATCGCATGGATTGCCGACAGCACTGGTTCCACCGATCGTTGCACCGACTACCTCGACCGCGTTTACCAAGTCACCGACTTGTGCGGCGCTAGCGCCGTGGTCACCCAGCGCTTCACTTGGATTCTCAACACCATGGATCCGATGATCACCGTCGTGCCACCCGGAACGGACTTCGGTTGCGTGGCCGTCGGCTTCGAAATCCCCGCCCCGAATACCAACGCGCTCGTGGCCATGGACGACAACCTCGTTTCCACGCAATGGATTGGCGATGTCACCACCACCTCGCCGAACGGTGACTGCATCACCACCGTGGTCCGCACCTGGCAGGTCGTCGATTGCTGCGGCACCAAAGCCGAAGCCTCCGCCACCTTCACCTTCGTCGAGACTCCGGCCGCCCCCGACGTCGCCACTCTTTGTCCGCCCGACATCGAACTCGGCTGCATCGCCTCTCCCGGCCTCATCCCGAACACGCTCTTCACCCTTGGCCAAGCCACCGCCGATTGCGATGTGTCGACCACCCATCTGGGCGACGGACCAGCGATCACCAATGGCTGCACCATCAGCTTCGTTCGCACCAACCTGGCGACCACCGTCTGTGGCGTCAGCCAGTCCTGCTCGTTCCGCATTTCCTACACCTTGGACAACGCAGCACCGCGCATTGTCAGCGTTCCCGACCATGTCGACTACGGCTGTGTCGAACTCGACCCGAACCCCGTTCCGCGAACCAACGACGTGGTCACCAGCGATGACAATCAAACCGTCACCACCTACCTGCTCTCCGAAGTTCGCACCACCGACGAATGCGTCGTCACCGTCACCCGAACTTGGCGCACCGAAGATTGCTGCGATCGGTCCGACGTGGCCATCTCCACGTACACCTACATTGAAACACCCGACCTAGTCGCCGCCGCCCCAGCGGATCTGCTGCTCGGTTGCATCCAGTCGGCGGCGCAACTGCCGACCCCGGCGCCTTCCTCGGTCGCAGCGGATTCCGCCTGCCCGATTCTGGTCGAACACATCGCCGACACCATCGTCACCGCCCTCGGCGATTGCCTGACCGAGATCGACCGCACCTATCGCGTGTCGGACAGTTGTTCGAGTCTCGTGGTAACCCAGCGAATCAGTTATTCGCTCGACGACAAAGCACCGAAGTTCTTGCTGCCGCTGCCCGGCGGCGACCTCGGTTGCCAGCCAGCCGACGCCCCGACCGTGCCGACCTTGGCGGACGATCTTGCGGCTCTGACGGTGACCGACAACTGCGAAGTCGTGGTCATGCAGTTCAGTGAAACCCACACCACCAATGGCTGCGATGTCACCCTCGTGCGTTCGTATATGGCGATGGATGCCTGCAACAACGCCGAAGTGGTCAACGTGATCTACCGCTGGACCGAACGTCCCAGCGCCCCGAGCATCGCCGCCCTGCTGCCGACCGATCTAGGCTGCATCGGCTCGGTGGCTAACGTGCCGCCAGCTGTTCCCGGACTGCTGCAAATCTCGAACGCCTGCGGCGTCACCAGCGTGGACTGGACCGGCGACACCAGCCCGGTTCGCAACGCCTGCACCTGGGAAATCATTCGCAGCTTTGAGGTCACCGACCTCTGCGGTGGAACCGATGCCATCGAGCAACGGATCACCTTCACGCTCGACAGCCTCGACCCGAGCATCCTCTCCGCCCCCGAAACCGAACACTTCGAATGCGTCGCCGCTGATCCTTATCCGGTGCCGCGCACCAACCTCGTGGTCTCCTCCGATGATTCCCTTATCGTCAGCACCGAACTAATCCGCGAAGACCGCATCTCGGCGAGCGGTTCCTGCGACACCACGGTCCTACGCCTCTGGGAAGTGACCGATTGCTGCGGCAACATCGCTCGCACCCAGAGCGAATACTCCTACCGCATCTCGCCCGCCAGCAGCCTCGCCTGCCCGGCCGATCTCACCGTCCCAGCCGAGCCGGGTTGCCAGTTCCAGATTCCGGACCTGCGTTCGCAACTGAGCACCGCAACCAGCTGTGGCGACGTCAACACACTGCAGTTCCCGACGCCAGGCACCCTCGTCTACGGCACCGGCAGCTACCCGGTCGAGTTCATCGTCAGCGATACCTGCGGCGTGAGCACCTCCTGCTCGATGAACGTCAATGTTACCGGCACCTGCGTTCCGGATGGCGTCGCCGCCATCGAACTCGACAAGACGATCATCGACAGTACCGCACCCGGCGCTTGTGGAAGTGCCGTCGAGGCCGTGATCATCGATCCGGGTTCGGCCGTGACCTGGTGCTTCACCATCTGCAACACCGGCAACCTCACCCTCAACAACGTCGCCCTTACCGATGGCGACCTGCTCGGCGGCATCTCCATTCCGCTCGGAACCCTTCCGGTGGGCGGCTGCACCAATGTCTCCATCGTCGCCAATATGTACGTCGACCAACTCAACGTCGCGCAGGCCACCGGCGATCCGATCGACGGATCCCCGACCGTCCGCGACGAGGACCCGGCGCGCGTTCGTATCCGCGACATTGGCGAGGGCTTCACCTTCGACAAGTCCATCTCCCTCGACGGCAGCTGCCCCGGCAGCGAGTTCGCCGAACCCGCCGCCGGTGATCTCGTCACCTTCTGCTACGACATCATCAATAGCACCCCGTTCGCGCTGACCAACGCCTTCCTCACCGACAGCTTCCTCGGACTCAGCCTGCCGCTCGGCGTCGTGCAACCCGGCGAAAACATCATCACTTCCGCCACCTGGACCGCCACCGGCGAAACCCTCGTCAACACCGCCACCATCATCGGCCAGCCCGTTGACGAAAACGGCGACCCCGCCGGTCCGCAAGTCGGCGACACCAACACCGCCACCTCGGCCCTCGGCTACATCTTCGACAAGTCCGCCTCGCTCGACGGCACCTGCCCCGGCCAGCAAAACGTCGAACCCGAACCCGGCGACCTCGTCACCTTCTGCTTCTTCGGCACCAACACCGGCGAACTCGCCATCGCCGACGTCACTGTGTCCGACCCGATCCTCGGCTACCTCATCAATCTCGGCACCATCGCCCCGGGAGAAGGCTTCCTCGTCTCGACCAACTGGACCTACACCGGCGGCACCTTCGTCAACGCCGCCTCCTCCACCGGACAACCCGTTGATGAAAACGGCAACCCGACCGGAGAAGTTTACGTGGTGACCAACAGCTCCTCGGCCGGCCCCGCCTACTTCTTCGACAAAACCATCTCGAACACCGGCAACTGCCCAGGCTTCCAAGCCATTCCGGTCGACCTCGGCGACGACGTCACCTTCTGCTTCACCCTGCAGAACCTCACCTCCGATCCGCTCACCGACATCACGGTCAGCGATGCCGCACTCGGCTTCAGTCACAGCATCGACGCCCTCGCCGGCTTCGACACCTGGGGCACCTCGATCGTGTTCACCATCACCGAAGAGCCCTTCGTCAACAGCGGCCTGCTCGACCTCACCGACCCGAACGGCAACACCAACTCCGTCACCAACACCGCCACCGCCGGTGATGCGCTGCAGTTCGCCAAGACCGCCTCGCTCGACGGCACCTGCCCCGGCTTCCAGCACGTCGAACCAGTGGCAGGCGACACCGTCACCTTCTGCTTCATGGCCACCAACATCAGCGACGCCACCATCCAGAACGTCACCATTAGCGACCCGACCATCGGATTCTTCGCCAACGTCGGCAACCTCGGACCGAACGAGGGCGTGCTGCTCTCCACCAACTCAGTCTACACCGGCGGCACCTTCGTCAACGCCGCCTCCGTCACCGGCACCCCCGACGACGGGGGACCGCCGATCGCCACCACCAACACCGCATCCGCCGGTCCGGCCTACTTCTTCGACAAAACGGTCTCCACCGACGGCAACTGCCCCGGCTACCAGTTCACCCCGGCCGAACTCGGCGACGACGTCACCTTCTGTTTCACTCTGCAAAACCTCACCGACAAACCGCTCACCGACATCACCGTCGCCGACCCGGCCATCGGACTGAATCACATGATCGCCAGCCTGCCCGGCTTCGCGAGTTGGAGCACCTCGGTCGTCTCCACCGTCACCGAGAAGCCGTTCGTGAACACCGCGTCCCTCGATCTTACCGACCCGAACGGCAACCCGGTCGGCGAGACCAATACCGCCACCATCGCCGACGCGTTTATGTTCAATAAAACCGTCTCGCTCGATGGCACCTGTCCTGGGTTCGCGAACGTGGAGCCCACCGCCGGCGACACCGTCACCTTCTGCCTGTTCGTACAAAACCTCACCGCCACCCCGATCCACGATCTCACCATCACCGATCCGGCCATCGGCGCGACGTATATCCTCGGCACCTTGGCCGCACTCGACAGCATCAGCCTGTCCACCAACATGCTGTTCACCGGGGGCACCTTCGTGAACGCCGCCACCGCCACCGGCACCCCCGAAGGTGGACCACCGATCAGTACCACCAACACCGCATCCGCCGGTCCGGCCTACTTCTTCGACAAAACGGTCTCCACCGACGGCAGCTGCCCCGGCTACCAGTTCACCCCGGCCGAACTCGGCGACGACGTCACCTTCTGTTTCACCCTGCAAAACCTCACCGACAAACCGCTCACCGACATCACCGTCGCCGACCCGGCCATCGGACTGAATCACATGATCGCCAGCCTGCCCGGCTTCGCGAGTTGGAGCACCTCGGTCGTCTCCACCGTCACCGAGAAGCCGTTCGTGAACACCGCGTCCCTCGATCTTACCGACCCGAACGGCAACCCGGTCGGCGAGACCAATACCGCCACCATCGCCGACGCGTTTATGTTCAATAAAACCGTCTCGCTCGATGGCACCTGTCCTGGGTTCGCGAACGTGGAGCCCACCGCCGGCGACACCGTCACCTTCTGCCTGTTCGTACAAAACCTCACCGCCACCCCGATCCACGATCTCACCATCACCGATCCGGCCATCGGCGCGACGTACAACCTCGGCACCTTGGCCGCGCTCGACAGCATCAGCCTGTCCACCAACATGCTGTTCACTGGGGGCACCTTCGTGAACGCCGCCACCGCCACCGGCACCCCCGAAGGTGGACCACCGATCAGTACCACCAACACCGCATCCGCCGGTCCGGCCTACTTCTTCGACAAGACCATTTCGCCCAACGGCAACTGCCCCGGCGTGCAGATCTACCCGGCTGAAGACGATGACTACGTGACTTTCTGCTTCACCTTGCAGAACCTCACCGCCGATCCGCTCACCGACATCTCGGTCACCGACCCCGCGCTCGGACTCAATTACTCGGTTGCCGCACTGCCCGGGTTCGCCACTTGGCAGACCTCGATCGTGATGCAAATCGAACAGGCTCCGTTCGTGAACCTCGCGGTCGTCGACCTGACCGACCCGAACGGCAACCCGCAAACGGACACCAACGCCGCCACCGCCGGTGACGCCCTGTTCTTCGATAAAACCATCTCGCTCGACGGCAGCTGCCCCGGCGAACAAAGTGCCACGCCCGCAGCCGGCGACGAGGTCACGTTCTGCTTCTATATCGAGAACACCAGCGGCTTTCCGCTGACCAACCTCGAACTCCAAGATCCCGCGCTCGGCATCAACGTCGCCATCGGCACCTTGCTACCCGGCGAGTCGTTCAACACGTCGACCACTTGGACCGCCACCGGCGCAGCCTTCGTCAACCGCGCGTCCGTCACCGGCGACGGCCCCGATGGCCCAATCGAGTTCATCGACGAGGCCACGTCCACGGCGTTCGACTGCTGTGTCACCGACACCGATCCGCCGACCATCATCGAAGCCCCAAAAGACACCGATCTCGGCTGCGTCGGCCCCCTTCCCGAACCCGACACATCCCTGATTCTCGCCACCGACGCCTGCGGCGAACCCATCGTCAAACTCCTGATGGCCATGACCAATGTAAACGGCTGCACCACCATGGCGATGCATCGCTACCGCGTATCCGACGTCTGCGGAAACTTTCAAGACATCGATATTGAGTGGATGCTGACCAACGACACCACGCCGCCCACCTTCACTTGTCCGGAGGCGCTTGAGATTCCGTTGCCAGATACCTGCATCGCCATCGTCCCACAGATCACACCGCAAACCTTCAACGAAGAATGTGGCGGTCTCGTGTTCACCCAGACGCCGGCGGCCGGTTCGACGTTGGAAGGTCCAGGCACCTACGAGATTCTGATCACCGCGTCCGACGCCTGCGGCAACCAGTCGAGTTGCATGACCAGCATCAAGGTGAGTGGCATCTGCGACAGTGACCTCGAACCCGCTATCTCGCTGGAAAAAACCATCATTGCGGGGCACAACAATGGGGCCAATTGCGCCGACGCCGTCGAGTCCATCACCGTCACACCTGGCACGCCGGTGACCTGGTGCTTCCGGGTGATCAACAATGGTGAAATCATGCTGCAAAATGTGACCATTACCGACACCGACCTCGAGCCCGATCTTCAGTTCGTGGCCGCCGCCGCCCTGCCTCCGAACCAAAGCGCCAGCCACTTCGTGCAAGGCCTTGCGTCCGAGTCGCTGGAAAACCAAGCAGGCGTCAACGGCCGGCCCACCAATGGAAAGCCCGACGTCATAGACTCGGACACCGCGTCTCTCGTCGTGGTGAGTCCCGCGATCGACTTGGTGAAGACCGTCTCGCTCGATGGCAACTGCCCCGGTGAAAAATACGTCGAAGGCCCGCAGAGCACGCCAATCACGTACTGTTTCGACGTCACGAACACGGGCGATGTCACCCTGAACAACGTCGTCCTCGACGATCAGCCGCTAAACGTGTTCGCCACCCTCGGCTCCCTCTCCCCAGGTCAATCCGTCAGCTACCAGCAAGCGGGCATCATCCCCGGCTTGCTCACCAATGTCGCCATCGCAACGGGCTCGCCAGCAGGCGGCTTGCCGGATATTTCGGACCGCGATGAGGCGGTGGTCAGCACCGGTTTGGCCTCGTTGTCCGGCATCGTCTGGACCGACCTCTCCAACGATGGTGATCCCAACAACGAGAACCTCGACGAACTCGGTCTCTCAAACGCCACCGTCTATCTTTTCGACCCCAACGGCAATCTAGTCGCGACGACCTCCACGGATAATAACGGCGCCTACGGGTTCGCCGAACTGCTCGCCGGAGAATACACGGTGGAGGTCGATCCAAACTCCATCGATCCCTCGCTCGTGAACCAAAGCACGCCCGGCGCGTACTTGACCGACCTGCCCATTGGTATGAGCCAAGTTGATTTCGACTTCGGATTCCTTCCGGGCGCGACCTACGTCGAACTCGAGTTCTTCATCGGGACGGTCACCGAAGACGGCGTCCAACTCGACTGGCGCTTCGGCTTCGAACAAGACAGCCTCGGCTACAACATCTTCCGCGATGGCAAGAAGGTGAACGAACAACTGATGCTAGCCGGCAGCACGAGCACGTTCCTCGATGTCGGCGCCCGTGGCGGCAACTACGTGCTCCAAGTGATCGACAGTCACTTGGACACCGAAGAGTTCGGCCCAGTCCTGCCGATTCTCGCAGCCGGCCCCATTGCTGGCCCAACCCGCAACATTCAAGCCATCGACAACGAGGCCGTGTTCAATACCTCCACCAACTGGCTCAACTACTTCATCTACGGGTTCGACCATCCACCAAGCGCCACCGACAACACCAACCGCCGCCAACTGAAAGGCGAAGGCGTCTCCATTGACGGCGAGTCCGGCATCTACCTTCACGCCGAACCCGAAATCGAAGTCGAAGTGAAATGACGACAAGTTTCTGAAATTCAAACCACCGCATGACCGGCAGGGTCACTCGCCTTCAAAAATTTGAAATCTCCAGATGCCCGGCAAGGCCCTCGCCGCCAAATATTTGAAGTTCGAAATTTGAAATCACCACATGACCGGCAGGGGCCTCGCCGCCAAATATGTGAAATTCGAAATTCGAAATTTGAAATCACCACATGACCGACAGGGCACCTCGCCGCCAAATATTTTGAGATTTGAGATTCGAAATTTGAAATCACCGGATGAAGGCAGGGCTCCTCGCCGCCAAGTATTTGAAATTTGAGAGTCAAAATTTGAAATCACCGGATGAAGGCAAGGCTCCTCGCCGCCAAATATTTTGAGATTTGAGATATTTGAGATTCGAAATTTGAAATCTCTGGATGAAGGCAGGGCTCCACGCCGCCAAATATTTTGAGATTTGAGATTCGAAATTTGAAATCACCACATGACCGGCAAGGCTTCTCGCCGCCAAATATTTTGAGATTTGAGATTCGAAATTTGAAATCACCGGGTGGTACAATCCGGCATGATCAAACCGACCCCACGCCGTTCTTTCTTGAAAACAGGTGCCGCCGCTGCCGGCGCCTTCACCGCCCTCTCCGCGTCACGCGTGATCGGCGCCAACGACACCATCAACATGGGCTTCATCGGTCTCGGCGGCCGCGGCGCCGGCTCGGCGAGCTGGTTCAACAAGATTGACGGCGTTCGGGTCATGGGACTGTGCGATCCCGATCCGCAACGTGTCGACCAAAACAAGAAGAAGTACGAAGGCTCGTTCGGCGCGAAAGACTTGCGCAAGATTATCGAAAACGACGACATCGACGCCGTCTGCATCTCCACCTGCAATCACTGGCACGCGCTCGCCGCCATCTGGGCCGCACAAGCCGGCAAAGATGTGTACGTGGAAAAACCCGTCTCCCACAACGTCTGGGAAGGACGCAAAATGGTCGAGGCCGCACGCAAATACAACGTCATCATGCAGGGCGGCACGCAGCAACGCAGCGATCCCGTTCAAGACGAAATCAAAGCCTTTCTCGACTCCGGCGAACTCGGCAAAATCAAATACGCCCGCCTCAACCGCTACGGACTCCGTGGCTCCATCGGCAAACGCAACACGCCCCTGAAGCCGCCGGACAACGTCGACTACGATCTCTGGCTCGGACCCGCCCAAGACCTGCCGATGTACCGCGAAAAATTCCACTACGACTGGCACTGGATCTGGAACACCGGCAACGGCGAACTCGGCAACTGGGGCCCGCACATCACCGACGACCTACGCAACATCGTGTTCCGCGACGGCGTCAAACTGCCCAAACGCGTCGTGTCCGGCGGCGGTCGTCTCGCCTGGGACGACGCCGGCGAATCGCCCAACACTCACTTTGTTTATTTCGACACCGGCGACATCCCGGTCATCATGGACGTGCACAACCTGCCGCGCCAAAAAGGCATGCGCGCCGGCGACGTCTACAAACGCCGCCGCACTGGCGGGTTCATGGTCATCGAATGCGAAGACGGCTACTACGCCGGCGGACGCGGCGGCGGCAGCTTTTACACCCAAGAAGGCAAGGCGATCAAAAAGTTCAAAGGAGACGGCGGCGGAAACCACGCCCAGAACTTCATCGACGCCTGCCGTTCGCGTAAACACGCCGACCTCAAAGCCGACATCGAAGAGATCCACTACTCCAGCGCCTGGTGCCATCTTGGCAACATCAGCTACCAACTCGCCCAGAAAGATTACAAACGTAAGCGGGCCGAAAAACTGGTCGACCACCAAGCGTGGAGCGATGTCATCGAAGACTTCCACAACCACATGCAGGCCAACGAAATCGACATCGCCAATGAGAAGGTCATGCTCGGGCCCATGCTCAATATCGACGGCGACAAAGAAACCTTTACCGGCGACACGGCGACTCCCGAAGCCTTGGCGATGCTCCGTCGCGAGTATCGTAAAGGTTTCGAGATCAACGACGAAGTCTAACCGACGATATTTGAAATTTCGAAGGACATCGCACCGACGCCGAACCCTCTACGACGAACCACGGAGTGGTGGCAAGAAAGTCGCCCTAGGTGGAGCGAGGGTCGAGCGCAACCCGGGGTCGTTGAGCCTTTGTGATAGTGACCGGACAGCCCTTTGCACGCGTTCTTCACTGTGGGTCCGGGCAAACGACTTCGTAGCGCCGAGGCGCCGAGTTTCTTGCGCCGTCCTCGGCACGACGTGCCGCCACGAAACGCCAATCTCAAACTCCCCGGACGAAAAGGCTGGACCATGCCGCTCGCTTTCACAAAACCCACTCAGCTAAACTTCACCCGATTTTAACAGGAAACATCATGGACCTCGACCTACGCAAAGACGCCGACTACTCGCTCCTCATCGCCACCAGCATGGGGCTACGTATTACGCCCTTCGATGGCATTCCCTTTCACTGCGGCGACCTGTTCCGCATGCAGGTCACCAGCGCCGAGTCCAACGTCGCCAGCGTCGCCTCCTACCTCGGCCTGCCGACCAAAGTGCTGACCGCGTTCGTCAAGGACAGCCCGGTCGCGCGCATGATCAAAGATAACCTCGCCGCCCGCCACATGGACTACGAGGGGCCCGAGTTCGAACAAGATAATCCTTGGGGCTTCCGCCACCAGTTCAACTTGGCCGACAGCGGACTCGGCAACCGCGGCCCGCGCGTCCAGAACGACCGCGCCGGTGAAGTCGGACGCGAGCTCGACGCCAAAGATTTCGACCTCGACCGCATCTTCGGCGAAGAAGGCGTACAAGTCGTCCACCTCTCCGGACTCATTGCCGCCCTCTCGCCCAAGACCAGCCAGTTCTGCCTCGAGATCGCCCGCGCCGCCGCCAAACACGGCACCAAGGTTTCGTTCGATCTCAACTTCCGCAAATCTTTCTGGGTCGGCCGCGAAAAAGAACTCCATGAAGCCTTCACCGAAATTGCCCAAACCGCCGACATTCTGATCGGCAATGAAGAAGACTTTCAACTCTGTCTTGGGGTCAAAGGTCCCGAGGCTGGCGGTGACGACATCGCGGAACAACTCGAATCGTTCAAAGCGATGATGGACACTGCCAGCGAGCAGTTCCCGAACGCCAAAGTGTTCGCCACCACCCTGCGTGAAGTGGTGCACGCCAACCACCACGAATGGGGCGGCATCATCCGCGACCACGGCGAGTTCTACGTGGCTCCGCCGCGCGACATCTTCGTCAAGGACCGCATCGGCGGTGGCGACGGCTTCGTCGGCGGCATGCTCTACGGCATTCTCAGCGGCATGGACCCGCTGGTCAAAGGCGAAGGCAACCAGCAAGCCGGCGTCGCCGAACCCGGCGACCGCGGCTACCTCGGCTTTGCCTGGGCCACTGGTTCGCTGGCCGCCACCATGCTCACCGACTACGGCCAACCAGCTGACGAAGACCAAGTCTGGAGCATCTGGGACGGCAACGCGCGGGTAAAACGCTAGCCAAAGATAGTTGAAATTCCGAAGGTCATCGCACCGACGCCGAACCTTCTACGACGAACCACGGAGTGGTGGCAAGAAAGTAGCCCTGGATGGAGCGAGGTACGAGCGCAACCCAAGGTCGTTGAGCCTTTGTGATACTGACCGGCCTGCCCTTTGCACGAACTCTTCACTTTGGGTCCGGGCGGAACGACTTCGTGGCTCCGAGGCCATCCACTCCCTGCATTTTTTTTTGGGCGGACACGCACCATCGGGCGCGTCTGGGAATTTGAAAAGTTTGACTCATTTTATCACGAATCGACAAAGCAAGGATCTAGTAACTTCTACTTGAATAGAAGCGGGTCGCTAAATGGCTTTGCCCATGTTAGGGGGAATCCATGAGAATCGCCTCGCTCAAACTGAAGAACTTCAAAAGGTTCACCGACCTCTCCATTGAAAATGTTCCAGACTCAGCAAAATTGATATTGCTGATCGGAGCCAATGGTTGCGGGAAAAGTTCGATTTTCAGCGCTCTTGGCCTTTTGGCCCATGAGGCCAAGGATGGAGCGAAGCTAATCCGCCTTGGAAGACAAGGAGGGCTAGATACCAAGTACCTCCAGAAACACGGTGAAAGTACATGGTCGGTCTCCGTGGCGACTCACTCCGGTCTACTTTTTGAAGTCTCCCAGAAGGGAGTTAAAATTCCGGCGAGGGAAAATCTTCTATATGGTCGATCCAGTATCCGTACCGTGCCGGAGTTGTCACTAGCTCGACAGCCGTTAGAGACCATCGATTCGGACAGTGACCGCCCAACTAGATTCACCCGCCATGACACGAGAATGGAGGCCGATGTAGCAGCCTTCGCAGCTCGGATCGATGAAGCCTTACGCAAGCCCGTCTTCGAGGGGCAACAGGCCGACACGCTTGCCATCTTCAACGACCAGATCCGTCCTCTCAACGACGCATTTGAACGCGTCCTACAGTCAGATAGCTCGATTTCCATTCGGTTGAAGAATTACGAAAATTCGGACCCCCAGAAGCCCGTTCAGCTTCTCTTTCAAAAGGGTGAATCCACGATACCATTCGACCTCTTGAGCCACGGGGAAAAGCAGGTGGTCACGCTCCTTCTAAATCTTCATGTGCGCAAAGACAGTTTTCCTGAAGCCGTGTATTTCATTGATGAAATGGACCTGCATTTGCACACAAAGCTCCAGAAGGCCCTACTCGCGGAAATCGTCACCCACTGGATTCCCAATGAAGGTCAATTATGGACTGCCAGCCATGCCCTTGGCTTTATCGAGTACGCTGAAGAACATCCTGAAGCTGTGATCATCGATTTTGATGAACTGAACTTCGACACGCCACAACGACTTTCACCTGCACTTGATTCGTCTTTCGATCTCTTTGAAATTGCCGTGCCGAAGGAGTCACTAGCAAAGCTCTTGGAAGGCCGGCAGATTGTATATGCTGAGGGAAATGACCACCAATTCTACAACACAGCTCTCGCGGATACTCCTTACTTTTTCCTACCAGCAAGCAGTTCGAATGAGCTTTGGGCAAAGACACAAGCGGATCCGGGCGCAATCGGCTTAAGAGACCGAGACTATTTGATGGATAGCGACATTGCCACAATTCGAGGCAAGCAAGCGAACTTTCGCACCATACCGTTTTACAGTATTGAGAGCCTCTTTTATAACCCGGAAAACCTGAAAGAGCTCTCCCTTTCAGGCTTTGACATCGAGGACTATATGGCATCACTGATCGAGCGGCGGGACTCGATCCCACTGCGGGATGTAAGGTATGCACGCGACAGGATTCGTGAACTCCGAGACTGCTCTTTGCTCAAAGTGGATTTAGACCCGATTTACAAGGCGTACGAAAATCCACATTTCAAACTATTCTACCCCTATCTGGACCTTAAGTCAGCCCCAGCCTATCTTTCCAAATTGAACTTAAAAAAGATCGATCTGGCGAAAACCGACTGGTTCAAATCAACGGTTCAGAAGTCCCTTGAGAAAAAATAGTACGCTGCTCAACGCGCCAAAACTGAGCTCCTAATGCGCGAGCGCTTCGGCGTTCTCGTATTCGCTCAATTTGACCGAGACGATTTTGGAGATGCCCTTCTCCTGCATGGTCACCCCGTAGAGCACATCGCCAGCTTCGATGGTGCGGCGATTGTGGGTAATGACGATGAACTGGCTGTAGTCCAAAAAGCTTTTCAACGTTTCGACAAAGCGGTCGATGTTGGCGTCGTCGAGCGCGGCATCGAGCTCGTCGAGGAAACAGAACGGGCTCGGCTTCACTTGGTATAGTGAGAACAGCAGGGCCACCGCAGTCATGGTGCGTTCGCCACCGGAGAGCAACGTGATCGTCACCGGCTTTTTGCCCGGCGGACGAGCGATGATGTCGATGCCCGACTCCAGCACGTCCTCTTCGTCCTGTAGTTCGAGGCGGGCCGTACCGCCACCGAACAGCCGTTTGAACATCGCCTGGAAGTTGGTGTTCACCCGGTTGAAGGTGTCCATGAACATATCGAGTGTCGTGTGGTCGATCTTACGGATCGTGTCCTCAATGTTCTTCTTCGCCTCGACCAAATCTTCCTGATGCTTGAGCATGAAAGCGTAGCGGTCTTCGAGTTCGCGGTGTTCCTCGATGGCGACGAGGTTCACCGGACCCATCTTCTCCATCTTATCTTTAATTTGCGACACCTGTTTGGCGACCACCTCGTCACTCGGGATCTCGCCGTCCGGCCATTCGGGATCGGCTTCGCGACCGAGTTCTTCCTCGGTGAGATCGTAGGCTTCGGCGATGTGTTCGAGCAGGGTGTCGCGTCGCACACCCGACTCGGCAGCCGCGACATCGAGCGTGGATTTCTCCTGGCTGAATGTATCCACTTGAATACGTTTTTCGCGCAGACCGCGTTCGGCGACTTGCAGTTCGTCGGTGTGCTTTTGGCGTTTGGCGCGGGCGGCTTCAAGGGCCTGATTTTGCTGGGTCTGAGCCTCTTCCAACGGGGCGAGATTCTCCTCGGCGGCTTGGATTTCGGCGGTCAACGATTCGGTGCGGGCCTTGTAGCTTTCGAGTCCTTGGCTACGATTGGCGATCACCGCCTCGAGTTCACGAACGCGTTCCTCGGCCGGCTGACGACGCTGGCGCATCGCTTGCAACTGCTGCTTGAGTTCGGCGAATTTCACGCGTTTCTCCGAGGCTTCGGCGGCATGATGCCCACGGGTGATTTCAATTTTCTGCAGCAGTTGTTCTTGGTTGCCAAGGTCGCCGCGGAATCCGTTGAGTTTCTGCAGGAGTCCTTCGAGCGAACCGACGAGCGACAACCGGCGTTGTTCTGCCGGGGAAGCCTCGGCGAAGTTTGCGAGTCCGGCGCGGTTTTTTTCTAGGCGCGCGCTCGCCGTCTCCAACTGCTTTTGCAAACTCTTGTGTTCACCAAGGTGACTGGCTTCCTCTTGACGAGCGGCCTGTAGTTCGTTGCGCCCTTCCTGCAAGGCGTTCTCCACCTCGCTGGTTTCGCCTGTGAGCACGGCCAGTTGGCGGCGCACGTCTTCCATCGCCTGCTCGTTGTCCGCCAGTTCCTGCTGGCTCTGCTGTTTGAGATGCTGGATGTGCAGCGGGTTGCTGGCTTGGTCGCCGGCGTCGAAATACTCGGCCGCAGTCCGATCGTGCAGCAACGTGCCATCGATCGTGACCGACGACCCCTCACTCGGAGCGTACTCGAGCGAGTCGACCAGCACAATATTGGCGAGCAACCAAGCACCGAGGTCTTTGATCCGTGGATCGACATCGACGCAGTACAACAAGGAGCCTCCAACCGCCGGCGGCGCATCACTCGGCGTGGCGCTTAGAATCCGCGCCGACCCTTTTCCTGACTGGGCAAGGGTCGTGAGCACGAGGCGCATGGTGCCGCTATCACGCACCACAACCGCGTCGCGCCACGGACGCAATACACTTTCCAACGCGGTCTCGAAACCGCGTTTGGCGTGGATCAAATCGGCGAGGGTGCCGACCACGGCGTCAGGCGCAAGCCCCGGCACGGGTTCGTCAGCGAGCAACATGCGCGCGCCCCCTGGGAAGTCCTCGTTGCGGGCCTCCTGCTTGGCGATCATGTCGAGTTTGGCGCGACACGCAGCACTGGCCTGTTCCAGTTTGTCGACGTCTTGATCGAGTTCGCGGGACTTGGCCCCTTTGTCGCGATGATCCTCGACCAGCGCCTGCAAATTGAAGGATTTCTCTTCGACGACTTCATGCAGTTTCAGCGAGGTGGAAGCCATCTCGGTTTCCCGGCGAGTCAGAGTTTCAACCGTGGTTTCCAACTCGGCGACTTCGGACTTGAGGCGTTCGTGGCGAACGATATTTTCCTTCTCGCGTTCATTGAGGTCGGCGAGTTCGCGCCGTTGCGCGTTGAGCAGATTGTCGGTCTGGTTCGCGCTGAGACGGAGATCGCTAATCGCGTTGCGCGAGGCTTTGAGCGTGGTTTCGGTGTCTTCGACTTTCGCCTGCGCTTCTTGAAACGCGGCTTCAGCAGTGTCGCATTCGGCCTGCATGGTGCTGAGGCCTTCATCCATACTGCCGAGTTCGGCGCGTAGCTGTTCGAGGCGTTCTTTGGCAGCGGCGGCGTCTTGGCTATCGCGGTTGGCGTAGTTTTCGAGTTCGGAAATGCGTTCCTTGTTCACCGACATGGTGCGGCGCGCGTTGTCGAGATCGGTTCGGGCCTGAAGCGCGGCTTCCATCGTTTCGGCAATCTCTGCCTCGATGGCGTTGATGCCTTCGCGCACCGAACTGGTGGCCTGATCGGTCTCCTCGATTTCGGCGCGCAGACGGGTAAGGTCGGCATTGAGCTGGGTGAGCTTTTGCGCGTTCTGCTCGCCGTCACGATCCATCGTCACGAGGCGGCGCTTGGTCAGATAGATGTCGATGCCGCGCAGTTCCTCCTTCATTTGCTGGTAACGACGCGCCTTGCCGGCTTGACGTTGCAACGAAATGATTTGGCGCTTTACTTCGCGGATGATGTCATCGAGCCGGAGCAAGTTGGCTTCGGTTTGTTTCAGTTTCCGCAGGGCTTCCCGCTTGTCAGCCTTGAAGCCAGTGATGCCACTGGCCTCTTCGAACACGGCCCGGCGGTCTTCCGGTTTGGAACTTAGAATCTGGTCGATCTTCCCCTGCTCCATCATCGAGTAGGAGTTGCGCCCCACCCCACTGTCCATGAACAGGCGGTGGATGTCTTTCAGACGGCAGGCTTTCTTGTTGATGAAGTATTGGCCTTCCCCAGAACGATAGACACGGCGGGTGATGCTTACCTCGTTGTAGTCGACCCCGAGCCGGTCCTCCGCGTCGGCGAACGTCAGCGACACTTCGGCCATGTTCAGCGGCTTGGCGGTATCGGTGCCGTTGAAGATGACGTCCTCCATTTTCTTGCCGCGCAGGGCTTTGGCACTTTGTTCCCCGAGCACCCAGCGAATCGCATCGGAAACGTTGCTTTTTCCACAACCGTTCGGACCGACAATACAGCTCATGCCGGGACCAAAATCGAGCTTCGTCTTTCTCGCGAAGCTTTTGAAGCCAATGACTTCCAGGGACTTTAAATACACAAATTCTCCATCAATTCAGACCAACCAATGATCGAGCGACGGTCTGTCGAGGAGGGGCTAGCAGACCCCCGCCGACACGGGAAAGAACTTTCTCTGGTGTAGGGAATTTTCTGCTGCGAATAAGTCAGTGAACAAGTAGTGGACAATCCGTGAACAAGCGGTGGAGAGCCTGTGGACAAATTGGTGGCAGTCCACAGCCCGAAGCACCGAGAAGGCCACTGATACCTATTCTGCTGGCGATTACACTGTGTTCCGACTCTGTCGCTGCCGGACTTCTCGTGACTTCAGTCCCCGACGGGGACGACCGTCGCAAAGGAATGACGAATTCTGAATGACGAATTGCGAATGCTGAATTCCTTCACCATTCACAATTGGTCCTTCACCATTCATTCTTCCGCCCTCTGTGTGTCATGACTCCCAGTATTTAATCGACGGCACATTAAAACCCGCAGCCCGAAGGGCCGAAAAAACCACGGATCACTGATTCCTTACTACTGATCGCCAATCACTTTTCACTTTTCCCCGTAGGGCGCGGGTCCAACGACAAACCCGTCATCCTGCGGCGGGTCGAAGTCCGATTCACCGCGAGCGGCCTGCGCCTTGACCGTGCGCCACTCAAACTCACTCAACACGAAAACATAGCCCGCTGCAGCCAGAGCTAGCAGCACCGGGATCTGCGGCAGGACCGCCGAGACCAGAAGACCGGCCGCGATCCACCGACCGGCCAAGGCCGGCGCACGGGTGGCGTCGACCCGACTCTTCGAACGCGCCAGCCAAGCCCGAACCACCCGCCCGCCGTCGAGCGGAAAACCGGGCAGCAAATTGAACAGAGCGAAGATCAAATTTACCCAGGCGATGGTCTTGGGCAATGAATGCCAAAAGCCTGGGTCCTCTACCGCGCTGCGGCCGAGCAGGAAGTGGAGTCCGAAAAACAGGCCGGCAAGGATCAGGTTCAAGACCGGCCCGGCGAGCGCGATGCTGAGTTCCTTGTTCCAATCTTTGGGCATTTTCTCGAAGCGGAGATGGCCGCCGATCGGGCTAAGCCATAAATCCCGAACCGCGACATTGTACCGACCGGCTACCACGGCGTGCGCGAGTTCATGCAGAATCGAACTCAGCACCACCACCCCGAGAATCAACAACGTATCGTTGATCAGGCAGTGCACTACGATCATCAACAAGAGCAGGGCCATGCCGAAATGCAATTTTAAGGGCACACCAAAAATGCGGCCCAACTCGAGGGAGAACCCCTGCCTCTTCACCAGACTGTTCCAGATCACGACACCTCTTACAAAGGATCGACCACCAACTCAACGCTGATTGGCCGAAAAACCCGCTCGTTGGTAAGGCTCGTAAGCAGGTCTCCGGAACGACGGACGAATCTCCCAAACGAGTTGGCAATCAATCGACCTACCGGATTGAACGAACGCACAGAGCAATTACGATGATCGATGAACGATAGAACCCTCATCGTCGCCTGTGTGATGCTGCCCGTCCTCGTTGTTCTTTGCGGATGTGGCAACGCCACGAAATCCAAGGCCTCCCCCGCAGCGAGCACGTTCGACCACTCGTTGTTGAAGAATATCGGCAACATTGATCCAAAGCTAGTCAACCGACCCGCCGATCCGAATAACGACTTATTGTATTCCATCGTTCTATGGGATGACTGTCATCGGCTATAACAAGCGCTTGGTTCAAGAACCCAAGCCGTCGGCAAAATGCCACGTGATGCAAAACATGGCACGCGCAACTCGGTTCGCGACCAAGCCTGAGCGTCCCAAGAAATCAGTTCGTTCGGCGACCGATGCGGGGATTTGGTTGCCAGCGTCAGCCACCCGCCCCATATGGTGCGCATGATCAAACGCATTGTCACCCACCCCGGCGGCGCACATAAAGACGAGTTCCTCGCCTGTTGTGTCCTGCTGGCCGAATACCCCGTCCCCATTTTCCGTCGTGATCCCAGCGAGGCCGAACTCGAAAGCGCCAGCGTTGCCGTCGTGGATGTCGGCCACCGGCACGAACCCGAACTCGCCAACTTCGACCACCATCAGTTCCCGCGCGAACACCCGCCAATCTGCGCCCTGAGCCTCGTGCTCGACCATCTGGGACTGTACGAGGACGCGCGCCTGTTCTGGGACTGGCTCGAAGCCGCCGAACGCTTCGACTCGCGTGGCCCCAACGATGTCGCTGCCTGGCTCAAGATCCCGCGCGAAGCCGTCTCCACCTTGAACTCGCCACTCGACATCACCATCATCCGCCGCTTCGCCGCGGTCGACGAACTCGAGTCCGACGACCCTCTTTGGCAAATCATGAAGTTCGTCGGTGAAGACCTGCTGCACTATCTGCGCACCCTACGCCAACGCCTCGACTGGATCGCAGACAAAGCCGTGTTCTGGGAGGTGGACGACTTCAAGGTGCTGTTCCTCGAACGCACCAATCCTCTCCCCGATGACCCCGGACTCGGCCTCGGTCGTTACATCGAAGAACAAGGCTTGAAGGAAGAGGTCGCCGCTTTGGTTTATCCCGACCGACGCGGTGACGGCTATGGTCTGTCCACCTTCAACGACGACCCGCGTCTCGATTTCGCCGAACTCGAAAAGGAGGAGGACGTTCACTTCGCCCACGTCCGCGGCTTCGTGGCGAAAACTTCCGCCACCGATCCCGAACGCCTGAAAGCGTTGTTGCGACTGGGCCGGGTCACCAAAAAGTAGTGCAACTCAATCGGCTCGCGCCCCTCGCCCTTCAGTTTTGAAATTAAAATTCGAGCGTTGAAATCAACAAGGGCGGCGGCCCGCAACCACTCCCAAAAGCCGAAGGCCGCAACCACTGATCACTCCCAAAGGCCGAAGGCCCAACCACTGATCACTAATCACTCCCAAAGGCCGAAGGCCGCAACCACTGATAACTGATCACTCCCAAAGGCCGAAGGCCGCAACCACTGATCACTGATCACTCCCAAAGGCCGAAGGCCGCAACCACTGATCACTGATCACTCCCAAAGGCCGAAGGCCCAACCACTCCCAAAGGCCGAAGGCCCAACCACTCCCAAAGGCCGAAGGCCGCAACCACTCCCAAAGGCCAAAGGCCGCCCCCATGACCGATCCCGATATTCTCTCCAGTTTACAAAACAGCCGCGTCAAGCAAGTCGTCCGCTTGCGCAAACGCAAGGAACGCGACAGCATGCGCATGCTGCTAGTCGAAGGCTACCGCGAACTTCTGCGTGCCGCGGAGCAAGGCTACAAACTGGATGACCTTTATGTGTGTCCCGAGTGGTTTCTCGGCAGCAACGAGGATGACCTCATCATTCGCCACGAGGAGGCCGGCGCGCGGGTTCACCAATGCAGCCGTGAGGTCTTCGCAAAAATGTCCTACCGTGATCGCCCCGACGGACTGCTCGGACTTGGTCCGTATTTGCAGACCAGCCTAGCCGCCTTGCCGGTGGTTCCGAACGGCCTCTACTTAGTGGCCGAGTCCATTGAGAAACCGGGCAACCTTGGCACCTTGCTGCGTTCGGCGGACGCGGCTGGCGTCGATGGCGTGATTGTCGCCGACCCACAAACCGATCTGCATAATCCCAATGTTGTCCGCGCCAGCGTCGGCACCCTGTTCACCGTGCCGGTCGCTGAGGCCTCAACCAGCGACACCCTCGCTTGGCTGGCGGCCAATGGCATCCGTCCAGTCGCGACAACCCCAGACACGGACACACTCCACTACAACGCGGATCTCACCGGCGGGATCGCACTCGTCGTCGGAGCCGAACAATATGGCCTGTCCACGGCTTGGCTGGAAGGCTCGCCGCTGCTCCTGCGCATTCCCATGGCTGGCAAAGCGGACTCACTAAACGTCGCTGCCGCCGCGACGATTGTGCTCTTCGAATCAGTCAGACAGAGAAATTGCATGGAATTTCATCTTGATCTCCATAGTGCCAATGCGTCATTATACGTGAAACAGGAACCAAAATGAAACTATATATCATATCTGTACTCGTAGGACTCACAATCACCGGTGTTAACGCACAAGACGCCATTGATGTAATCCCCCCCGCCACAAAGCCCCTTAAAACACCGCTAGAAACGCCCCTAGGAACGCCCGCAGTAACGCCACCAGGCACTGCCAAAACGCCAAACCAAGGTGTAGTAACGCCCAAACCAAACCGGCCGAACGCTAGAAAAGCCCGAGCACAGGCGAAACAGAAACAAGCCCAAGTTGCAGCCAACCCCGCAGCATTCGCCCCCAAACCTCCAGCACCAGCCCTCGTGCCTCCAGCCCCAATTCCCTCGGTAAACACGACCAAAGCCCCCGCGACCCCTGCCATCCCAACAGATTTCGGACCAGCGCCAGCACCGGCAGCCAATGCGTCAGTACCGGCTGTTCCCCCAGTGCCAGATGTTGCCGTCACCGAACGCATCGTGAAATCGACAACGCAGGGAAACACCGCGCGCAATAAAACGTTGCCATTGATCAGCACCGCGACTGGCGGCGGCCAGCCTTTCTCTTTGCGTAAAGACATGGCGATCGCCAGCACCATTGAGATCCCGCTGGCGGAGACCATTCCCATCGGTGGACCTGCCCCGCCGAAAGACATCGAAACCACGACGGCAATTCCCTCTGAAATTGGCACGGAAGTAACCGATGTCGAGGTGGCCAAAGTTTCCAACGAACGGATTGCAGACCAGTTGCTGCAAACCACTCGCGGCCTTCCGGTCACCGTCGAAACCGACCAAAGCTCTGCCCTGATCCGCATTGGTGTGATCAAAACCGAACCCGTTCCGAGTCCGGCCCCGTTCATGGTGAAATCCGTGCCGGTTCCCGGATCCCTCGGACCATCCACCGGCCCCGATGGCATCCCAATCGCCAAGACCATTCCGATGGATGAAGAAGCGCCGACAGTTGAAACGACGGCTACAGGTGAAACTGAGGCTACCGTCGAACCAAATCCAGCGGCCCCGCCGGCAGAAATTGAAATCGACGAACTCGCTGCGGAAGCCTTGGCAGAAACCATTCAAACGGAACCGGCGACTCCTACGACCACCGAACTCAAGAAAACAGTCGCAACACCAACAACACCAACAACGGCCGACGTTCCCGGTGCGAGCGAGTGGCGCAGCATCGGCGCGCCTGCGGCTGCTCCCTCCGTCGCAACAGAGGCCGTCACGACAGTCGAAGCAGACGAGGTGCCGGCAACGACACTCACCGAACCGGCCATGGGCAAGTCCCCGCCACCGACCGCTGCCATTTCCACCAGTGCCTCCGGCATTCCTGAAGGCGTTTCGATCAAACGCGGCTGGAACCCGTTCCGCCCGAAGAAAAAAGTAATCGTCCCGGCGACGGCCGTGGAAGTTCAAGAATCAGCCGTGAAAAAATCCGGCCTGTTCCGCAAACGCCAGAATTGAAATCAAAAAAATGCAGCCCCTCAATTTGAGGTGGCAGGAAACACCGAGCTGATTCAGTTCGGTGTTTTTTTTTTTGAGTGAGATGACAATTCATTCGAACGGACCGCCGACATTTCCACGCTGGTTTTTCCGTCGGATTTCGCTTAAAAAATGAAATGAACGTTGCACTCACCCTCCTCCTTCTCGTTCCAAGTTTCCTCCTCCTTGCGGCCCCTGATAAGTCCAAAGTCTGGACCAACCCGACAGCCGACGACATCCCTGCAGACTTTGCCCTGCAAGGTGAGTACCGCGGACCAGATATCGGCGCGCAGGTGATTGCATTGGGCGCGGGCGAATTTCAAGTCGTCGTCTATCCAGGCGGACTGCCGGGAGACGGCTGGGACGGAGAAAACCGCTCCCTCTTGGTCGGAAAACTCGCCGAAGATGTGGTCGCGCTCAGTCCGGCGAAAGGCCCGCGGAGGTACCTCGATAAAACCACCCATCGCTTCTCCGCCTCCCAGAAGTTCCCGCCCATTGGTCATGAAAAGCATATCGGCACGCTCACCAGCAAGGGGCTCACCCTCAATGGCGACACCACACTCGCCAAAGTCGTGCGCAAAAGCGAAACCCTCGGCAAAAAGCCCCCAGAAGGCGCCACGATCCTGTTCGACGGCAGCGGCAAAGATCACTTTTCCGGCGGTCGCATCGACGACACCACCAAACTTCTCAACACCGACGGACGCGACATCCGCACCGCAAAAAAATACAACAACTACCACATGCATGTGGAGTTCATGCTGCCCTATCGCCCCGCCGCCCGCGGTCAAGGCCGGGGCAATTCCGGCTTTTATCAAGTCGACCACTACGAAGTGCAAATCCTCGATAGCTTCGGACTCGAAGGCTTGAATAACGAATGTGGCGGCGTCTATAAAAACGCCGCGCCGAACGTGAACATGTGCTTCCCCCCGCTCACCTGGCAGACCTACGACGCCGAGTTCACCAACGCGGTGATCCACGATGGAAAGAAGACGCCAGCAACGCTCACCCTCCGCCACAACGGCGTCGTCATCCACGAGAATTTGAAGATCAAAGGCCCAACCGGCGGACACCGCAAGGAAGCCGAAGGCACGCCCGGCCCGGTGAAGTTCCAAGGCCACGGCAACCCGCTCCAGTTCCGCAATATCTGGATCGTCGAGAAGTAGCTCGGCCTTGGCTCGATCAGAAAATCCGCCCGGGCTTTTTCTCTTCCACTTCGAACTTTGGGTGCTGAATCTTCACGAGTTCGCGACCGGTGTTGCTGTAGACGACCACGTTGTCTTCGCGGTGCTCGAGAATGAAATGGCCAACCTGCTCAAGTGGCCCGGAGCCCAAGAGACGCATGAGAGCCGCTTCCTTATCCCCCGCCGCTGCCTCAGGTTTCACCGAACGTAGAATCACCGCGCCCGTGCGATTGATGACCTGCGCAGAGACTCTGGCATCGATGATGGCGCGGCCTCTCTTGAAGGGCATTGGCGTCCCTTTTCCGGTCACGCGAAACGCTTGGCGACCATCCTCGCGGATGTACGACCAACCCCTTTCATCCCGAACTGCGGCGAGCCCTTCGGAGAATTCCTTGGCGTCCACATAGCGTCTATTCGAGAGGAGGGTTCCATCGGGTCGCATGAAGTTGAAGGTCGACCATTGGTTGAAGACACGACCGAGATTGAGCCGTGATAGGGCGGTGAGATCGCCTTTTTCGACATCGGCCTCCATCTGCTCCAAATCCTTCAGGACCTTGTCCATCTCCCCCGGCGTTGCCGGAATCTTGACCACCGCAAGACCGGACTCGGAGAAGGTCGTTGGCGCCCCAAATGCACTCGGCGTGGTGTACTTCTGTTGGATTTGATCTCCTTGAATGAAGTACTCGTAGGCCCCGAGGTAGATCGAAAAGGCCGTTCCGTTTCGTTCGGGGCAGACGGTGAGCACACCGAAATTTTCAGAGAGGCGGGGTTTCTTGGATTCCTCGCGGAACCCTCGCGGCGTTTCCTCCACCATCGTGATCAACGGCGGCGTGCCCTTAGGGATAAACCGCTCGTGCAAGGCGGCGGGAATGCCGCGTTGCATGTGATGCAGAATCGAATCGCGGTTCCACACGAGGTTCCCGGTGCGATCAATTGCCAACCAGGACTCGCCGTCATGCACCCAGGCGAGACCGTTGGCAAAGTCCTTGGCTGCGACGTACTTGGGCGGGACCAGCCAGCCGCCACTCTTGAGCGACAGAAACCCCCAACCGCCCTTGGTCTTCGCACGAACGAATCCGTGATGGGCGTCGCCGAGACCATTGTACGAGGGCTTTACCACCCACGCCCCCTGCGGATCAATCAGGCCGAACCGACCATCGAGCAGCACTTTGGCCAGCCCGTTGCGAAAGGGATACGCGAGATCAAAACGAGCGGGAATCAGTTCTGGCTGGTCCACCGTGCTGTAGCCCCAGCGTCCATCCGCGAGGTGGATCACAAGCATCTCGCCGTCGAGCGTTCCACCGGGCCAGACCTCGCGCCGACGGGCAAACGGGCGACCGGTCGCGTCGAAGCACTGGGTTCGCTGAACGTGGCGCGCACGAATCAGGCCACTGGCCGAAACGGTGAGTTCTTCGACCGCGCCCTCCACAACCCACGTGCCGTTGGTCGATAGAACGCCCATGCGCCCGTTTGTAGGCAGCGGCATCGGTAGCAGGCTGGCGCCTAAGCCGGCTTCAAGATCATCGGTCATCGCTTCCCCGTCCACGGCAGGCGTGGGCGTTCGCCACAGAACCTTCCCGTTCGGACTTAGCAACAATGTCTGATGGATTCGGAGGCCCCGAACCCAGATGGATCGGTCGGGGTTGATCTGGATCTCCGAGACCTCTTGCAGGCTCATCGCGGGGGTTCCATCACGCCAATGAATCAGGAATTCTGGCGCTTTGCCACGGTTGAGTAAATTACGAGGATCCAGAATTTTTCGCGGGCTGAGGATGCCACCCAGATGCAACTCGGGTTGCAACAGGCCGGAGAGGACGATGGGTTTCCCTTTTGCATCGATGTAATAGTACCGGCCTTTGTGGGTCGTCGGCTTGCGCACTTTAGCGAAGCCATGACGGTATCCCCACGCATCTTCAAAGTTGCGGACGCCCGCGACCTTGCCGCCTCGATCGACAAAACCGAACCGCCCGGACTTGAGTTGGCAGGTCTTGCCTTCCGCAAAGCGGTAGCGCGAAAGGGGTTCGCGGAAATCCGATTCTAAACGGGGCAGCTCGATGCCGTTCGGGGTAATCCACCGGACCTTGCCCTCTGGGGTGAGCACTGCGGCAAGGCCTTCAGAAAACGCGTCGGCACTTCCGTAGCGAGGACGGATGGCCCACTTGCCGTCTTTCCCAAGGAAACCATAGTCGTAGGTGTCCGGATCCGTCACGAGGACGCGACCGTTTTTACACAGGGCGGAATCCGGTTCAGGGCCCGGCAGGAGAAAGGCCGGACCTCCCAACTGCAACTGTCCCCGCTGGTCAATCAGCTTGTAACCATCGCCATCCGTGAGCACGACGGCGCGTCCTTCCGAGAAATCGAAGGCCTCGACATATCGGGGCGGAATGACAAAGCGCCCAGTCTGATTGATATAGCCCCATCGGTCGAACAGTTGCACGGCTGCTAAGCCATCGCTAAACGGCCGGGCCGCCTCGAAAGACGGCGGCACGCGGACGGTCGCCCCGGACTTGCTCCCTTCGACAAATCCAAAGGCACCAGAAAACGGCAAAGGCTTCCAAGTCGACGGGTCCGCCGCGCCAACCAGTGGCAGGAGCAGCAGAAGAAGTAGTGGACGAAAAAACATCCCGACCCTGGCACCCTACGCCTTGCTCCGCAGCAATTTAGCACCCGCAGCCATCTGACGCCGGTGGACCATGAGATGGAAGCCCATCATGCAATGCCACATATGCGCGTCGAAGGGGCCGAACAAAGGATGTCGCCGCCGCTCTGTGCCGCGCGTTCGTTCGGGTTTGTTCGTCGCCGCTAAAAAGGCCGACACCGATTGTTCAAAACCATCGAGTACCGCGTCGAACCCGAGTTCGCCCACCGGCATCACATCACGCTTCGTATCCACCTTCGGCGGCACCGGCGCGTCGTTGGCCAAATGGTCGAACACCCGCATCATCATCCCGTTCACAATCCGGTTGTGCTCTAGCGTCTCGATCACCGACCACTCACGCATGTCCTCGTCGACGCCAGGCATCTTCGGGACCTTCACCGAACGCACCGCGAGTTGGGGGCCGAGCTCGCGCGCCAGCGCCACCGAACGCGACGCCTCCTTGCGAATGGCCCTATCCGCTCCACCCCGAGACGTGAGTTGAAATTTTCGGCGAACGATAAAGCGGAGAATGGACATGCCTGATTTTGCGGGCCGAACCGAAAAATGGAAGCGGTTTCCGAGTGAAGTTCCGAATGAATCACCCTTGCCAGACGACCAAACAGATGTACGAATGATCGTAACCCACTTTATGTGGGGGCGTTCCGGTTTCGACGGGTTTGTTGAATTCGGGATTGCGTGCCGAGGATTTTCGGTTGGCCTCGTTAAAAAACCGGAAACACTTATAAGTGCAGATACACAATTCGCACTGGCTGCCTAACATTAGGTAACCTGTTGCTGCTCCTGACGCCTGTTAGGGAGTGGCAGCATCGACTTTAACAGGCTGGCTCCAACGCTGAGTGCCGGGTTGCGGAGTGAGACTTTACGCGGGACTGGCGCTTGTCACAGTTGGCCGATTGTCGGTGGCAGGCGTGAGATTTAACAGTTCGGATACGCACGTAGACGTCTTGAGTAATATATTCTCGGACGGGGGTTCGACTCCCCCCGCCTCCACCATTATGGAGGCCAGAGACGCTGGTAAAACGGTGTTTTTGGCCTCCGCCCTTTTCAAATTTCCCCCAAATTTTCTCTCTGTTCATTCAGGCTTCGTTTCAATTTTACAACGCGCGTTTAGAGAAACAATTCGGGCAGCGGACTTCCCTTGCGATTGTGGATGGTGAACGGACGCCCGGAAGCCGACTGCACTTCGCGGGTTGGATCGATGCCCATGCTCCAAGCGATCGTTGAATTCAGGTCCGTTACATCTACTGAATTTTCGGCGATCTCAACGCCATCCGGGTTCATCTTGCCGTAGCTCTCGCCCGCACGAACCCCCGCTCCTGCCAGCAGGCAGGTAAAGCCTTTGGGATGATGATCTCGTCCGGCATTCGGGTTGAGCTGGGGCTTGCGTCCGAACTCGGTGGCCACCACCACGAGGGTGGATTCCAGCAACCCTTTCTGGGTCAGATGCTCCAGCAAAGCCGATAGTCCTTTGTCCAACTTGTTGGCGTTGCCCGGCAGGTCGATGTAGAGATCTTTGTGGTAATCCCAGCCGCCCAGTTCGACTTTGATAAATTTGACGCCCCGCTCGGCGAGACGAGCAGCCAGTAAACAGCCCTGGCTAAAGGGATCTTTCGCGTACAGGTTGCGGATCGCCGGACGCTCGTCGCCAAGCTCGAAGGCAGCGAGATCCTGACTGGTCATAAAATTGACCGAGGCCTGATAGGCGTCGCGGTAGGCCTGCGAGGCGGGAGCGGCCGAATCCTGATCGTAATGATCGTTCAGCGCATCGAGAATACCCAATCGCTTGTCGGCGCGGGCGGCAGTAATCTTGGGGTGGCGCGAACTGTATTGAATCCCACTGCGCGGATCGACGACCGGAAGCGCCGCGTATTTTCCGGGAAAGAATCCTGCACTCCCGCTGCGTCGTGAATTCACCGAAACGAAATTGGGGAGGGAGTCCGCCACATCGCCTTTGAAGCGATTGACCCACGCGCCAAGTTCGGGGTGGGTAATCGACGAACGCGGATTGTAGCCAGTGAGCACTTTGTAGATGGCGGCAGGATGGGCGCCCTGATTTGTTTCTACCGATTGCAGGGTCAGCACCTTATCCATGTGATTCGCCATGGACGGGAAATAATGGCTGATCTTTTTCCCATCAACATTCGTCTTAATCGGATTGCTCTTGGCCAGAACATCGGCGTTGAAATCAACGTTGAAACTCTCGTACTGGCTCAAGCCGCCCGCAAGGAAAACGTAGATAATGGATGTCGCTTTTTGTTTTGGATCGAGGGCCATTTGTTCGGCGGCGGAGAGAAAGGGCAGAGAGCCGCCAAGTACGGTCAGGCCTCCTAAAAATTCACGGCGATGGATCATATGATTACCTGATGTAACGAAATTCGTTGGCGTTGACGAGGGCCCAAGCGAGGTCCTCAAGGCCCTTCTGGGTTTGCCCTGTTCGCGCCACAATGCCGGCTTCTTCGGGCGTGATCGGGCGGCTGTAAATGGAGCGCCAAAGACGGTCGATCCGCTTCGGAGGAGGCGTTTTCAGCACGCGTTTCATGACCGCAGTTTCGGTCATGCGGAGGCTTTCGTCCACCTTGCCATTCATGAGATACAGCACCTGCGGAATGTTCGGATCTGTGTTTGCCCCATCGATCAGTTCGCGGGTCGACGCGCCAAACAGCTTGGAAAATTCGACGTAGCCCAGATTGGTTCCATGGGCCACATGCTCGGATTCGGACGCGCGACGCTCATGCGGTTGGCCGGGATCGGGATTGCGGGCGGCCGCTTCTTTGTGGGCGACCCGGGACAAGCCCCCGCGGGTCAAGTTGCTGTCGCGGGAGAAGGTTTCAAAATCCTCGGCGGACCAGTCCTGCGTCTTCTCGTTGAAGTGGGTAAACCCATCGTAGAAAAAAGTCGTGGGTACAAAGCGGTCTGGGTTCGCGACGCGCAGTGTCAGGAGGGAATCATAGGCAACCTGTGCCGACATGCGGCGCACCAGCGGTCCGTCCAAGATGTACGCGGGCGGCTCGTCGCTCAGTGGCAAAGCCCGGCTTTGATAGGTTTTCGAATTCAGCAGAACCTCGTAAAAGGCACGCACATCGTAATCAACCGTTTTGAGAACATCGATCAAGGTGGCGGTCAGTTCCGGATGTTTCCCCTCGCTGACTAGCTTTAGGTCTCCGAGTGGGCCGACCAGTTCGCTGCCCATCACCCATTTCCAGAGCCGGTTGACCGTGGTCCGATTGAACATCGCATTGTCCGAGGAACTCATCCACTCGGCGAGTTGGTCCAAACTGTTGATCGGCGGCCCAGCATACCGATTGTTTTTGTGTTTCTGAATGGCGGGTAGTGGCACTTTGTAATCCAGCGAGGGCGTCTCCCCATAGAGCACCTGCGCCGCCATCACCTGATGCGCTTCGCCATCCTTATATTGATAGTCATGCGGCAGCCGCTGGTATCCAGTGCCGTTGCCTTCGATGTTGGCGTACTTCATTCGAAGCGATTCGCGGTAGACAATCCACGTGTCGAAATCTTCGTTTTTCAGTTTTTGACGAATCTTGGAATAACGGCTTCGATCGAGAAGAGCCGGTGGTTCGACCCGAAGTTTGACCCCCGAACTAAAGGCGGCAAGTTCGTAGAACTCCTTCTGGGTCCAATCATCGAACGGGTGATCATGGCATTGCGCGCAATCGATCCCGAGGCCTAAAAACGTCTTAGCGGTATTAGCGACCCGGTCGAGATGCATGACTTCCCGCGCTTTGAATCCAGCGAAGCCGTTGCCCTTTTCATAGAGCTTGCCCCGGGCCGCCACCAACTCGCGAGCCATATCGTCGTAGGGTTTGTTTTCGCGGACGGCCGCCTTGATTGCCTGGGTGAAGTTACCCGCATGGTGAAGTTGGTCGCCGATGGTTTTTACCCGAAGAAGATCCGCCCAGTAGTTGTAAAAATGGCTGTTGTATCCTTTGGATTTCAGAAGCTTGGAAATGAGCCGTGCCCGCTTGTTCGGCTTCTTGTCACCACTGAACTGTTTCAGTTCGTCGTAGGTCGGAATTCTCCCCACCAGATCCAAATGCGCCCGGCGCGCGAAGGTGTAATCGTCAATGCCGGCACGCGGGGCCTGTTCGAGCGCCTTGAGTTTCGCCTCAACGACCTGATCAATTTGCTTCGCGAGATCGCTGACAGAAGCCGATGGTCCTGCGAAAGCGAAAGGGACTGCAGCAAGCAAGATGGCAACATAGAGTCGAAAGGTCATTGGAATGGAATAGCGTGCGAAGATGGTCCCATCTGGGGCGTTTGTCTACGTACGAGGTGGAATGAAAATCTCTGATGAAAGGGACGTATATATTTGTGGTAGTTTCAGTTACAAATCTCCACGCCCGCCCAGATCTGCCGTTTTTTTTTAGTGAAAGCTGTCCCTTGAGGAATTGAAGAGGCTGGCCGATGAGAATCCCTTGAGGCATACCTCCGGGCCGAACCTTGAGCCGCTGGCCTTCAACATTCACGCACTGGGCCTTGTGCTTCGCGCCGGCGAAGCCTAGATCGAACGCTCTTCCCATGTTGTACAAACTTCGCCCTTATCAGCAAGAGGCAGTGGATGCGGTCATTCGCTGCTTCCGTCGCCAGAACGAACCCGCCTTGGTCGTCCTCCCGACTGGAGCAGGCAAGAGTTTGGTAATCAGCGAATTGGCCCGCATGGCCACCGGTCGGGTACTGGTGCTGGCGCATGTGAAGGAACTCGTCGAACAGAATTACGCCAAGTACGCGGGGGTTCGCGAGGCGTCGATTTTCAGTGCCGGACTGGGGCGCAAGGAAGTGGAACACCAGGTGGTTTTTGGTGGCGTACAATCCGTGGTTCGGAACCTCGACGCCTTTTCTGATGCCGGCTTCACCCTCGTCATTATCGATGAATGTCACCGCGTTTCGATGGACAAGGATTCGAGCTATCAGAAAATCCTTCGTCATCTTCGCCGCTTCAATCCGCAGCTGAAACTGCTTGGCCTCACGGCGACTCCCTACCGATTAGGACAAGGCTGGATCTATCAATATCTCCATCGAGCAAACGGGCAAGGCCTGGTCCGCACGACCGAGGAGCGGGTGTTTCGAGATTGCATCTACGAACTCTCGTTGCAGCGCATGATCAAGCAGGGCTACTTGACGCCGCCAGATGTGGTGGACGCCCCATTTGAAGCCTATGATTTCAGCTCGCTGAGCTCGGATTTTTTCGGGCGCATCAGCGAGGCCGACTTAAACAAAGAACTGAAGCAGCAACAACGATTGACGCCGCTCATCGTTCAGCAAGTCATGCAGGAGGCCATGCAACGCAAAGGGGTATTGATTTATGCGGCCACGGTTGACCATGCAAAGGAAGTGCTAAGCTACCTCCCGACCCACTGTTCCGCCATGGTGATCGGCGATACGCCGGGCGAAGAACGGGATCAAATTATCCAGCGATTCAAGCGCCAGGAACTGATCTTTCTCGTCAATGTTGCGGTCTTTACCACCGGGTTCGATGCGCCTCACGTGGATCTGCTGGTCATCATGCGGCCCACCGCTTCGGTGAGCCTGTACCAGCAGATCTGCGGTCGAGGACTGCGCCTCTCGCCGGGGAAAACGGATTGCCGGATCATCGATTATGCAGGCAACCGGTACAACCTGTTCAGCCCTGAAGTCGGGAGTTCCCGTCCCAGTTCGGACAGCGTCGCCGTTCGCGTGCCCTGCCCCAGTTGCGCCCACGAAAATCTGTTTTGGGGGAAAACAGATCATGCGGGCAACGTCATTGAACATTACGGTCGGCGCTGCCAAGCGTGGCGATCCATTGAGGGCCGCCGCGTCCAGTGTGCGTTCCGTTTTCGGTTCAAAGTCTGCGATCGTTGTGGGGCCGAAAACGATATTGCGGCTCGAAAATGTCACGACTGCGGGAGGGTCATCGTCGATCCCGATCAGAAACTCAAAGACGCGATGCAGCTCAAAAACTGTCTGATCCTCCGCTGTGTCGGCGTCAGTTATCACGTCGATGAAAACCGCAAGGGCTTTGAACGACTTCGCGTGACGTATCACGATGAGGATGGTGCAGAAGTCAGCGAATTTTTTCTCTTCGAGACGCCCGGGCAGTGCGGCGCGTTCTATCATCGATTCTCCAAGCAGGCCCTCATCGACCGTACCGCATCTTTCCGAGCGTCCTCTGCAACTCAGGTCTCTAAAAACAGCCATCTTTTCCGCAAGCCTGACTTTGTCATCGCTCTAAAGGAGAAGAAATTTTGGAAGGTGCATGAGAAGATGTATGACTACGAAGGAAAGCGGAAGCGTGGCGGAGAATTATGAGAAGCACGCTTACAGAACGTGTGTGTGTGTGTGACCGGTGTCGGAGGGGGTTCCTTAAAGGTCCTTCTCGGTTTGCGGAAACAACGCAGGGCGAAACACGACTACTCAGACGCCGATGCTGAACCGGGTTTGATCACCGGACGCAGAACGATGTTACGGTAACTCACTGCGGTATGATCGCCTTGAAGATATAAAGGACCCGGAATGGTTTCGTCGGACATGAGCCCGCCGTTGGTCGCGCCGAGCAAGGGCTCGTTATCAATCACTTTTTTGCCGTTGAGAATCACGGTGATGTGGCGGTCGACCAGCGTGAGATCGTAGTGCTGCCATTCGTCACCAGGCTTGCCCGCTTTTTCCGAAGGGGCGATACGATTGAAGATAGCTCCGACGCCGTGCAAGCCCTGCATCTTGCTGTCGCGATCGACCACCTGTGCCTCGTACACGCCGCGCAAGTAGATGCCGCTATTACCGCCGGGCGGCACCTTAAACTCGATGGTCAGATTAAAATCCATGAAGGTGCGCTCGGTGCGAAGGTTGCCGTAATGGGAGAACGGATCGAAAGATAACTTGGGGGTGGTGTTGCGCAGTTCGCCGTCGACGGCGGCCCAGCCGTTGAGCTGCTTGGGGTTGCCGAGTCGCCAGCCATCGAGATTACGGCCGTTGAACAAACGGATGGGTTCGCCGAACTTCACCGTTGCGAGGTCCGGACGCGGCGGCAGCGGCGGCATCCGTTTTCCGTGGAACGACAGCGTCTTCACCGACTTGTCCGGCTGGGGCAGTTGCTGTTCGACCAGAATGCGGTCGCGATTATCCGGATCGATTATTGCAACGTGTGGGCAATCGATGCGTTTGCCGGTGAACGGTCCGCCCTCGTATTCGGGTGCGCCAACCCGGAGTTTGCGAACGAAATGCAAGCCCGCGTCTTTGCGTTCAAGCTGCATCATCGGCTTGGGAGCGCCGACCATCCACAACTGTCCGCTGAGTTTCCCCTCCGCTTCGAACAGGGTCATCCAACCCGCTTTGCCGTCCGGCAACACCATCGCCCATTGACCGAGAAACGGATCGCTCGGTTCCAAAACCTCAAGAGATTGGCCCTGAGAATAAAGAGTGGGCCCACCAAAAAATGCGAGGCGAAGTGCCAGCAGCAGAACGAAAACGGAGAGATAGGATCGTGGCATGGTGGTCTTCAGCGAGAGCAAAGCTTGACGAGGGAAAGAAAGGGGCTATTTAGAATGTCCCGAAGCGGGTGTAGCTTAGTGGTAAAGCTCCAGCCTTCCAAGCTGATTATGGGGGTTCGATTCCCCCCACCCGCTCCACTTCCCCCCTCCGCCCCGCTTCACTTTCTCCCCGCGCCACTTCCCTCCCCGCGCCACTTCCCTCCCCGCGCCACTTCCCTCCCCGCCCGCAACGATTGAGGTAGCGCACGCTTCCTGCGGGTGTCGGTACGCCCGCTTCTAGCGGGCAGTGCGGATTTGGAATTCATTTGATCGGCCAAAGTCCCTTGATAGTTTTTCTACCACTATGAAAACACTACAGAATTATACGAACGGAGAATTTTCCAGCCCCTCTGGTGCAGAGAGCGTGGAATATACCAACCCGGCGACCGGCGAAGTGCTGGGCACGTTTCCAGATACGCCTGAAAATGTGGTCGCCGAAACAACGGCAGCCGCACGTGCGGCGCAGCCGGGTTGGGCCGCCTTGCCGGCCGTGCAACGCGCTGGCTACCTCCATCAACTTGCTTCGCTGCTTCGTGATCATGTAGAACCGCTGGCGCGGGTGATCACCGCCGAACAAGGCAAGGTGCTTCCGCTCGCCCGCGTCGAAGTGTCGTTCACGGCGGACTATCTCGATTACATGGGGCAATGGGCTCGCCGGATCGAAGGGGAAATCATCGAAAGCGACCGACCGGGCGAGAACATCTTTCTCTTTCGCAAACCGCTCGGCGTTGTCGGCGGGATCCTGCCGTGGAATTTTCCGTTCTTCCTGATCGCGCGCAAGTTGGCGCCGGCCTTGGTTTGTGGAAACACCATTGTCATCAAACCGAGTGAAGAAACGCCGGAGAATGCGTTCGAATTTTTCGAGCTGCTGGATCAGATCGATCTCCCGAATGGGGTGGCGAACTTGGTGAATGGCTTGGGGGCGTCCACCGGAAAAGCCCTCAGCAGTTCGCCCGACATCGATATGGTGAGTTTCACCGGCAGCGTGGAAACGGGTTCGAAGATCATGGCGGCCGCCGCGCAACACATCACCAAAGTAAACCTCGAACTCGGCGGCAAAGCCCCCGCCATCGTGTTTCACGACGCGGACCTGGATCTCGCAGTAAAGGCCATCACCTCTTCCCGCGTGATCAACAGCGGCCAAGTGTGCAACTGCGCCGAACGCGTCTATGTCGATGCCCGCGTGGCCGATGCCTTCTCGGAAAAGCTGGTGAAGGCGATGGCGGCGACGCGCTGCGGCAACCCGCTGGAAGACGAAACGCTCGATTATGGTCCGATGATCAACGAGGCCGGCTTCAATAAAGTGGACGCCATGGTCAGCAAGGCCAAAGGCGACGGCGCCGAAATCCTCACAGGCGGTTCTCGGATTGGTGACGGTCCCGGATTCTATTACGCCCCGACGGTCTTAGGGAATTGTCGCCAAGAGATGGAAGTGGCCCACAAAGAAATTTTCGGTCCCGTCATTCCGGTGACGCCGTTCGAAGATTTTGATCAGGCCATGGCCTACGCGAATGATTGCGAATTCGGGCTCACCTCCTCCATCTACACCCGCGACCTAAATCGTGCCTTGACCGCATGCAAACAGATCCAATTCGGTGAGACCTACGTCAACCGGGAAAACTTCGAAGCAATGCAGGGATTCCACGCGGGCTGGCGCAAGTCCGGCATCGGCGGCGCCGATGGCAAACATGGACTCTACGAATACACCCAGACGCAGGTCGTTTACATGCAGGCGGGTGAACTCGGATAATCCGAGGAGGCGCAGAAATACGCTTGGCCTCTCCGATGCCCATTGCGAACCCATGGCCAAGACGGATCCACGCTCTACCTATTCCACCGTGACCATCAGATCCGAGGCAATCGTTTCGAGCGCCTCGCGCAGGTCGTCCACCGACACGCCGTCGGGCAGCCCGAGTGTGGCCGTGGCTTTGAACAGCAGATCGGCCGACATCGGCGCGCTTTCGACGGCGGTCTCGAGTTCCTCGACGTTCACCCCGTATTCGGCGAGCACATGGGAAATGGCGCGAACGATGCCCGGGCGGTCATGGCCGACGAGGTCGAGCGTGGCGGTGCGTAATTTGGGCGCGGATGAGGTGGCCGCGTTCGCGGTTTGCAAATGGACTTCCATTCCCTCGACCGAACGCAGGCCCGCCATCAGTTGGTCGACCTGTCCATCTGGCACGGACAGGTGCAGCAGGCCGGCGAATTGACCGCCGAGATGCGCCATCCGGCTCTCCAGCCAGTTGCCGTTGTGGCTGGCAACTTGTTCGGCGAAGGCTTCGACGATTCCCGGTTTGTCGGGTCCGATGATGGTCATGACGAGATTAGGCATGGCGGGGATCTAGCAGATGGTTGCGGGGTTTGGAATGGTGAATTGCGAACCGAATCCCGCTGTTTTGTTGACGTGCACAAACACCATCGGCTGGGGAGGCCCCTCACCTCCAGATGAATACCGAGCATTGATCACTTGAAGACCCAAGGGCATCTGGTAGTTTCGGGCATGAACAACGAACAAGTCGACATCTCGCTCTCCGGCGTTTTTGGAACCAGCTTTGCCATCACCGGGACTGCCGAAGCCCAAGCGGCGGGCTTGCATATTGACTACCGAATCACGCCGAAGGAAATTCCGCTGGTTCGGCGTGGCTTGAAAGACACCACCGTTCCCTGGCCGGACATCATCGAACTTAATGTGGAAAAACGAATGATCCACTACCGCTTGCACATCCGCACGCGCACCATCGATCCGTTAACCGGACACACGATGCCTCACGAGAACCAGCTCTGGTTTTTCGTCGGCAAAGAAAACTGGGAGCAGGCTGAAAAGGTCTGCATCGGCTTGCAGGAATTCCGCTTGAAGAAAGAAACGCCCGAGTTGGATGCCGCGATCGACGAAGTCTGGGACTTCATCCACGATCTCTGAGTTGGGAATACGGCGGAAGGCCGAAACAGCCATTTTGGTCTATGGCAAGTTCTTGCCATAGCATGGCAAACTCCAGCCACTCTATGGCAAACGCTTGCCACTCTATGGCAAACGCTTGCCATAAAGAACGCGGCTCCGATTTCGCTCTTTGCTGACCGCTTTCGGCAAAATTATATCGGGCAAAGATGGATTTTAGATTACGGGTCGGTCGCGGGGGATCACCGTCTTTTAGCTGTCTGTCGAACACCGCTGAATTGCTGAATATTTCCAAACATGACGGAGCGAGAGGGTGAAATCTCTGCGGTCGAGGCACCATGCGTCAAAAGCGACGGATCGCCCTCGTAGGTGAAGCATGAAACGCCTCTACTGCATCGCCATCACCGGCATACTTCTCTTCAATACCGCCGCGCTTGCCTTTGAGATTCCGCCGCCAAATATTCTCGTGATCGTGGCGGACGACCTCGGCTATGCCGACCTTGGATTTTTGGACCAATGCCCGGACGACGTTCGCGCCATGGGCACACCGGGCCTCGACGAACTCGCGAAAACCGGCACCTATTTCAACAATGCCTACGCGACCTCGCCAATCTGCAGTCCGTCCCGTTGCGGCTTGATCACCGGTCGCTACCAACAGCGGTGGGGCAATTACTGGTACGGTCAGGGAGGTCTGCCACGCGAGGAGACCACCCTCCCCCAACTGCTCAAGGCGGCCGGCTACAGCACCAAGAAAGTCGGCAAAACCCACCTCAACGGCGGCCCCGCCCAGCATCCCCTCGATCACGGCTTCGACGAATTCATCGGCTTTATCCACCACACTTGGGACTACATTCGTCTCAGCCAAGCCGATCTCGACGCCTACAAAAAACGCGCGGCCGGCAAATCGCTCGGCATTCTCTGCGTCGGCCCGCTCGAACGCGGCAAAGGTGAATCCGCCTCCTACGACAAGGGCTTCACCACCGAAATCTTCACCGACGAGACGATCAAAACGATCAAGGCCTCGGCCACAACCGAACGCCCGTTCTTCGTCGAACTCGAATACAATGCTGTCCACATGCCGACCTACATCGCGCATCCCGACTACGCCAAACGGGCCGGTTATGAGCAACCGGCTTGGGATCGCGAAGCCGCCGAATGGGAATTTCCGTTCTGGGATCCAACCAAGATCGGCTGGGCCGCTTGGCATATGAAGTGGGGCCATCTCGGCGAAGTCGACCCTCTCGGCCGCAAACGCTACCTTGCCAATCTCAAGGCGCTCGACGACGGCATCGTGCGCATTCTGAAATCCCTCGATGAAACCGGTCAACGCGACAACACGCTGGTCGTGTTTCTTTCGGACAACGGCGGCACCATCAATACCTATTCGAATAACACGCCGCTGCGCGGCTTCAAATACATGTTCGGCGAAGGCGGCGTGCGCATTCCCATGATCGCCTCCTGGCCGTCACAACTTCCCGCGGGACAAACACGCGACGACCTAGTCTCGGCTATGGATGTGATGCCGACCGTGCTCGAACTCGCGAATCTGGCGCGTCCAGACAACCTCGACGGCCGCAGCCTCGCCGGTAGCCTGCGCGACCCGCTATTCGCCAACGGCCACGACCATCTCTGCTGGTCCGACGGCAAAAAGCAGGAAACATGGAGCGTTCGCCAAGGCGCATGGAAATTGATTCAGTCCAGCGGCTGGAACCACAGCGCCTACCAACTCAACGCTGACAACATCGCGGAACCTACCGACAGCATCAGCTACCCCAAAGGGTTGCTGCTCTATCACCTCGACGAGGACATCGGTGAAACCACCGATCTTGCCGCCAGACACCCCGATCGCGTCACAGCCATGTCCGCCCTGTACGAAACCTGGCGAGGCAACATGGGCACGCCGCGCCGGGCGAAAAAGAATGATTAAGAATCTCCCCAATCTCCCCATTATTTCCTTTCTTTCAACCGTTATAATTTCCTGCGTCCCAATTGCACCATTGGTATTTTCATCGTACATTTGTTTACTATGATTTAATCAAACCTAATTTGCATTCGAGCGAAAGCGGTCGTAGCTTTTTCCAACAATGACGCACCGGCCCTCTTACGGAGTCTCGGGCGTATCGAAGGAACAATCATGAACCGTCTTCAATTCAGCGTGGCTTGCTATTTCTGCCTGCTTGCGTGCATCCTCCCCAACGCGAACGCGAACACGCAGCTCGGACAGAACATTCTCGGCGAGGCTCCTAACGATTATTCGGGCGGCAGCATCGCCATGTCCGGCGACGGCACAATTCTGGTGATCGGCGCCAACCAAAACGATGGCAACGGCATCGACGCCGGCCACGTTCGCATCTACGAACGCGACGCGACCAACAACTGGGTGCAGAAGGGCGCCGACGTGGACGGTCCGAGTCCGGGTGATTGGCTCGGTAACAGTGTCGATGTTTCCCACGATGGCACTACCTTCATCGCGGGAGCGCCCTACGCCAACGCCAATGGCGGCGCGTCAGGAACCACCCAGATCTTTCGCTGGGACGGAGCCGACTGGGTACAGCTCGGGCCAGATATTCCCGGCGAAGTGGCGTTCGAGTATGGCGGGCAAGCGGTCGCGATTTCATCCAATGGTCTTTCCGTCATCATCGGTGCGCCGTTCAATAATCAGGTCGGCCAAGCGGCGGGCAGCGCGCGCGTGTTCGATTACACTACCGGCATCTGGCAACAACGCGGTAGTGATCTCGATGGTGTTGCCGCCAATGATTACGCGGGTTGGTCGGTCGACATGTCGGACGACGGCAACACCGTCGCGGTCGGCGCGCGCGGAAATGACGGCGCTGGCGGACTGGCAAGCAACGCCGGTCATGTGCGCGTGTTTCGATACGGCGTGGGCGGATGGACTCTGGCAGGGCCTGCAATTGATGGCAGCGCGGCCGGCGACGAGAGCGGCTACAGCGTCTCCCTCTCCGCCGATGGCGAACGAGTTGCCATAGGCGCGCGCTACCACACCGCGAACGGGGACTATCAACGGGGCCAAGTGCGGGTATTCGAGGCCGCAGCCGGGTCGTGGACACAGCTTGGGGCGGATATTCTCGGCGAGGCAAAGGTGGACTGGTTCGGCTGGTCGGTCGCGCTTTCCGGTGACGGCGAAACCGTTTTTGGCGGCGCCATTCGCAGTGACGAACTCGGCGGGGACACCGGCCAAGGAAGAGTGTTCGACTTCGACGGCAGCGCGTGGAATCAGGTCGGGCAGACGCTCGTGGGTTCGACGTCTGGCGACTGGCACGGCAATGCCGTGGCGCTGTCCACGGACGGAACCGTCTGGGGCATCAGCGGGATCAATCACGCGAATTACACCGGGCATGTCCAAGTGTTCGAGTGCGGGTTGGTGGCGGTAGATTCCGTGGACCTCCAACTATCTGGCAGCAGCCTGCCCGCCGTTTTAACCGACAGCAATTTTACCGTAACTGTTTCCGTCAACAACGCCGGACCGGCCGACGCGTTGAACGTTTCGTTGGTCACGATCTTTCCCTCCGGGGTCATGGGACCGAGTTCGCCGCCACCGGGATGTTTCCTCACCATCTTGCCAGCAGGCGAAGGACTTCTGTGCTCGTTTCCATTTCTGGCAAACGGCGCGTCTGAAACCATCATGGTGAACCTGACCGCCGATGGATTGAGTTCGGCGCCGCTGACCAACAGGGCGAGCGTCGTGTCCGATGGAACCGAAACGGCACCTGCGGACAACAAACTCGAACTCGTGTCCACCCAGGCGGACTGGGAGGGCGACGGCCTGCCCGACTTCGCCGATCCTGATGACGACAACGATATGATTCCCGACGACTGGGAAACCCTTTACAATCTAAACGCGTGCAACCCAGCCGACGCCGTCAGCGATCCCGATGGCGATGGCTTCTCCAGCCTGCAAGAATGGATTTCGGACACCGACCCGAACGATCCCGCTGCTTATTTGAATATCGTCGACAACCAGATGGTGACGAACGGGCACCAGGTGTTCTGGCCCTCCAGCGCAGCCCGGCTCTATTCTCTGCAACGCTGCAACGACCTGGTCGTCGCCGGATGGACTGACGTTCCCGGACTGGTCGACCTGCCAGGAATGAACGGCATGCAAAACGCGGTCGACGTGGTTGGGACGACCCACATGTACTACCGGATTCGTGCCAGCCTCCCCTGACCACGAACCAAAAAAACGCCCTGAATATTAATTCATGCTCTTCCCTTGAACCCACATGGAAGGAAAGCGGCGGCGTGAAATCAAAAAGAAAGCCCGAGGAGATTCTCGGGCTTTGACAATTCGGTCTGGTGACGACCATGGGCCTTTAGATCGTTTTCAGATACTGCATGCTTTGCTGGATGCTCTTGATCGGATCCGGCGACTGGTCTTGTTCGACGTGGCAGTGGGCGACGCCGGTGGCACCAGCGGCTTTGATGATGGGTTCCATCGGGATCATGCCGTCGCCGAGTTCTTGGAACGCGTCCTTGGGCACCTTGCCGAAGTTGGGTAAGTCCATGCCGATCTTCAAGTCTTTGAGGTGAAGCTGCGACACGCGGCCTTTGAGTTTGTTGATCAGAGTGACCGGATCGACACCACCGACTTTCACCCAGAACACATCCAGTTCGAACTGCATCTCGGGTTCGAACTCGTCCATGAACACGTCGAAGCCGGTTTTGCCGCCGTCTTCGGGTTTAAACTCGAACGCGTGGTTGTGATAGGCGAGTTGGATGCCAGCTTTGTTCGCAGCCTTGGCGGCGTTGTTCATGTTCTCCGCCGTCTTTTTGTAGGCGTCGATGCCGTCGCGTTCGTGCTTGTGGAGATAGGGAACGACCAAGTGTTTGAGTCCGACCTCGTTGGCCTTGTCGAGCACTTCGGCGAACGGCTGCACACCCTTTTTGGTCGGATTGGTGACGCACTCCCAGTTGATGTGCGAGGAGTGCAGGGCCAGGTCGTGTTCCTTGGCGGCCTTGATCATCGGGTCGCAGTTCGGAAAACCATACATCTCACCTTGATGATAGCCGGCGTCCACGACCGCCTTAATGGTCTTCGATACGTCCTCTTTGATTTGGTTTCGCAGCGTGTACAGCTGGATGCCAATCTCCTTGCGGAACTTGTTATCGTCGGCGAGCTGGCCAAAGCTCGGTAGAGACAAAGAGGAAAGAGTCGCCAGACTGGCCGCGGCAGTAGAGGAATGGAGGAAGTCACGTCGTTTCATGACGCGGAGTTTAGGGCGCTTGGGGCCGAGGGTAAAGCACCATCGGTTCGGGAGCCCCTCGCCCTCAGTGTAGAATATTTCTGGAGGGTTGCGGGCCTCCGCAACCGCACTAGCAGTGGCGATGTCCTATTCCCAATCGGCTCGGGAGCCCCTCGCCCTCAAGTGTGCAGAATATTTCTGGAGGGTTGCGGGCCTCCGCAACCGCACTAGCAATGGCGATGTCCTATTCCCAATCGGCTCGGGAGCCCCTCGCCCTCCAGTGTGCAGAATATTTCTAGAGGGTTGCGGGCCTCCGCAACCGCACTGGCAATGGTGAGGTCCTATTCCCAATCGGCTCGGAGGGCCCTTCGCCCTCCATCTTAGAACTCGTCGTTTTCGAACAACAACGGATCCGGCCGAGCCGGTGCTCCCCGCATCATCATACCCATCGACATGAGCTGCGGTCCGAAGCGCGGAGCGCCGTGCTGCATGATCCACGCATGCATCCCGCGTTTATTGGCGGTGGTGTGCACGCTGACGCCGTCGGCCTCGGCCTTGATGGTGATCAGGGAACCGAAGGGTTCGCCATCGCCGAGCAGGACCTTGCTCAAGGTTTTCATTTCGGGTGATTCGCCGACCATGGTATTGGCGAGATCGGCAATCGACTTGCTGAGCAGTGGGCTGAAGTAATAGATTTGGTTCGCCTTCACGAGGCGGGTGTCGGCAAATTTACGGAAGCCGGGATCGCGAAGTAGAGACGTCTTTGCGGTAGCGCGGTTCTCCAGCATTTCCTTCATCAGCGTCGGGTTCGTGGCGAAAAGAATCTGGTTCTTGGAGTAGTGGAGCGTCGGCGCAAACTCGAACGGCAGGTCGGGAATGGGGCTCGGCACGACAAACAACTGGCCCGGTTCGACGGACTCAATCTTAGCTTCCGCACCGCTCTCTTGCATTTTCTCGACAATCAACTGGAACAGAACTGGGTTATTGACGTTGGCAATGGCGATGCCGCCGGGTGCCGGCACCTTCAAATCTGGCGGCAACCCGGGGATGTTGACCATATTTTTCGGATCGAGCGTCAGAGCATAACCCCAATCGCCGTCGAGAGACTTGAGAATCTTATCGATATCCACATCGTCGTTCTCCGCTTCCCGCTTCATCTCATTAAGTAGTTGCTCAAACATCGTGTTCTCGCTGACTCCTTCTATCCACTTCCACATCTCGTCGAGTTGGTACTCGCCATAGATCGCGTAGGCGGTGGTGGCGGGAAGTTGGCGGAGTCCGGATAGCCGGTCCTCGTCTTCGGACCAGACCTTCCAAATCAGCCCTTCTGATGGCCCACTGCGCTGCGCATAAGATTTGGTTTGCACCATTTTTCCTTTTCGCTGGATCGAGGACATGCCGAGCCCGCCGACCTCGCCTAGGCCGGACTGCTCGTAGAACTTGCCGAACATCTTCATCATCATGTCAGCTTCGGGGGATTCGCGGGCGACGGGGCTTTTCCCAAAGGCATTGCCGAACTCCATGGCGAGCGGGACCATCCGGTCCCGGAGTTCATCCGGGTTCCAGTACATGTAGAAGTGCCCACCCGGATCGAGCTTGCTCGTGACCTTGCGGATGAGTTCCGATTCTCCGAGAGGTTTGGGGGCCTTGTCCTGGGTAAACCCAGGGACGGCGAAAAGACAGACGAGTAGGATAATGCGTTTCATGTCGGGATCTCCGGTGGGGTTTAGGGTTTCAGGACCTTGGTCTTTTTGTCGACGAATTTGAGCAGTTCCGCTTGTCTAAGCGCAAGTTCTTCCGGCCGGATGACTTCGGCACCACCACCGTGGTAGGCGAACACCACGTTTCCTTTCATCGGCCCCTTGCGGTCGAGATTGGCGAGCCAATCGTCGCCCAAGGTGTCAATCTTCAGATTGGCGGAGATGAGGTAGGGCGTACCGGCATCGGTGGCTTCGTCGTTGTCCAGAACCACGCGCCAGGCGCAATTCGCGGCGGTGAGTTTGTCCCAACTTGCGGCGGCCGGAACGCCGGGACCGGCAACAAAGTCAGGGGTCGCGAGAAGGAGACGCTTTTTATGTTGAGCACGAAAGAACTCGTGGGTCCCTTTGTAGCCATCTTTGCTCGAAGGAAACCCGACCTCATTTGCGTCAATCGCATCAGCGAAGGCGACCACGTACATATTCTTCCCGTTGGATTTCATTTCGGTCATTTTTGCATCGCCGATCACCTTGGTGACCGCGGGCACCAAGATCGCGGCGAGGATGGCGGTCGAGGCGACGCCCATCTTCAACTTCTTCGGACCCGTGGTGTGGTTGATCGTCTCGATAAATTTCCCGTCCTGGTAGGTGGCGCTAAATGTGCCGGAGGGTTCGCCAACGCCGAGGATGAGTTTGGTCAGCGATTCCATCTCGGGAGGGAGTTCGCCCTCAGCCTCCATCTTCTTAAGCGACTCGGCTTGGATCTTGGAAAAGTTCCGACTGAGTTCGGGGGAGGTGTAGAAGGCGGTATGGGCGGACTTGATTGAACCCAGATGCTTTTGGAACGCGGCTTGTTCCCCGAGTGTTTTGTTCGAGTTCCGAGCCGACTTCAACGCACCTTTCAGCGCCACCGGATCCGAAGCAAACAGGATGGTCCCGTCTTTGATCAGCCAACAGGGTTGCACGTTTGGCATGATCTCGGGGAGAACTTGCGCCGTGCCGCCCGCCATCTTTTGCTCGGTTGTTTCCATGCCCAGTTCTTCGAGCAGCGTGGTGATGGTTTTCGGAATGGTATCACCCGAGATGCTGGCCCGCGCCACCGCACGGACAAGCGGGATGGTCATCGTTTCGCCGCTATCGCCGACGGGATACTCCATGGTCTTCGTCGAATCCAGTTGCACGGAGATGATCAGATCTTGCAGTTCCTTAAGAGCGCTCTTTATGTCGATCTGCTCTTCGACGGCTTCCATGGTCTGCTGGTACATGCCCTCCATCGGACTGCCTTCAATTGTGCCTTCGACCCAATTCAGAACGTGATCCAAGCGCAGCCCCAGACCAAATACCGCTTCGGTGTCATCCGGCAGAGCCTTTACTTTGGGCAGGATGTCCGTGCCGAATACCTTCCACAGAACGCCGTCGCCGTCGCCTTGTCGGATCACCGTTTTGGCACGCCCAACTCCGTTCGGCAACGTGACTTGGCTCATGCCCAATCCGCCAAGCGCGGAGAGACCGGAGGTTTTGTAGGCCTTGCTACCGAGTTGAAGGAAGGGTTCAGCATCTTCAAACTCGTGATTCAGTTTCAGCACGGCCGGCAGGCCTTCGCCGACCATCTTTTCAAGGTCGCGGACAATGTGTTCGCTCCCGAAATACGTGAAAAAACTCCCATTCAGATCGAGGCGTTCCATAACGCCATCAAAATAGGGGTCCTGGGCCTGCACGGCTGGAATCGAAACGAGCAGGCAAAAAATTGCGGCAGTGGCAGCTTTCATCATGATATTCTCCTAAGAATTTTGAATACCGATAACGGACGAAAACCAAAGAAAAATCAGTCCTTTAGCAAAGCCGGGACATGGTTGCGCGTGCCCATCCGTGTTCATCCGTGATGAAACACTAGCGCGGCGGCCCGCGACGTCCGCCACCCGGAGGAGCTCCGCCTTCCCGACCACCGCGGCGACGGCGTTCGGCCACGCCCCAATATCCGCCGATGATGTGCGGGAACTTACCGGGCGTCACATGGTAGTGCCAGCCACGGGCCTCGTCCTCATGCACGTTGAACTCGTTGAGCGGATTGTCTTTTAGATCTTTGGCCAACTGCCCCTGTCCTTCGTACGGGCCGTACACCGGATAGCCATCGAGCGCGAACCCGATTACCGGCGAGGCTTGTTCGCCGTCGTCGGCCCAAGGCGATTTCACACAGGCGGGATATTTGTGGTAGTGATATTGTTTGTTCGGTGCGGGGTGACCGCAGCAACGGTCGAGACGCCAGACCGCGTCGGCGTCGGCGATGTGATCGAAGGGATTGAAGAAAACGACACCGTTCACCGCCACGCCGATCGGGCCGCCAGGCAGCGCGCGGTCGTTGTTCTGACCGTTCTGCATGGCGCGGCGTTCGGGGTCTTCCTTCGGTTCGAGCGGAATGCGATATTCGGCGTCCTGCTCCTGGAGGTAGTTCGGATTACCGTCGAGATTACGCCAGCGGTCGGGGAAACTCGCGGTCTGGTGGTTGGGCAGATTGCGGGTCTTCATCACCATGTGCGTGTCGGTGAACGTGATCACCAAATTGTCCGGCACGTAACGAGCCGTCTCCACCGTTTTCCCCGCGAGATCGACATAGCCCGGACGCAGCCACGAATCCATGTTCTGCGCGAAGGGGGCCTCGAGCCGGTCGCTGAGATAGAGCAGGCGGTCGGAATTGGTGTGATCGAACTTGGCCGGGACGGCCTTGTCGCCGCCGCGCGGATCGAAGTAGAAGCGTCCGCCGATCGGCACCATGTCCTTTAGGGCGGCGACTACCTTGCTGCCATCTTTCGGCTGGTAGTCGGCGGGCGGCGGGATGCGAACGAGTTCGATCTCATCCACCCAGAACTCGGCCATGTTGCCCTCCCCTGCCCCGTCGCCAAAACTCACGCCGACCTTGAGCGTGTCCACTTCCGGGAACGGGGTGCGGAAGACGAGATCATAAAAGCGCCAGAGGCCATTGCCCAGCGTCCGGTTGGTCCCCTCGTCGGCCATGTCGTCGCGTTCGCGGGCGATGAGCGGGTACACCCGGGTCGACGCGCCATCCAAAGCGTTCTCGCCGCCGTCACCAAAGTACTTCACGCGCAGTTGTAGATTGTCCTTCTCCACGTTGAACCCGTCCTGAGCCATGGCGTTGATGCGCAGCCGGAACCAGCGTCCGTCCTTGGCGTCGAGCCCTTTGACGCTCGTCCAGAACGCGCCGGCCTTCTTGCCGTCCTTGTTGAAATCTTGAACCGAGTTCATGCGCACGCCGCGTCCGACCGCGTCCCAGTCGGCATGTCCGAGATAGCCATGCAGGACATCCCCCTCAAAAGTGAAGCCAGTCGGGATCCCGTCCTCAGCGGTTTCCATGCTGCCGTTCGAAATCAGATTGGCCGGGGGGGCGATCGGGGGGGCTGCCAAAGTGATGAGCGCCAGGCAAAAGAAAGAGGCGGCCGCGAGCAAAGGGAGGAGCTGTTTCATCGTCTTGTCCATAATGAGTTCTTTGCCCGACCAACGGCTCAGGCACCATGATATTGCGTTCGATTCGATCAATTCAACGCTGCACTTGAAATCCGCATCCCGCTGTCGTCTATCTCTGAACGTGAACCTGCTGAACACCACCCTCCCCGAACTCGCGGACTGGCTCGCCGCCCACGGCGAGCCCCGCGTGCACGCGGCCAGCGTGTTCAAAGCCCTGTACCGTCAACGCCCCACCGACCTCGACAGTCTGGCCGCCACCCTGCCCGCAAAAACTGCGGCCTTGCTGCTCGAACACGCGGGCGAACAAGGCCTCCCCCAGCCCGTCGAACACACCCGGATCGACAGCAGCGACGGCAAAACCCGCAAGTTCCTGCTCGGCACGGGCGGACTCCGAACCGGCGCCTCAACGCCCGATCCCGAAACCGCCGCCAGAACGGACGACGCGATTGAGACCGTTCTGATGGCTTACGAGGGACGCCACACCGCCTGCGTCAGTTCACAAGCTGGTTGCGCCATGGGCTGCGTGTTTTGCGCCACCGGACAGATGGGTTTCAAGCGTCACCTCGAAGCGGGGGAGATCGTCGCTCAAGTCGTGCATGTGGTTCGGGATCTGGCCACGCGCGGACAGGAATTGCGCAACATCGTGTTCATGGGCATGGGCGAACCGCTGCACAATTACGACAACGTCATGCGCGCCATCGACATCATCACCGACCGCAACGGGCTCGCCACCGCGCCCCGCCGCATCAGCGTCTCGACCGTCGGCATCCCACGGCGCATCCGCCAATTCGCCGACGAAGCCCGGCCGATCCATCTCGCCGTCTCGCTGCACGGCGCAACCGAAGCCGAACGCCAAGCCCTGGTGCCAGTGGCGCGCAAGTACACGCTCGACCAAGTGATGTCCGCCTGCCGCTATTACACCAAACAACGCGGCCGCCGGATCTTTTTCGAATGGGCCTTGATCGCGAACAAAAACGACACCCCCGAACAAGCGACCGCGCTCGCCGCGCTAGTCGGCGACATGCCGTGCACGGTCAACCTCATCCCGCTCAACCCCACCGGTGGGTTCGGCGGCGAAGCCTCGGACCCGACCCGGATCGAAACCTTCCGCCGGATCCTCCACGAGGCCGGGATTCGTTCGACTTTGCGTCAACGGCGCGGCATCGATGTCGCGGCTGGCTGCGGGCAATTAGCCAATGCTTCCTTGAATTAATAAACATATTTTGAGGCCTTCCCATTATTTGGAGGGCAAGGGGCCTCCCGAGCCGATTAAGTATCATCTGCAACGACTAGCAATTTCTCTTCTTGAAGCAGGTCAGACCAACGATCCACGCCGCCGTTCCCCGTTCCGTCTGGCGCGCCGACGCTTGGCGACGGCGAACCGGTCTAAGCTCCACTCGCCATCGGCCAATGCCGCAAATGCCACAACGCGAGAGCCGCCCGTTCCGGGCGGTCTTCGCGCGGCACTGGCGGGCGTACGAGGCGCGCTTCGGCGCGAAGATCCCTCGGATGCACCGCCGCGCCGCGCAGGCCATTCTCCATTGCCGCACCCCGGCGATGGGCGGGCACCTCTATGCCTGCGAACACTGTGGCGACCGCCACTACCGCTACCACAGTTGCAACCACCGCAGCTGCCCAAACTGCGGTCAACGCGACGCCGCGGACTGGGCCAAACGCCAACGCGCCAAGCTCTTTCCCGTCGCCCACCGCATGGTGACCTTCACGGTTCCCGCCGAGCTGCGCCGCGTATTCCGCTCGAACCAGCGCGTCTGCTTCGATGCGTTCTTCCGCGCTTGCGCCGAGACCCTCCAGGCGGTCGCCGGCGAACCCAAATACCTCGGCGGGCGACTCGGCTTGCTCGGGGTTCTGCACACCTGGACGCGTCAACTCGAATACCACCCGCACATCCATTTCCTCGTGACTCAAGGCGGGCTCAGCCCCGAAGGAACCTGGCGGCGACCGCGTTACGCCTCGTTCTTTCTGCCGTTCAAACGCCTCTCCATCGACTTGCGCATCCGCATGGAACGCGTGTTCCGCGAGCAGCACCCGGAGATCCATGCAGCGGTTCCCCGCTCCGTCTGGCGCGCCGCCTGGGTCTGCCACATCGGCGAACCGGGCAACGGTAGCCACGCCATCGACTATCTCTCCCGCTACGTCACCCAGACGGCTCTCTCCAAAAAGCGCATTCTCGACGACGACGGCAAGCACGTCACCATCCGCTACACCGAAAGCGCCACCGGCCAATCCCGTCAGTTGCGCCTCGACGGCTACGAGTTCATTCGCCGTCTGCTCCAGCACGTTCTGCCCAAAGGCTTCAAGCGCATCCGCGCCTACGGCCTCTACGCTCCGGCGGCGAAAATGAAGTACCTCGCCGTCTGTGCGTTGCTCGCTCATTGGCCGCCCGAGCGGCCCGCCAAGCCGAGGACCGAACCACCCGAATGTCCCCGCTGCCGACTCGACATGGTTCGCATCGGCAAGCTCGCTCGCGGGCCGCCGGCTGGTCCACCAGCGCGAAACAGGGGAGGCACATCATGAAACCGATCACACCGCGAAACCGTCAGTTCCCCGGTGGCCGCCGGGCTGTGCCCCGTGCGTCGGAGCGCGGCGGTACATCATCGCAAGGAGGGCGGTGGCGGGGCAACTTCGTCGCCACCGGCATCCAAACGCAACCCACCCGGCCGATCCGCTGCGAAGGGGTCAGGTCTAAATATGGCGGGGCCGCGTTCTCAGGGTTCGGCGAACCCACGCGAGTCACCACGCCGCAAAAGCAAACCGCTAGTCGGTTCGGAACACCTCTCTAAACCTGGCTCGTCCAACCAAGGATGAAATCGCCACTTCGGGCTGTCGCCCTCGGGCGATATCATCCTTTATTTGTTGTGAGAGATTTGGCGGCGTGGTTGGGGCCGAGTTCCGAGGGCGAGTTCATGAGTGGAGTTTCGGGGTCTACAAAATCAATCAGGATCAAAAGGCCCACATTACTTCTCTCTAGTGGCATAGATTCGACCATCGTCAACCTGGAGCTCGATCGTCACATTCTCCATTTTTATCTGAAAAATTTGTTTCTGCTTGCTCTCAAGCACTTCTGGTTGAGCATTTGAGTTGGGGCTAAACCATTTGACTCCTTCTTCGTACGGAAAGTCTGTTCCCGTAAAAACTCCATCGAGTAAAAGTGGGGTGAATTCTGAATCGCCCCACTCATCAAGGTCACCACGAATGCCAACAATGGCACGCCCATCAAGTTCTCCAAAATTATGAGGAATCATGATCACAACGGTAGGCTCTATTGCAATGATGCAAATTCGATATTCCGGAACGAGTTGGTTCTGATCGCCAATCCATGAACCGGATTTTCGGAAAGTTTCAGTCAGGCCAGCCTCTCTAAAGTATTGTTCCACTGAGCGAACCACAGTTTCAGGCTCAATTTGCCGTCCAGTCGAATCTCGCCAAATCTCTTCAGTCCGTGGTGGACCATTATAAGAATTGCCCAGAAATCGACTCATGTAGGATGCTGGCTTGCCATCAGTCCCTAAAGGAGTTGTTCGGTCCAATTTTTCCCAGGTTTTTGAACCGCAGGCTGTCAAAAGTAGGCCGAGTAAGCACAAACTGAATTTCCAGTGATTAAACGGCATAACGATCAGCCTTGCCAGCAAAGGCGCTGGTTGTGAGAGGTTGGGCGGCGTGTTTGGGCCGAGTTCCGAGGGCGGGTTCATGAGGGGTGTTTCCGGGCTCTTGGCCTGAGTTCAAGCGGGTTTTCTTGGCCGGCGTTCGCGGGACGGGAACGAGTTCCGAGAGGGACACACCTATGAGGGCCGCGAGTTCGACTCGCGGACCCGACTGGTTGTGGGCTGGGCGGCGTGGTTGGGGGCCGAGTTCCGAGGGCGGGTTCATGAGGGGAGTTTCGGGGTTCTTGGGCCGGAGTTCAAGCGGGTTTTCTTGGTTGGAGTCAGCGGGGGCGGGAACGAGTTCGGAGTGCGTCGGCAACAAGCGGGTTTTCTTGGTCGGAGTCAGCGGGGGCGGGAACGAGTTCGGAGTGCGTCGGCAACAAGCGGGTTTTCTTGGTCGGAGTCAGCGGGGGCGGGAACGAGTTCGGAGT